>Ga0209311_1000484_pt1 | contig 36855 bp, 31 predicted proteins | sample AD_UKC045_MetaG_FD_184417 | JGI IMG/M metagenome (GOLD analysis project Ga0209311, IMG submission 184417) | Active sludge microbial communities of municipal wastewater-treating anaerobic digesters from USA - AD_UKC045_MetaG (SPAdes) (version 2) | ecosystem: Engineered > Bioreactor > Anaerobic >... | reverse complement strand
ACGTGCCGAAGTTGAACGCGCGCGAAGCGAAGAAGATGTACAAAGCGCTCGGCTCGGCGATTAAAAAAGGCTTGGTCAGAGCTTGTCACGACGCGAGCGACGGCGGGTTGGCTGTTGCGCTGGCTGAATGCGCGTTCGCGGGAGCGCTCGGCGCGCGGATCGACGCCCGCCTCCTGCCAAGAGACAAAAAAGTAAAAACCGACGAGTCGCTGCTCTTCTCCGAATCGAACAGCAGGTTCATCGTCGAAGTCGAAGCAGGCAAAGAAGAAGAGTTCGCCGCGCGATTCAAAGGATTGCCGTGCGCGAAAATCGGAGAAGTTACGGACAAGAAGCGTCTCGTCGTCACAGGGCTGAAAGGCAAGCCCGTTGTAGACGCGGACATCAGAAAACTGAAGGCGGCTTGGCAGTCTCCGCTGGCTTGGTAAGCGCGCGGAGGCCATTAGGCAAACTACGGGAGACATCACAATGAAAGACGTTAAAGTTATCGTGCTTCGCACAGCCGGAACGAACTGCGACAAGGAGACGGTGTTCGCTTTCGAGCTTGCCGGCGCCAAAGCGGACCTTGTGCATATCAACGAGATATCGCGCGGCGAAAAGAAACTCGACCGCTACCAAATATTGGCCATCCCCGGCGGTTTCTCCTACGGCGACGACATTTCAGCCGGAAAGGTGCTCGCCGTCGAGATGATGAACAAAATCTCGGCTCAGGTCGATAAATTCGTCGCCGACGGCAAACTGCTCATCGGCATCTGCAACGGGTTCCAAGTTTTGGTGAAGACCGGACTTCTGCCGGGATTCGGAGCCGGAGAAGCGGGTTCCGGCGCGGCAAAACAGAGCGTCACTCTATTCGACAACGATTCAGGCAAATTCGATTGCAGGTGGGTCCATCTCAACCCGGTCGAGGGAAATGTGTGCATATTCACTCAAGGCATTGAAACCCCGATATACCTTCCGATAGCGCACGGAGAAGGCAAACTGATTTTCGACAACGAAAAAACTAGAGACAAACTTCGCGCGGCGAAGCAGGGCGTGTTTAAGTATTCAGACGCTGCCGGGAAACCCGGCCCGTATCCCGTCAACCCCAACGGCTCGGAAGACGATCTTGCGGGGATTTGCAACGCGACCGGCCGCGTGTTCGGACTGATGCCTCATCCGGAGCGCCATGTCCTATCCACTCAGCATCCGAGATGGACTCGCGGCGAGGCCTCAGAGCGTGGCGACGGGTTCGCAATATTCCGCAACGCTGTCGCCTTTGCTTCGATGGAGTTATAAAAGACTCGGCGTTTCGTTTCTGCGGCTTTAAAATATATCTATCCCAATTAACATCCCTGATGTATATTATCGTTTGAATGACAAATTGACATTAATCAGTCTAATGGTTGCAATACATTGAATAGCGACATCGCGGCGACAAGGCGCAAAGAAAGCAAGCTTTGGGCTTTGATATTGATTGAAATCGCGGTTTGTTTCGCCGTAATGTTCTCCGCTCTGGCAGTTGGGTGGAGCGGACGCGATTATATAAAGTTCTTTCTTCTTTTTCCAATCTATCAAGCCGGCAGCGGGTTCGGCCTCAAGGGCGGCATCGCGACAGGGATAATCGTGACCGTTTTATATCTTTTATACGCGCCGGTCGAGCCGTTTCACGTCGACAGCGCGGTGGGCGTGTTGGTCATTATCCCAATGCTCGTGTTTTTGAATCTCCTCGGCGTGTTTTCAGGGTGGGCGGTAGGCAGAGGACGAAAAGCCAATAAAGACGCAGAGACAGCTTCGGAAGCGATGCTGACTATAGGAGGCTCGACCACGGAGAGGGATGTGATGATGCGGCTGGCCGAGCAGACGGTCAGGCTCACAGGCGCGGAGGCTGTGGCGGTTGTTCTGAATCCATCCGCTGATTTGGAAGTTTCGTCCATTCCGCCTGTTTTATATCGTATCGAAACCGGTTTCGCTGATTTGCCGACCTTTGACGAAACGCATCCTCTTATGAGATGCGCCTCGGAAAACAAATTGTTTTCATGCAGTTCGGCGGACGCGGATGAAAGGTTTATTCCGAGCGGCGACTCAGGGATCAAATCAATGCTGGCCGCCCCTATGCGCTCCAAGAACGGCGTGACAGGCGCAGTGGCGCTTATAAACAAAAGCGACGGCGTGGATTTCGACGAAGAGGACGCGTCCCTCATACAACTGGCTGCGGACGCCGCCGCGGCGGTCGTGGCGAACATCGGTCAGGAGCGAAGAAGGCAAGAAGAGTTGGCTCGCGAAAAAAGATCCAAAGAGTTGTTTTCAAGATTCGTTTCGTCGTCCGTCGCCGAGCACATGCTATCGAACCCGGATTTGCTGAAAAGCCGCCGCCAGTTGATTTCGATTCTAATTACTGACATCAGGGATTTTACGACAATCTCCGAGAGGATATCCCCTCAGGAGCTTGTCCGCAGACTGAACGAATATTTCACCGTCATTGTCGATGTGGTGTTTAACCGAAACGGCGCTATCGACAAATACATAGGCGATTGCGTGGTGGCGTACTGGGGCGCCCCGGCGCCTGATGAAAGACACGCCGAAAACGCCGCTCTCGCCGCTCTCGACATCCTTGCGGCGGTCGAAGGCCTGAACGCAAAATGGGCTTCTGAAGGAAAGGAGACCTTTAGGACAGGAGTGGGCGTGCATACCGCAGAGGCGCTCGTCGGCAACGTCGGCGACAACAGAAAAACCATGTTCACCATAATCGGCGAAGAGGTCGACAAGGCTATGCGGACGGAATCCCTCACCAAACGGCACGGCGAGAAACTGCTGGTTACCCGCCAGACCGCTGATTTGATATCGGACAAGTTTGACATAGAGAGAATAGACGAAACCGTCGCCGCGCGCGACGACGAATTGTTTGTAATAAAAGGCATGCGGCTATGAATTACTATTACAGAAAAACGGAAGCTTATTACAACGGTTTCCAGAAGATGTCTCTATTTACTGAGCCGACGTTCCGCATATCGGCGTCAGTCTTTGCGGCGGCTTTTTTCGCTTCGGCTATTGTTTTTGCTTTTTATGAAGAGCAGGCTAGAGAAGCTACGGGGGCAATGGTTTTTTTGTTTATCGCTTTTCCAGCGGCTCTAGCATCCGCAGGCGGAATGTCTCTTGCGGCTTGGTTCAGGTTTATTGTTTTTGCGGGTTTTGCCGTATTTGCGATAGCAGGGAGCATTTTTATTGCGCCTTCGTTTCTGGTGTTTGCGTTCCCTGCTTTCCTGTCGCTGGCGGCCTTGATAAAATCCGCCCCCAAAACGCTCTCGTCTCTCGGATATGCGGCTGCTTCCGACTTGAAGAAAGAAGCCGCTTTCTCCTTATTGACTGCGGCTGTATTTATAACAGTGACATATTTTTTCATAAGCAAAGCGCGAGGAGCCTCGGTCTCCTTCCCTTCGCCCGCACAGTTTGTTTTCTATCTGGCAGTTAATATCGCGGTTTACGGCCCCGTTTTCGGGATAATCTACGGTTTGTTTACCCGCGCGTTGTTGGATCGCAGATTTGAGCTTTCCGTTCCTGTGCTAATCAACACGCTCTTCGTCTTTTCAATGTGGGCTCCGAACGTAATCGGAAGCAAAGACCCGGTGACGGCTTTCATCGGCTCACTCGCCGCCTGCCTGCTCACACAAGTGACTCTTACTATGGCTTTCTATTTCTGCCGTTCCACAAGGATGGTTTTTTTGTCATATCTGCTCTATTACATGTTTTATAAATCGCTGGTCTATTGAGGCGCAAACGATGAGCTTAGGCTCGGCTGAACTTGAAAAAACATTCTCTGAATTGCGACTAAAGGAAGACGCTTCTCTTGAACGCGAAAAGTTCAGGTCGTTCAGCGACCCTGTTTTCATCCGCGCTATTATTCTGCTTTTCGCTTACGGATGCGTTTCAGGATTCATGGTTTTTATGCATAAAGCAGGATTGTTTGAAAGACAGGTTTCCGACTGCTATGCGGTCGCGCTGCATTTGATAATCTTTATCGGCGGGCTGGCGGTTTTCGGCGCGTTGAATCTCCGGCGCGCGGTATTGATTCTAATCAGCATGCCCGGTTTTCAGTCGTGGGAATACTTTTTCTACGACACTCCGAAAATGTATGTTTTTTATCCGGCGTTCGCTTGTTGGGCGGTTTTTTATCTTGCCGTGTCCGAACCCGGGCTTATGGCAAAATTCGGGATGCGAAAAGGCAGAATGACTGCCGACATTGCCAAATCCGCGTTGGCTGGATGCGTTGTTCTTGCGTACACTGTCATCTTCGTCTCAAACTGGGGATTTCCGGTGAGTTTTGATTTCTGGAAAGTCGCCCCTCATTTTGCCGTTATGTGGTCACAGGCGCTGATTCTGTTCAGTTTCATTTACGCAGTCTGGAACAGACAAGACGAAAGAGGGCTGACAACTGTCGGAACGACCGTTATTCTGCTGACGATGATTTCAGCCGTGCACCTTCCTTACTTCGCCTTTTTTTCTTTCCTCGGAACAATCCCGATACAGTCAATTATAGGAGGATTCATAGCGGAGGCGCTCCTTATGACTCTTGTTATGAGCCTGACTTTTAAGAGGATGCGCACATCGTTTGCGGTGTGTTTTGTTATGTCGGCTATGAACGAAGTTTTGCTTATGGCGGGAATAATATGAAACGAGTCGGGCTGGTCGCGGCAACGTCGCTGGCGGCGTTGTCCATAATCGCATTTACCACGTGGTTCAACTTTCCGATGGAAGAGTGGGCGCGCCCGCTGGTGGTAGTCCCTGTCGCTCTCTCAGGACTTTACTTCAGAAGAACCGGCTCTATTCTGACTTCTTTAATCTTGTTGCTGAGCCTGTCTCCTTTTTTCATACTTCAGTATTCGAGAGCGACGAGGTCCGGAACAAATTTCGTATTTGCCTCTTTCGCTCTAATGGGAGCCGGCGTTTATCTCGGCCACATCCTCAAAACGATAAAAGAGAGCAGGGAAAACGTCGCGGGCATCATCGACGCGATGAAAAAGTTTCAGGACAACCCTGACGAAGACTCGTTGTTGGCTGCGCTAGAAGATAACTTCGCCCATAGAGCGAGCGCGGCGAGCGCTGATGTTTTTCTGTTCGACGAACTCGGGCAACTGCGGCCTCGCGGCGAATTGTCTGCCGAGCCTCTTCCTTCAGACCACCTATTTTATGAAGTCGCAAGGTCAGGCCGACTTTTCGTCAGTCGCTTCACCCACAGCGACCCCCGCCTCGAATACTGCGGCCCTTCCGACCAAAGCGCACAGTTAGATTTCCTATCAGTATTCCCTCTCATCTGGAGCGGCTCGGTAAAAGGCGTAATTGCCGTCGCCGACAGTTCCGCGGAAAGATTCGGCGCAGACATGGTTTCTTATCTGTCCTCCATAAAAAGGGCGATGGAAAGCTCTATAGAACACGCCGAACTTTTGAAAACCACCATCAATCATGAAATAAACAGAGAGAGGATTCTGGACACATTTTCTTCTTACGTCTCAAAACGCGTCGCTGAACAGATTCTAAAGGACCCTGACAAGCTTGACCTCGGAGGCAGCAGCGCTTGGGTGACAGTGTTTTTTGCCGAAGTCGTCAATTTCCGCGAGTTGTCAAAGAGCATGGACGCCGCTCTTCTTCTGGATATGCTCAGCGAATATTTCTCAATGGCGATGGACTCGATTTTCGAACTGGACGGAACAATCGACAAGTTCATCGGAGACAACATAATGGCGTACTGGGGCGCGCCGCTGCCCGACCCGGACGGCGAAAGAAAAGCTGTCGAATGCGCTATCAGGCTGCGCGACGGATTGGCCGCGCTCAATCGCGTATGGGCGGAGCGCGGGCTGCCGGAATTCAATGTGGCCATCGGCGTCAATTCCGGCAATGTCGTCGCAGGCAACATTGGCAGCATCAGGCGTATGGAATACACCGTCATAGGCGACACCGTGAATCTGACTTCGCGCATAAAGTCTCTATCGTCGTCGAGCCGCGAGGGCGTCCTTGTCGGAGAAACCGTCTATCAGAAACTAAAAGAACATTTTCAATTCGGCCCCAGCCGCCGCGTCAAACTAAAGGGGAAAACGGACGATGTCGTCGTGTACAACTTGAAGTTTTGATTTAGCATGGAGAGCGCGATTGAATTATTGTCGAAGATGTTTCTAGGCTGAAGTCTCATTCTTTACAACACCTAGATTATCGGATAGACTTTTCCTCGTTTTAACAGTGGTTTTTTTAACGAACGGCGGGCTGGAAGCGGCGACCGTTCAGGAGAGCGTTCTTTTGTTTGTGCTCATTATCTACAACGCGGTTCTGATAGCCGCATATCCTTTTCTGCGGCTTTATTTTTTATGGCAGGGAGCGCGCTCCGAGAAGTTCACGGGAACTATGCAGGAGCGATTCGGCAGATATCCCGCCGTCAAGCGCCGCAAATCGGGCGAGCGCGTGATTTGGGTTCACGCTGTTTCCGTAGGCGAGGCCGTCGGCGCAACAAAGTTCATAAGGTTGCTGCTTGATAGGGAAAAAGACGCGTCGATAGTGGTCACCACAGCCACCAAAGGCGGCATGAACATACTTGAGAGTTCTTTCGGCGGTTCCATCACCGCGGCATATTTCCCGTTCGATTTTCCGTGGGTCGTCAGGCGCGCTTTGAAAGCGTTCAGGCCTTCCTCGCTGATTCTCATGGAAACAGAGATATGGCCGAACCTCACGACGGCGGTCGCGCGGCGCGGCGCTCCGGTGATCCTCTTAAACGGCCGCGTGTCGGACAGGATGGCTTCGGCGGGAGCGATGGTGAAAACAGTTTACTCAAGTGTTTTCAGCGCGATGCGCGCTCTGGGTATGCAGACGGAAGAGGACGCCGGGAGGATTATCCGGCTGGGCGCTCCGGCGGCGAAAACGCATGTCGTCGGCAACATGAAATTCGACGCCTCTCCCGACGCTCCCGACGCCGAAAAGACGGCAGAACTGAAGGCGCTCCTCAATCCCGGCGGCGGCCCTGTTTTCACTGCGGGAAGCACGCACCCCGGCGAAGAGGAGATGATACTCGACGTATTCTCGCGTCTGAGGAGGAAACGGCCGGAGTTGAGGCTTCTTCTGGCGCCGCGGCACATTGAGCGCGCGGCGGTTGTTCTTGATCTGGCGCAGGCCTCGTTTCCGGACGCAAAGCTGCGCTCATCGCTGGCTTCGGCTGGCGTCGTCTCAACTCCATCAGTGGTGGTTATGGACACCATAGGAGAGTTGAGGCTGGCATACGGTCTCTCAACTCTGTGTTTCGTGGGCGGAAGTCTGGTGGAACGGGGCGGACACAACATACTCGAACCCGCCGCTTGCGGCAAGGCGGCTTTCTATGGTCCGCACATGATGAACTTCATCGCCAGCGCCCGCGCCCTCGAAGCGGGCGGCGGCGGCGTGATGGTCAAGGACTCTGAAGATTTGTTCGCTCGGCTGTCTGAGTTTCTCGACGACGAAGAGGCGAGGGCACGCGTAGACTCAAACGCATTAAAAGTAATTATGCGGAACGCGGGCGCGACCGAGCGCGCCCACCGCATCTTTAAGGAATCCTCCCTATGATAATAGACTCCCGGAGCGGTTCCAAACTATATCCCATAATGTCCGGCGAAAAGAAAGGCGCGGCGGCGGCTGTTTGCCGCGCCGGCATGTTTGCTATGTCCGAGTTTTACCGCGTCGCTCACGCCGCTAGGATGAAAAAACTTTCCGCCGCTCCGGCGCTCAAACTCGATGTTCCGGTGGTCAGCGTTGGAAACATTACCCTCGGCGGCACGGGCAAGACTCCTATCTGCAGGATGCTCGCCTCCGGTTTTGCCGAAAGAGGAATGAATCCCGGCATAGCGACTCGCGGCTACGGAAGGGAAGGCTCAGGCTCTATCATTCTTTCATCCCGCGCCGACGCGCTATCATGGCACAGTTGCGGAGACGAGCCGATTTTATACCTCGAGGACGGCAGGCCGGTCGCGGTTGACATTGACCGCGCGCGCGGCGCGCGCTCTCTTATCGACCGTTTTTCTTGCGGCTCGATTGTTCTCGACGACGGCTTTCAGTTTGTTACGCTGGCCAGAGACGCCGACATCGCCGTGATCGACGCCTGCAACCCTTTCGGGTTCGGAAAACTTTTCCCAGCAGGTTTGCTCAGAGAGCCTCTGACCGAGTTAAAACGGGCAACATTGTTCTGGATGACCCGGATAGACGCGGCGGGCGCGGAAAAAACAGCGCAGACCCGCGACGCTCTCTCCCGCATGTTTCCCGGAACGCCTATCGTCGAATCCGTCTATAAAATATCCGGAGCGAAAAGGATAGGGGAGGGCGAATCGCCCGGCATAGACAGTCTTAGAGGGACGCGCGCTCTGGCGGTGAGCGGGCTTGGAAATCCCGAACAGTTTGAAAGAACGGTGGCAAACGTTACTGGCGAGGCGGTCATCGCATATAGATTCACGGACCATCATCCATATGGAGACGCGGATTTGGAGCGGGTGGAAGACGCGGCGGCGAGAGCCGGGGCCGACTGGATCGTGACCACTGAAAAAGACGCCGTGCGCCTGCCCGGCCATTTCAAACCGAGGCGCGCATGGATCAAATTGCTTATCGACGTCGATATCGCGTCCGGTTCGCGGCATGTCGAAGACATCCTGAATTTGCGACGGGATACTGCGGGCGGGGCCGGAGCGCTATAATATTTACTATCGTCGCGGTTACAGCGGCGGGCGGGGATAACATCTGATGACTGGATTCGACATAAGCGGCATCCCCATAGGCGGGGGCGCGCCTTTTGTTCTAATCGCCGGGCCTTGCGTCCTCGAAAGCGAGGATAGCTGTTTCTCCATCGCGAAGGAGCTGAAGAGCATCTGCGGCGAAATCGGCGTGCCGCTCGTATTCAAGGTGTCATACGACAAGGCAAACAGGTCGTCCGGCTCCTCCTTCAGGGGACTCGGCATCAAATCTGGCAAAAAACTATTCGCAAAAGTCAAACGCGACCTTGGACTGCCTGTAACCACGGACGCCCACTCGTTGGAGGAAGTCGACGAGATTGCTCCTTTCATCGATATCATCCAGATACCCGCTTTTCTTTGCAGACAGACCGACCTTGTCGTCGGCTCTGCCAAGACAGGCAAACCGGTCAACATCAAGAAAGGCCAGTTCCTTGCTCCATGGGACGTTCGCAACATAATCGACAAATGCCTCAGCGCCGGAAATGATAAAATAATTATAACAGAGCGCGGCTCCACATTCGGCTACAACAATCTTGTGGTGGACTTCAAGTCGCTGCCTATAATCAGACGGTTCGGATATCCGGTCTGTTTCGACGCCACGCACAGCGTGCAGTTGCCCGGCGGGGCCGGCACTTCCAGCGGCGGACAACGCGAGTTCGTCGATCCTCTGGTCCGCGCTTGCATGGCGGTCGGCGTGGACGCGCTTTTCCTCGAAACTCACCACGAGCCTGACGAGGCTCTTTCGGACGGCCAGAATATGGTTCCGTTGAAAAATCTTAAAAACCTGTTGCTTCACGCGAAAGCGCTGGACGCGATGGTGAAAAAGCAGGACATGATATGAAAAATCAAACAGCGGCATCGCGGGTTGTCCTCGCTCTTATGATGATTGTCTCCGCATGGGCCGTTTCAGGCTGTGGAGGCGGGGGCGGAGGAGGTGGGGCCTCCACTCCCACAGACCCGACTTTTTTCCTCACCGTCGACAGCCCTCTATATGACGGCCAAACATACTACGTAGATAGAATAACCGTCTCAGGCAGCACGAACTCAAACGCAACGGTAAAAGTAAACAATGTCGCCGTCACAGTCGCGGCCAATGGAACTTTCAGCAGAGCAAACGTGGACATCTCGTCCACCTCGACCATAACAGTGGTCGCAACTCGCTCCGGAAACACAAAAACCGTAGCTCGAACCATGAACTATCAGAACCCATTAAGTTGCAATATATGCGACATCGCCGCAGGCGATATGGTGTACATCGCCGCCGACCCGGTGTCAGGCTACAACAGGGTTTTTGCGGCCAACCCGTCCAACTCTGCCACAGCCCGCAGGATTTGCGAAGACCTTCCCGGCAGAGCTCACTCGTACGCCGCGCTCTCTCCAGTCGGCAAACAGGTGATTTTCGTCCGCGACGACGGAGCTGGCAATCAAAGCATCGCAAAGGCCGCTTGCGTTTCAAATGTTGAAACTCTGACCACGCTGGCTTCCGGAACAGACGTTAGATACAGCGGTCTTTCATGGAGCCACGACGCGGCGAAAATCGCTTACTCATCCGACGCTCCGGGCCAGTACGACATCTACACTATGACTTCGACCGGCGGAAGCGTCACAAGAATAACGACTCACTCCGCGAGAGACGAGGCTCCCGCTTGGCAGCCCGGAAACAACGCTCTCGTATATTCGTCTTACCGCGCGGTTGACGGCGGAGCAGGCTCGGCGTCGAACTCGAACCTCTGGAAAATCACGGTGAATCCTCTTGGCGCGGCCTCGCTTCTTTATAATCCGTCAGGCGCAGGAGCTCCCGTTTGCGACGCAGGCGATGGTCAATGCTCCGCGAAAAATCCTGACATCGAGCCGAACGGCAAAGTCATTTTTCAGTTCGACCACGAATGCGCGGCCCCCGGCGGCGGGCAGGTCCCTCCCGTCGGCGACACTTGCTCCGACCTTTTTGTGATGAGTTCCATTTCTTCAAATCCGGCTGTCGTTTCGTCAGACCAGATTTATCTTGCGCCTAAATGGAACGCGGCGGGGAATTCGATTGTTTTCGCGGACAACTCAGGCTTGTCTCCTTTGATCAAGAAGATTAACTTTACAGGTTCCGTTCCCGGAGTAGTGTCTTCAACGGGCGTAACGGGCTATTACCCCGACCACTGACGGGGAGTTGCCATTTCATAACGGTTTTTACTTCTTGAAAGAAGTGTGAAGCGAGACGCAGTGTTCGCCGAAGCACGGGGCGGCGGACAGTTCCGCTGAATGCTTGGAGACGCGGTCCAGAACCTCCGCAATGTCGTCGCGGCGGACATTCCCGCATGACAAATCCCGCCTGTGAAAACAAGGATAGACTGTCCCGTCCGCGTCAATGACGAACGAGTCAGTCCCCATCCCGCACATCTTAGGTTTCAGTTTCCCGTCGCGATATATGTCGTGCGTCAACTCCAGATAATCCTCGTAACCTAGTTGAACCGCCCACGGGCGCAGCTCTGAATACAACTCCGACCACTCGAACTGGCTGAGCGAAGCCGGGCTGATAGCGGCGCGCAACGGGTTCTCCGAGGGGATCCATGCGGGCTGGAAAACCAGCCCGGCGTCCAACGCGCGCGCAAGTTCAGTCACAGGCCGGACCAAAGCCGTGTTTTTGCTCGTCAGCACGAATATGAAAGAAAGAGCCGCGTTTTTGAATCTTGCCGCCAGCGAAATCGTCTTCTTGTCTTCGAGCGACAGATCGTTCAGCGAAAGGACGAAAACATCCAGCCCCGCGCGGTCAAGTCTCGCCACTCTGCTTGAATCAAGCAGCCTTCCGTTAGAAAGCAAAAATGTGTTGAGCCTCATAGCGGTCGCCGCAGAGACTATTCTCTCAAGATCGTCCCTCAACAAAGGCTCTCCGCCCGTAAGATACACATTGCCGACATTGAGCAACATCAGCCGCCTTAATATCGACACTATCTTGTCCGTGTCAAGTTTAGACTGAACAGATCTTTCCGGCTGAGTGTTGTAAAAGCAATAGGAACACTCATCCCGTTTGTCGCAATCCGTGTTAAGGACTATGAAAGCGTTTTGTGGCCGTATCATATCCGCCCGCCGCGCTTAGCCCGCATTTTCGAAAAATGCGGGTTAGCTTTGCGCATGTTGATTATAACCTCAAACAGGTCGCAGTTGAACAAATAGTGTCCAATAAGGATTCGACAGAAAATGCAAGAAGTCCCGCCGGCGGCTTAATCGGATTCCAGCCGCGTTCCAGCCGTGACAGCCACATCGACAACGCCCGAACAGGCGGCCGGTATTATCAGGGTTTTCCTCTCGGCGGAATAATCCCATTCGGCGTCGCATTGGGATTCCACAGTTATCTGTGGCGAGCCGCCGAAGAGTTCAGGCGGAACGTATATTTCAGTCGGAGCGCATATCTTATCATCCGCAGAGTATCTGTACCTGAATGCTTTTGCCGTCGAATCATATTGCATTTTTTGAGGCTCGCCAGCCGTATATCGAGGGTAGGGACGGTGAAGGATGGGCATTTTGTCAGGGTTAGGATTTCCTGAATCGTCCAAAATCCCCCAGCCGTACTTGCTTTTTCCGTAATCCCAGACGGCGGACGAGGCGAACAGCCGCTCCTGCATCAGCATGTTTTCTTCAAGCCATGGAGTCATGAAATCATAATCCTGCCATCCGCACATTCCGAATTCGCCTATAAGCAAAGGAGCTTCGATGCCTGCGGCCTCCTTCGCGAATCGCCTGTATTTCACCCGCGCGTCCGCCGGAGTCTCTTTCCCGTCCACAGAATAACCTTTTTCGCCGTATGAGTGCGCGTAGTATGAATGCGGAGCCCAGATAAGATTGTCGAAAGGCATCTTCTCCGTGTAAGCGGGAAGAAGCACGTTCACCGGAGGAGGTTCAAGAGCCACCGGAGTGTCCGGGTCGATCTCGCGTATCTCCGAGACTACGTTTCTGTAAAACGGATATAGACAGCATTTCTCGAAATTACCGTAAGACAACGCGCCGTATGAGAACGGCTCGTTAATGACGTCATACGCGAAAAGCCCCGGAGTCCCCTTCAGTTCGAAAGCCAGAGTCTTCCACAATCCCGCGAATTTCGATTGAAGTTCCTCGCTGCCCCAGAATCTGTCGGTCTCCCGCTTTATCGCGTCCACGAGTATGCCGTGCCCGGATTTCTCTTTGCACATCCAATCGGGTATCATGCCTGAAGCGCACCATTGAACCTGATGGACATCAGGCATCACATAGTACCCGCGGCTATGCGCCATGCGGATAAAATTCTTATAGTCATCCAGTTTCTCATGCTGGAAATCGCCCTCTTCGGGTTCCAGCGAGCGCCACGACATCGGCAGGCGGATGAGGTTATATCCGAACGGCTCTATCGCGTCGAGGTCTGCTTCTCCGTAAGGGAAAGGGTCTCGGTAAGCCGCAGGCATGTTGACCCCTCTCATTACCGCCACTCTCCCGAACTGGTCGCGCACAAAATCCGACCCCGCGCGGAAACGCAGTGTTGTGCCGGGACGGTAATCACAATCGTTTTCCGCCGCCGCGCATTGCGATATGAAAAACGCCGCGGCGATTATCGTTAAAAAATACGCAAACAGTTTATTATTCATCGCGCCTCGCCGGAATGAGTTTATAGTTGGAAATGTGAAACTCAAATCTTTTCCACTCTGTAGTCGAAAGTGTTCTTGCCCGCCGAAATCAGCATGAAGTGGTGGAAATTGTTTTCGATATCTGGAGTCAGCCTGCCTCCGGCTCCGCCGGAAACTATGTGCGTCACTCCGTTGATTTTATACACCGCGTGGTGGTGTTCGTGTCCGGTCAGAACGGCGGTCGCCCCGCCTTTCTCAATGAGAGAGCGGAACCGGCCCGCGTCGTCGCGCATCGGCGTGTCATATCTGACATTGAGAAAATTTGCGGGCCTGTGCATGAATACGACCTTTTTCAAATCAGTTTCAAGCGATTCTTCGAGCAGGTCGTAGTCTGCGTCTGAGAGAATATGGTTCGCGTTATTCAGCGCGATGAACCTTACTCCGGGAAGATCGAACTTATAACAGGACGCGCCGAACCTAACCGTCCATTCGCGCTGGTCCGCGTAATCTTCAAAAGCGGTGTCGTGATTTCCCATTGCGCAGATTACAGGCATGTTGAACTTCTTCAGTTCGCGCTGTAAAAGCGTGAAGTTAGCCGGGTTTCCGACCTGAACGGTATCTCCGCCTATAAGAACGAATTTGACTTTGAGATCGTTAGCGGCTGAAATGATTTTCTTGAACACGCCTCTGTCGTCAAACGGTATGTGCACATCCGCGCAAAAAATGAAATCGAACGGATCCGGCAGGGCGTCCGAGCCGAGGAGCCGTGCAAGCATCATCCCGTTAATCGGCTTGCCTTTATATTCCTGCGCAACGGCGCTTGAGGGAAGCTGCGGCAGGAAAAGGAGCGCCCCGCCCGCTATTCCCAGCCTGATGAATTCCCGCCTGCTTATGTCTCTTCGGTTGTCCGGCACGACGTCCTCCGTAACGGAGAGGATACTGTTCCCGTTTCATAATAACCTTCCGCTTTATGCGCGTCAAATGAAGAACAACTTATACGCCTGCTCTATGCGGCTTTGTTCTCGACGAATGCGACGCCTGCCTTTTTGAGCGAGTCTTTAAACGATGCTCACAATTCGGTTATACTGCTAAAAACGCGGAAGACGGCAATCTGATTAAACGTCCGCGCTGAAACGTGAAATTGAACAGCGGCTGAGAGGAATCTTCTTAACCGTTTTCGGAGACACAGCGTTGAGAACTGACATTAGAGAAACGCCGGGCGCGCTGCAAAAATCCGGAGCGTCGATGTTGACGCGGGAAGCCGTTCGGGAATGGCTTATCAACTTCCAGCACACTGAGGTCATGAAGCGGTATGAAGACCTAGAACATGGAGACCGTTTCAGAGAACTGTTCACTGACTACATGTATCCGAGCTACGAAAACCGCGCGGCGTATGAGTCGCGCAACGAAATGTTCAGGTGGGTGGCTGCGGCTCAGAAAAGCGGCAAACTCGACAGGCTTCTCGGAGCCGCGCAGTTCTTCGTACGCAGATACCTCGATATCCTCAAAGGCGAGAAAGACCTTTCCAAATATTTAAACAACGTGGTTGAGACATACGACTTAGCCGTAAAGATAGACGAATGTATGATTGACTTTCTACATGAGCGAGCGCGGAGCATGGCCGACCTTAACCGAGAAAGCTACAGGCTGGCTTACGAAAATTGCTCGACATGGGAGCAGCGCATACTTCAGATTGAATCTCTGGTTGAAAGCGGAGAGTACGCGAAATCGATAATCGAAAAAGGCGGATTGGTGGATTTTGTGATTGAAAGGATACCTCAGATTCCGCTGATGTCCCGCAACCGGTTCGTCCGGGCGTTGAACGAAGCTATTAAGATGATAAAAGCGGCATACAGGACTTTTAAAGCCTCTAGAGAACATCTCGACTACATACGAGACACAATACGAGCGCGCGAAATCGCATACGTCGAGTCCATGCTGGGGCCGATGCCTGAAAACGCTAAACTCGCGGGAGACACTTCAGGAAATGAAAAGGATAAATCGTAAAACCGTTCCGCTCTGCGAAACGGGAGTAGTGGAAGGTTTTTTCGGCAAACCGTGGTCGCGCGCGGCGCGGCTTAGGACAATCGAATTCATGGGCGCGGCGGGGCTTAAGTCTTACATCTACGCGCCTAAAGACGACATATATCACCGGATGAACTGGACGACGCCATATCCGCCCGCTGAGTGGCGGCGCGTGTCCGAAGTCATCCGCGACTGCAAAATACACGGCGTCAAATTCATTTGGGCCGTCAGCCCCGGAATGACCATGCACTATTGCAGAGACGCCGACTTCGAGCTTCTCGCCGAAAAGTTTGTAAGGCCGGTTCCCGACGGCGTCACTTCCTTCTGCCTTTTCCTAGACGATATTCCGCCGGAGCTAGTGCATGAAGACGACCGCCGGGCCTTTTCTTCGTTGGGAGAAGCGCACGCGCATGTGTGCAATCGTCTCTTCGAGAGATTGTCAGCAAAAGTCGAGGGCGCGAGACTCTGGATGTGCCCGACAGACTATGCGACGGTGTCTCCGACGCCCTATCTTGTGACAATCGGCAAGTTGCTTCGACCCGAAGTAGGGGTTTTCTGGACAGGGCCTAAGGTTGTTTCTCCCAGCATCACAGTTGATGACGCCAAAACGTTCGCAGAGATAATACGGAGAAAACCGCTGCTTTGGGACAACTACCCTGTGAACGACTATAACCGCCACAAATTGAACATGGGGCCTTTGCGGGGACGCGACCCTGAATTGCCTTCCATGCTGGCAGGATATTTCACGAACCCTATGAATGAAGCTTCCGCATCAATGGTTCCGATGCTGACAATCGCCGACTATCTTTACGATCCTGCCGGTTACGACCCTGACGAATCAGAAATAAGCGCGATAAAGAGTTTGGCAGGCAAGAAGGGAAGGGCGGCGCTTGCCGATTTCTGCGACGCATGGCCGGCAGGTTTCTTCCCCGGCGAACCGAAAACAGAACTGCAAATAGCCGTCGAGCGCGCGCGAGCCGGTAATTCCGCCGCTCTTGTTACTATCCTTAAACGGCTTGATTCGATTAAAGACACGTTTAACACAACGCCTGAATTGAAATTCATCTATTCCGACGCGGCTCCTTTTCTGAAAGGCTTATCGTTATATTCGAGAGCCGCGCTTCTACTATTGGAACTGAAAGACAATCCGTCGGACGCCGCCCTGCGCCGCTCTTTCAAACGCGAGTTCATAAAAGCTGAACGCACTAAGATGCAGCCCGGCGGAGGGCATTTATTAAGGAAATTCATCAATGATATTTATGAAACGACTTGATTTTTTATTGAGACAGGAAAGAACAAACAGGGAGGCGCGGCGATGTCGAAAATATGGACATATCAGCACAAGACGAAAATAACATTCGGAGCTGGAGCCTTAGAGAAACTGCCCGAAGAGGTTGTGACAGCAGGAGGCGGGCCAGTGTTGATTGTCGCCGACCCTGCCATGCGCGCGATAGGCGCTCTGAGCCGCGTCGAGGCTCTGCTTAGCGGAGTCGGCGTTGCCGCAGTATATGACAGCGTATCACCCAATCCTGAACACACGCAGATGGACGAATGCGCGGCTCTCGCCTTGAGCGCGGGTTGCAAAACCATCGTCGGAATCGGAGGCGGTTCCACTCTCGACGTGGCTAAAGCGTCCGCAGTGATAGCCTCCAACGGCGGTCCCGTTATGGAATATCTCGTCGGTGGACGCGCGGTATCGAAACCCGCCATGCCAGTAATCGCCATCCCAACCACCGCCGGGACAGGCTCCGAGGTTAATCCGTTCATGGTCGCCACGGACTCTCAGAAGGACCTCAAACTGGCTTTCGCGCCAGAGCAGGCTTTCCCGCGCGCGGCGGTTCTCGACCCAGAACTGCTGTTGACATTGCCTAAGAGGCAGACGGCGTCTACAGGCGTAGACGCGCTTTCACACGCCTTGGAAGCTTACTGGGCGAAGCGTGCTCAACCGGTTTCCGATATTAACGCGCTCGAAGCGGTCAGATTGTCTTTCAGATGGCTGCCGACGGCGTTTGAGAACGGCTCAAACATCGCCGCCCGCGAGAAGACCATGCTGGCATCCCTGCTAGCCAGCCTTGCTTTCTCTTCTACAGGCACTTGCGCGTGCCACTCCATTTCCTATCCTCTCACAGCTAGATACGGGCTGGACCACGGTTTCGCCTGCGCTTTCACAATGCCAGAAATTCTGGAATGGAACTGGGAAGCGTTGGGAGAAGAAAAACAAAACGCCCTGCTTGCCGCTATGGAAGTTCCTGACGGCCCGTCAGCGGTCGCAAAACTCCGCGATTTCTGCGCTTCTCTCGGAACTCCTCAGAAACTATCCGATATCGGGGTTAAACCGGAAGACTTGGAGTCCATACCCGCGCTCACGGCTCAACGCAACCTCGACAACACACTTTGCGACTTCACTAAAGCGAATGTGATAGATATTCTAAAACAGAAGTTTTAATAATTGAGTCCGCGACGGATTTCAAGGCTGGAGGATTCGACTAATACCGGAATATTTCCAGTAAAGCTAAAGTTTTTCGCCGCAAGGCCGATTTATTAACAGTAGCGAAAGCGCCGGACATGTTGGCGAAGTATATCTCAAGGCGCTTTCAGGGCATACCGGGGCGGGTTAAGTTAGACGGCGGTTCCGGGGCAAACGGGAAAAAAGGATTTTTCCCGCAGCGGCAGTAAAATACATGGAGGTAGCGAAATGATATCGGTCAACACCAATATCTATGCGCTCACGTCACAGAATTACTCCAGACTCAATCAACTGGAATTTACCGAAAAAACCACTCGGCTCTCATCCGGATTGAAAATCAACTATGCTTCGGACGATCCGTCCGGCATGGCGATTTCATCAGGCATGAAGGCTCAGATGCGAGGCGTAAGCGTCGCTATCGGCAACGCTCAGGACACCCAGTATCTGTTGGATCTGACCGACCACTATGTTTCGGATCAATGGGACGTTCTGTACGAGATGCGAAACCTGACTCTAAAACTCGCCAACATGGCGGTGAACAACGTCAACCCCAATACTGACCCGGCGTCTGTGCCCAGCATGAGCGACTGCTGGTCCCTCACTAAAGAAATCGAAAAATTACAGGATCATGTTTACAGAGCGTTTCATAATCAGCTCGATCCGAGCGCGCCTATCCACACAGCGAGGTTCAACTTCAATCTTAAAACAATTTTCGGCGACGACAGTTTGGGCAACGGTTTCGAGACCGGACAAGCTTCTCAGGTCGGCCCAAACAATTCAGCCGCAAATCAGATTCAAATCGTAATTGACAACCTAGCGGCCGAATTCGTAGGGTTTAACACTCCGTACGCGCCGCCGCCTCCTTTCGGCGACGCTGGCTACAACTACTATCTCGGATATGCCGACGCTATGCTTGATAGGGTGGACGGCATGATGGAGAAGATGAACGCGGTGCGCGTGCAGGTCGGCATCCTGCACGAACGGCTGGACAAAACAATTAACGATCTGAACACACAGTACATCAACGTCTCGGCTTCGAACTCGCGCATCGAAGACGCGGATTTCGCCAACGAGATATTCGAGTATACCAAGAACATGATTAAGCAGCAGGGCGCTACTATGATCGCCAGCCAAGCCAACGCTCAGCCCTTGATAGCCGTCCCCTTGCTTGACGCCATATATGATGGATTGGAAGGACAGAAGATGGTCGGTTATTCGGGAGTCGCATCGGATAGATAGCAAGCATCCGGACCGCGAAAGCAGAGATCCGGCGAATATATTACAAACGAAAACACAAAAGCCCGGCCCGCAAGGCCGGGTTTTTGGTTTGAGTTCATTCAAGCGGCCACTGCAACCCGGCATTATCCAAAAATCCAGATTAAACTATATAAAACAGGGTAAAAAGAAACTAGGGATATATGACGAAAAGGGGTGAAGTTTATGAAATTAACGGTTGATTCTGCGATGATTGATAACAACAACATGATAAAACTGACAGGGGAGATGGTCGGCGAATACCTCGAAGCCCTTATATTCGCCATAGACGAGGTCAAAAGCGGAAACAACCTGCCTGTGATAATAGACATGGCCGGATTGACGTTCATTGACAGCAAAGGAGCGGCCTTTTTATTAAATGTGAAACAGAAGTTTAACGACAGAAAAATCGCGTTGGCCGCCGTGCCTGCGGATGTAAGAAACACTCTCGCCCGGCTTCATATAGATGAACAATACAGGATATTTTCGAATAAGGAAGAGGCTCTGATGAGAATATAAAAGTCGCGAAACGTTATTGCTTGACAGCGCTCCGACACGCAGTTTGAGAATCCATTGTCATTAATAATGCCAATAATAAAGCAAATATTTATGATTATGCGCGCGCTTGCGCGGGTATATTAATAGTGGAGGGGAGGTGTGGACAATGAAAAAGACTGTGGCGTTTGCGGCGGTAATTATATTGCTGGCGGGGTCAGCCCGCGCGGCGGAGTTTTGGGATATTTACGCGGAAAGGCTGGCAAAGAACTATTCGGTTAAGGCCGGAACCATTCCGAGGCAGGGCGATGGAGATTTGTTGGAGGCAAGCGAGATAACAGCGTTGTTGACGAAGTCTTTTTCCCAAAGCTTCGGAGTGAGGTTCTCTGAAAACGCGAAAGACAGGCGCGCGCTTGTGTTCGTTTGCGTATTTTCGAACGAGCCGGAAAAGTGTTACATAGACCCTGTGGTCAGGGCTACCTTCAGCGAAACGAGGATATTGCGGTCGCCTTCTTTTTCACAGAAGTTCTTAAAGAAAGCTGTCAGAAAATATTCTCACTCGTTGTCAAAACCGGATTCGATTTCCGCGACGAAAGCCCGCTCTGAAGAAGTCCCCGACTGGAAAGCGTTCAATCCGAGGTTCGCCGTAAATTTGAACGAGTTTGACCTGATCCTCGCCTCTCCGTTCCACACTTTTGCCGGAATCTATGCCGAACCGAGGTTCAGCGCGAAAAACGGGCCGGCCATGAAACTGATGAAGGGCAAAGCCGCTGTGGATTTCAGACGCGAGGGAGTTGTTTTCAATTATCTGATCAAAAACGAATCAAAAGGCTCCGGGAAGGTGAAGATTACGATTATGCCGGAAGGCGAGATATACATTGACAATGTGGTCTTCTTCTGGTGATCGAACAGGGCCTAGCTCACAGCCTGTGCAAAGTCGGATGCACGCATTCCCCGTCTGATATTGTTCTGCGTCCCTGAAAATCCACAGAACGAACATCCGGATACACTATGCAGTTTCTTCCTATGATCGTGTTGTCGGGAATCTCCGATTCCATGCCGACGAGAGTGATGCTGGAATTGAGCGCGTCGGGCTGCTCGATATTCGGGCGAGCGTCTCCGTAACCGCCGATAACGCTGTCTCGCCCGATGTTGGGCTTCATGTCGTTATGCTGCTGTCGTGACACGGTGTCCAGTATTGAGCGGCGGATTATCGTTCCGGCGCCGATGTGGTTGTTAGGCATGATAAGAGAGTCGTACACTTCCGCCCCTTTGTCGATTCGCACGTGAGGGAATATTATTGAGCGCTCGACGTGTCCGTCAATAAGGCTCGCTTGGGTTATTATCGAGTTTTTCACGCTCCCGTATTCGCATATCTTCGCGGGAGGCTCGAACCGCAGCCGCGAGCGCAACGGGTTCCTCACGTCGTAAAGGTTCAGTTCCGGCATTATCTTTATCAGTTCCAGATTGGACTCGAAATATGAATCTATTGTTCCGATGTCGCGCCAGTATCCCTCGAAGTTGTACGCGAAAACACGGTCCTCTCCCAGCATTTTCGGCAGCATCCCGTATGTGAAACTTATCGGGCTGCCTCCGCTTGTGCGGTCCTCTTCTATGAGCCTTCTGACAAGCACGTCCAATGTAAAAACATAAATGCCCATTGAGGCGAAGTTCGTGTCGATTTTTCCCTTGGGTTTTTCGACGTATCCTGTCACTTCTCCGCTCGGGTTCACCTTCATCATTCCGAACCGGTTCGCTTTCGAAGAATCCACCATCGTTCCGGCTATTGTCAGGTCAGCTTCCATCTCCTCGTGATACCGGACGATTTTTCTATAGTCTATCAGGGACACGTAATCTCCGGGGACGATGAGGACGTACACAGGATTCTTATCCAGAATGTAATCGAGCCTTTTAAAAACAGCGTCAGCGGGGCTTTCGTAGCTTTCATTTTTTCTTTTCGGGAAAAGCGTGTCTATCCTAGCGATTCCTCTGTCCATCGTCCATGCAAAGGAGAGGTGTTTAAGAACGGAGTCAGGCTCGTACTGAAGCAGCATGCCGATGTCTCTGAAACCTGAGTTGATTATATTGGAGAGCACGAAATCAATGACACGGTACATGCCTCCGAAAAGGACGACTGGTTTTGCGCGCCTTTGTGTCAGTATGGAAAGCCTTTCCCCTTCGCCTCCGGCAAGCACCATGCTCAAAACCTGAACCATTATCCCGTCGCCTCCATGTGTTGTCTCGGAAATTATAACACACCGGACATTCCGGCATAAGCCGTTGAGAATTTATTCGGTTGAGAGAATGCTTTATTTCACAAATAAAGACATGAATAATCGATATTTGATGATTTTGGAGGCGCGTCTCGGTTTTAGTTGTAAAGTTATTTTAAAAACTGTCGTTATAATGTAGTACAGCAACGTTATGCGTGTTTGCGTCATGACCGAGAGGCCAGTCAATGATATACACTCTTGTTAAAGACATAGAACAAACGAGGGTCGTCACCGTTCTGGTGGAGGTCATACAGTTTACGAATTATGAGGAAACTTTCGCCAAGGTTAGAAGCTCATTCAGCGATTATAACTGCAATATTTGTTTAGACCTTTCACGAGTGAAGTTCATGGACAGTTTGGCGCTAGGAATGCTCGCGCCGCTGCTATTGTTCGCGCGCCGTTTGGGCGGCGACATGGTAGTGGTGATTAAAGACCCGAAAATCAACGAGTTGTTCGGCGCGTTGCATCTGAATAAAGTGATAAAAGTTTTCAATAGCGTGGAAAGCGCTGTAGCATGGTTCAGAGAAAGGGAGGAAGCCGATGTCAGCGATTGAAGGCGGAGGAAGCGCGGCGCAGATAACATGGATGGCCGGCGGACTTTATAAGAGCGCGACATGGCTCAGGGTCATGGCCGAGGCATTCAAATCGATTGATGAAAATAGGCGGCCGCTCATCGAGCAGGGGCCGTGGACTGCGCGCACGGATAGCATTCAACGTTTTTCCAGATTCGACTCGTATGCTTGAGGAGCCGCATGATCGAGAAACAAGACAACATGGATGTTGAGACGCGCCTCAGCGGCGGCGCTATCGTCATCACACCCCTAGTCAACGAGATAACCCACAACAACAACAGAGGCTTTCTCAACGCCGTGAAGGATTCATTGATAGATCACTCCGGCGACGCAGTGATAGATATGTCCAACATTCAGATTATCGACAGCGTAAGCCTCGGTTCGCTTGTGGCGGCATTGAAATACGTGAGGTCGCGAGGCGGGGAGATGTTTATTGCCGGGGCCGCTCCCGCTATTCTCCAACTATTCGACATGCTGAATTTTAGAAGCATTTTCAAGATTTATGACAATGTCGAAAATATCCCCTGAAGTAATCATTCTGTTTTTCGAAATCGACATTATTAAAATTAGCGGTTCACGCGGACGCTGATTGTGTTAGAATTTATTGCGTAGGTCGCGACGGCGGGGGAGCCGGATGTGAGGATTCGCAGAAAAGGAAAATTCTGTGTGGTGTGTCCGGGCGGAGACTTGTCGATGATAGAGGACTCCTCCCGTTTGTCCGAACAATTGGCCGTGCTGTTCGATTCCGGCGATCATGCGATATGCGTGGATCTCATGGAATCCCCTGTTATCAACTCAAGCGTGATCGGAACGCTTCTGAGGTTCCACGAGAAAGCCATTGCCGAAGGCGGCGAATTCGTGGTTTTGAACGCCAGAAATGTAGCCCTCGAATCAATGCTTCGAACTCGCATGAACCAAGTCATACGTTTCGTCCGTTCGGAAGAAGAACTCTGAAATCACACAAAAAAATGCCAATGAATGCGCCGCCGCGCCCTCGCGTGTACAATATTTCCGGGAGGCGGACGGATGAAACGCGTCGCGTTTGCTACTCTTGGCTGCAAACTGAATCAGGCCGATACCGAAGCGATTAGGTTCGCGTTCGAGCGAGCGGGATATGAGTCCGTCCCGTTCTCGAAGGATGTCGCGGCCGATGTCTATGTGGTAAACACATGTTCGGTTACAGGCTCGACGGACCACCAATGCCGGCAGATTCTGCGGCGAGCCGTCGCCATGAAAAACGCCAATCCCGGATCGGTCGTGGTGGCGACAGGCTGCTACTCTCAAGTCAATCCCGGCGAGATCGAATCGATGGTTTCCGGCATAGACATCATTTCCGGAACGCTTGAAAAAGACCGCATTCCTGAGCTTGTAGATGAAGCATTAAAGGCAGGGGAAGGAGCGCCGCGCAGGGCTGTTGACGATGTGTTCGGACAGAAGAAGTTCCGCGTTATGGAAATAGAAGGGATGGCAGGGCGCGACAGGGCGTTCCTTAGGATTCAAGAAGGATGCGACAGACGGTGTTCATATTGCATAGTGCCTATCGCCAGAGGAAAAGAGCGAAGCGCTCCAATGGAAGCGGCTGTCGGCATGGCGACCCGGCTGGCGGCGAACGGTTACGAGGAAATTGTTCTCACTGGCGTTCACATAGGAAGATATGGAAGAGGTTCCGAAGAAAACAAAACGCTGGCCGACCTGCTGCGCGCTTTGTTTGATGTGAGCGGAATTCGCAGAATAAGGCTGGGATCAATCGACCCCGGAGAGATTTCGCCCGGTTTTCTTGCCGCGCTAAAAAACGGCAAGGACAAAATCTGCGGACATTTCCATGTTTCCCTTCAGAGCGGGGACGACTCGATATTGAGGATGATGAGAAGGAGCTATACTTCGGACGAATACCGCCGCTCGGTTGACTTATTAAGAGAAATATTTCCTGAAGCTGCGATAGGAGCGGACGTGATTGTGGGATTTCCCGGCGAGAGCGATGAAAATCATCTGCGAACGAAAGCGTTGCTCGAATCGACAAGGCCGTCGCATCTGCATATATTCAGATATTCGCCGCGCGAAGGAACGCCTGCCGCAAAGTTGCCGGGACAAGTTTCTGATGAAATAAAAAAAAGGCGAGCGAGAGACCTGTCAGCGATAAAAAAGCGGTTAGGCGAGGAATTCAGGCTCCGGCATGTGGGTGAACGCGCGGAGATTCTATTCGAGTCGCGCCGCGATCCTGCGACGGGGAGGCTGACGGGCCTTACGCGCAACTATATCCGCGTGTTTGCCGATGGAGCGGATGAACTGAAAGGCCGAATCGCATACGGCTCTCTGCGCAGTGTTTTTTCGGACGGAATGACGGCTGATGATATCAGGATTGATTGCTGACAAGTTTGCGCAGACGTTCGTTTCACGAAACAAGGTCTGCGGCGGGATTGTTTGATATAATTGCAAAGAAAAATAGGCAGATTTGGCGGATGGTCGCGCAAATGTCAGATGAAAGAAACAGAAAACGCGGATTTCACAGGGCGGCATGGACTATGTCTCTGTTCTTCATCGCCATGTTTTATTCAGGATGCGCCAAGAACGGGCTTATGCCGTTTGCGGTCGTCTCCGCTGTTTCAGGCGAAGCTTGGAAACTCGCTGCCGAGGAAGTCGAGTGGAAGAAGGCGGCTTCTGGCGATTCTCTGGAAGCCGGAGACAGGATAAGAACCGGAGAAAAATCTGCCGCAATGATAGTTTTCAGAGACGGAGGGGACGCAAGATTGGCAGGCGGCTCCGAAGCTTTGATATTGGGAATTCGTCCGGAAACAAAGTATGAGGAAGGAAAAGTCCCGGCGAGGGGCATATCCCTCTACCGAGGCGAGGCGTATATTGTCGCAAAAACGCGATGGTCGGAGCGAAGAACCAAGCCTTTCGAGGTAGAAACATTCTCAGCGGTTGCAAGGATGGGAAAAGCTAGGCTGTTCGTAAGAGAGGGCGGAATTGAAGCAAGCGCCGCGCAGAGAGGCTCGGAATTCTACTGCATGGCAGGGGAAGCCGACATAACTGATGTTGACGAGCAGTCGATTCTTCTCAAGCAAGACAAGGCGGCGTTTTTCGGAATAAGCGGAGCCAGAAGCGGGCCGAATGGATTCGACATAGCAAAAATGATGAAATATCTGTCGGCATGGAACGATGTTCTTGACGCCGGAGGTCTTGCGGACGAGGCGGCAAAGATCGGTGCGGGCCGATGTGAAGATAAAACCGTTGAAATACCCGCCGGATATGTGGTGGTGGAAAGACCAAAGGGCGGTAAAGCCGACGCGGTGTTCGTGGATTCATTTTGTGTGGACATTTACGAGTTTCCAAATGAAGCAGGACGGATGCCGATGGAGACGCTTTCCCCAAATGAGGCGGAAGAGAAATGCGCGGAAGCCGGAAAGCGGTTGTGTTCCGGCCCGGAGTGGAACCGCGCATGCCGCGGGCCTCGCAAATCACTGTATCCATATGGGGATTTTTACGATGTGTCCGCCTGCAACGTGGCCGGAACTAAGCTTCAGCCTTCGGGCGCTCATCCTCTCTGCTCGAACGAATACGGCGTTTTTGATATGTCCGGCAACCTGTGGGAATACACATCGGAAAACTACAAGCATTATCTTGAAAACAGCGGGCTTAAAGAAAGAAGGGGCGGTTCGTGGCTAACTGGGCCTGAACAGTCAGCTTGCGCGCGACCGGGCGTTTACTCAACAATGGATTTGGGGTTTACCGGCGTAGGATTCAGATGCTGTGACGACGCTCCCAGTGAATGACTATTCAACGCTGCAGATCAAATGTCGCCCCAACACAAATCAATCTAATTAAAATTTTACGATAATATTTGAACGCGCGATATTTATTCCAAACACTCTAAACTTTTAATAAGAATTGCCGATAACAAGAGTGACACAAAATACGAATCCCGCATTGATGGGATTCGGGCGTTAGGTTATGTCGGAATATGCGCATGACCATACGTTGTGCTTACATACTTTCACAAGGATGTGAAAGGCGCTGTGAAATAGGCGAGCGCGATTAGGGCCTGTCGCTTATCCCACGGAGGGGGAAACGAAGTTTGCGTACTTCGTTTCCAGAGCAAGCGATCGGTTCTGTTTCATCATATTCGCGCGACATAGGCAGGGCTTGTCGTGGTTATGCCGCGTATGCGTATGCGCGCGCGGATGCGCGTATAGCAAACAAAAGGAGTTGTCATGAAAATAGACAATGCTATAGGCTCTTTGAACGTCAACAATCTCCGAATGAGATTTTTAGAGATGAAGACAGCGACGGAACGTCTTTCATCCGGGTTGAAAATCAACCGCGCTGCGGATGACCCGTCGGGCCTCGCTATACGAGACGGCATGAACGCGAAGGCCAGATCGCTGTCCACCGCCATCGCGAACGTGGAAGAGTCCATCAGGATGACGCGTATAATGGACTCTTCAATGGCAACAATCGGCGATATTCTCGTCCAGTTGAAAAGCCTCGCGGTGAGAGCGTCCAACGAAGCGGTTTTGAGGGACGATTGCTCTGATCGCACAAAACTAAACAGCGAAGCTAGAGCGCTCGTCAAGGAAATCGACCAGATAGCGTATTCGACGTTGTACAACGCCAAAAAAATACTTCAGGGAGACATTGTCGAGGATATCGTCGCAGACGGGGCGACGCTGCAGACTGTCGTCGCCACCGGGACGGCGCACAGCGCAAGTTGGGCGGCAAACAATCAGATTCTTTACATAGACGAAGTGAGTTCGGACGCGACGCGTCCCGGAGGGGCGGGAACGACTGACAGAGCGTTTATTCAGACGATTGATCCGGCGACAAACGCCGCTATCGGCGCGGCATCCCAATTCACTCACGACCCCTATGTGCTAGTCGATCCCGACGGCGACGGGTACTACGATGTCGGGCCGGTCGGTGTTATCAACGACGTGTTAAACTTCGTGGGCGCATCGGCCCCTAATCAGATCGACGCGGACGGCGACGGATGGGTCGTCGGAATAGACAACAATGACGCGGACGCCACCGAAGTCGGCGCGTCGCTAAGCGCGGCGCTCCCGATATACACTATCGCGTCATTGGGCTCCGTCGATTCGACAGACGTGACGGCAGTGTCTCAGGCCAATACAAGGACTAGAACGTTCACAGGCGGGGCCACGCTGGTCCAAGACCTTACCGTCACAGTGACGGCAGGAATGAATTACACCGTCCAAGTCAGAGATTCCGGGACGAGCGCGTGGGTGTCAGTTTTTAATGGGATAAGCGCGGGCGGGCCGGCGACTCATGCAGTCGGCGGCGCGACCACATACAACGCCGTCCGGGTCGTCCTAGACGAACCGGTAAATTTCGCCACTGCGATAACGATTAACAGCGTTAACGCTCCCGGCCCGATACCGGTAGCTCTCAGCGGCGTGGTGAACAGTTTCGTAGACCTCGGCCCGGTTAACACCAATGTCAGAACATTTACGATGGACACTTCCGCCGGCGCGGTCTCTCGCAGTCTGGACAGAATCAGCGTTTCCATAAAAAACGGCCATCAATACAGATTGCAATGGTCGGATGACGGCGTTTCTTGGGGCACATTGACAAGCAGCACAGGAACAGGCGGCCTTCAGACTTTCAGCTACACCACGGACACGAATATCGACCTGAACTCGAATGGAACGGCTTTCATCCGCGTAGTTATCAGATCAGGCGAAGACGCTTCAACCGCGATATTGGCGAACCCGACTGTTATGAACCGCAGAGACAGGGACGGAGACGGATTCCCTGATGTCATTGAGGTGACCGCAGGCTCTAACCCCAACTTAGTAGGGAACATCCCCGCGTGGTCTCTTTCGCTAGACCCGGACTTGGACGCGGACGGATTCCTCGATCACGCCAGCTACGATTTGATTTACAACAACACTTATTCCTCCACTAATAATCCGTTCGGAGCTGAATGGGACGGATCGGGCGCGCGTCTCGGAAATCCGCTGGATTCCGCCAGCGGGCAATATGCCGGCGGACTCAATATTGATCCAACTCAAGTTCCGTCAAACACAGACACAGACGGCGACACGATTCCCGACCCGTTGGACCCGATACCCGGCACGGCCGAATGGCTCACATGGAACGATTATGGGGCGGCTTACAAGGGCGGGGACATGTGGTTCATCTCAAACCGCTCCACTCCCAACCAGAACATAAGAGATATCTACACGCTCAATGGAACGACATACACGTTGGCGAGCGATTCTCTGACCAATGACGCGTCTGACATAGCGATGTCCAACGGCGGAGACATGGTGGCGTGGATAGAAAACGGCAATATATACTACGCGAACGCATCGACATCATGCACCGGCGTAACCGGCGCGATGAATGTCAACCAACTGACATTCGGCGGGAACAACTACAACAACCCGTCGTGGAAGTATGACAACTCTCAACTCGTAGTGGACGACGGCGGTAGTATCGTCATAATCGATTTCGCCACCGGAGCGGTTTCTTCTGACAGTCCCGGCGTGGCGGGGACCAACCCCGACTGGTCCTCCGACGGCGACAATATTGTCTATGAAAGCGGCGGAGCCATTAAGGTTTACAATCTCGTAATGGAGCAGGAATTCGATCTGGGCGTATCCGGAACGAATCCCACGTGGTCTCCTGACGGAAGCAAGATTCTCTTTGAATCTGGCGGCAGCGCGATGGTTGTGGATGTGACGATAACCAAGCGTCCGTCTGACGTTCAGGCGAACTCTGACAACATCGATTCGCACAAGTTCGATTTCTCGATGCCGGACGCTCGCGCGTATAACCTCGGTATAAACTCGCTGAATATACAATCGCAGGCCGGCGCATTGAACGGCATTGACCAAGTAGACGCCGCAATCGAGACTCTCAACGGAATGAGGGCGAGCGTAGGACAGATGGAAAACGTGATGGGGCATTTGCTTGAAGACCTACGCATGGAATACATCAACGTGGTGGCGGCAAGGTCCAATATTGAAGACGCGGACTTCGCGCGAGTCGCCGTCGATATGGCCAAAGCAAAAATTCTGACGGACTCGGCTCTCGCCGTGACTTCACAGATGGACTCGGTGAGGAGAGGCGCGTTGGATCTTCTCAGTCAGCACGGTGTCAATCCCGGCTTGAAGACGGCTGAAGAACTCGCCGCTGTCTGAAACCCTGCCGCCTCATACTGTCGCGAATAATAGGCTTTCATGGCCTCATATATAACTGTTGATAAATTGAATTCCTCATTGCGGATGCTATAATGTATCCTGCCTTTATTGCGGCGGGCGCGGCTGTGCGCCTCGCTTTATTTTGATTAGAGGATGGTTTTTTATAGATATGGTGTTCGGATTATTTAAAAAGATGTTTGATGAAAACGCCAAAGTAATCGCGCGTTTGCAGAAAATCGTCGATCAGGTGAATTCTTTCTCGGACGAGATGGAGTCATTGGACGATTCGGCATTGCGCGCGAAAACGGAAGAGTTCAAAGGCAGGCTGGCGAACGGCGAGACTCTGGACGACATTCTGCCGGAGGCCTTCGCGGTTTGCAGAGAGGCTGACGACAGGAGATGCTATCCCGGCGGGCAATGGACCGTTTTTTATTGGGAACCAGAAGAGATTAAGGAAAAGATTAAAGACGCCGAACTGGCCGACACAATCAGGGCCGTCAAAAAAAGGATGTCGGAAGGCGAAAAAGCCCAAGACATAATGCTGCCTGCGGAGTTTTACAAAAAGCTCCGCGCGCTGGACGTTAAGGGTTTGAGGATGCGCCCGTTCGACGTTCAGGTGATGGGCGGCGTCGTCCTCCACGAAGGCAATATCTCCGAGATGAAGACCGGCGAAGGAAAAACACTGGTCGCGACCATGCCGGTGTATCTGAACGCGCTTTCAGGCGACGGCGTTCATGTAGTCACCGTCAACGACTATCTGGCTAAGCGCGACGCCGGATGGATGGAACCGGTTTACAGGTCGCTGGGATTGACTGTAGGGGTGGTGCAACATTCGCTCGACCCGGCTCAGAGGCGCGTCGCTTACGGCTGCGACATCACATACGGAACCAACAACGAGTTCGGTTTCGACTACCTAAGGGACAACATGGCGATGCGGCGCGAGTACATGGTTCAACGAGGCCATAACTTCGCCATCGTTGACGAAGTGGACAACATCCTTATAGACGAGGCGAGAACGCCGCTTATCATCTCCGGGCCGGTGGATCAGGACATCAGCATCTACTACAAAGTGAACAGCGTGATGCGACGCGCCGTTCAGAAGCAGGAATACTTCGAGTTCGACGAAAAGGATCACACCTCCAACCTCACTGAAGCAGGGCAGGATTTCGTCGCGCGCGCTATGGGCATACCCGACCTCTTCCAGCTTGAGGACACCTTCGATTTCGAGACCGGCAAGCAGAAGAACATTGATAAAAAAGAGAAGAATCAGGAAATAGTAGGCATCGTGCAAAGCTCGCTCAAAGCGTACACATTATTCAAGAAAGACAAAGACTACATCGTAAAAGACGGCCAAGTGATAATTGTTGACGAGTTCACAGGCCGTCTGATGCACGGACGACGTTACAGCGAAGGCCTGCATCAGGCGATTGAAGCTAAGGAGTCCACCGAAGGCGCGCGGATACAATCCGAAAGCCAGACCATAGCTTCCATCACGTTCCAGAACTATTTCCGGCTTTATAAAAAACTCGCCGGGATGACAGGCACGGCCAAGACTGAAGAGTCCGAGTTTTCAAAAATATACGGACTTGACGTCGTTGTCGTGCCGACCAACAAGCCGATGGTTCGGGCGGATCACGCGGATGTGGTTTATCGCAACGAAGAGGCGAAGTTCAAAGCCATAGTGGAGGATGTCGCCGAATGTCATAAACGCGGCCAGCCTGTGCTGGTCGGCACTGTTTCCGTCGAAAAATCCGAGCGGCTCAGCCGGCAGTTCCTCAAGCGTGGAATCCCGCACAGCGTGCTTAACGCAAAGCATCACGAGAGGGAGGCGGAAATCGTAGCCAACGCCGGACGGCGCGCGCAGGTTACTATCGCCACCAACATGGCCGGCCGCGGCACGGACATCAAGCTGGGCGACGAGGTTCCGGCTCTTGGCGGGCTGTACATCATAGGCAGCGAGCGCCACGAGGCCCGCAGAATCGACAATCAGTTGAGAGGCCGCTCAGGACGCCAAGGAGACCCCGGCGCGTCCAGATTCTACCTCTCTCTGGAAGACGACCTGATGCGGCTCTTCGGCTCAGACAGAGTCAAAGGCCTTATCGACAGGGTAGGGTTCGACGACTCCGAGCCTCTCGAACATCCTTGGCTCTCCAGAGCCATCGAGGGCGCGCAAAAGAAAATCGAGTCCATGCACTTCGAAACCAGAAAGCACGTGCTTGAATACGACGACGTCATGAACAAACAGCGCGAAACCGTCTACGAGATGCGGCGCGCCGTGCTTTTCGGAAACGACGATGAAATCAGGGAGAAATCCTCGATGTTCCTCGAAGGACACGTGGAATCTCTCATCAAGAAACACTGCAACCCGGATGTGGAAAGCAAGGACTGGGACATCAAGGCTCTGCTGTATGAGCTTGCCGTGACCTGTTATCCGTATTACGAAATCAGGGTGAGGCCTTCCGATCTGGCGGGAAAGAACACGGAACAGATTCGCGACATCGCCGTCGAACTGTTCAACGAATTCTATTCCGACAAGGAAAAGAACATGGGCGCGGAAGCGATGCGCGAGCTGGAGCGCATCGTCATTCTAGTGACGATTGACAACAGATGGAAAGACCACCTCTATCAGATGGACAGGCTGAAAGAAGGCATCGGGCTTAGGGCGTACGGACAGGTCAACCCGATTGTCGCCTACCAGAAAGAAGCTTTCGAACTGTTCGACGAGTTCAAGGATGACATAAGGAGAACGGTCGCGAGAGGCGTTCTGACAGGGATGCTGAAGTCTCAAAGGCGGCGTCCGGTGAATCTTGCGGCGGTCAAACAGGAAACCGCGCGGATGGAACAAGAGGCGTCTTCAGCTTCCGGCGGCGACGCTCCCGAACAGAATTCAACAGCGACTTCCGCCGACAGCAAACCTCGCGCCGCAGCGCAACCGCCTTTGAGCAAAAAGAAAAAGACTAAAAACAAGCTCGGCGTCAACGATCCTTGCCCTTGCGGCAGCGGCAAAAAATATAAACATTGTTGTATGAACAATTAATGGAGAATATCAATGGCTGATCCACAGATAAAAGAAAGCCTCAATCAACTCCGCTTCAAAGTGGAGTCGATGAGGAGGTATCTTTGACGTCGATAACTTAGTCAAAGACATCGAAAAACTCGAAAATGAAATGTCGGCGGATGGCTTCTGGTCCGACCCGGAAAAAGCTCAAACGGTAAACGAAGAGCGCGCCCGTAAAAAAGAAAAAATCGACCGCTGGAACAAAATTAACGGAATGGTCGAAGACGCCGCCGGGATGGTGGAACTGGCCGACGAGGAAAACGACGCGCAGACCATGGCGGAAGTGGCGGGCGACATCGCCTCCATAGAGCGAGACGTCAAAGCTTACGAGCTTGAGACTCTTCTTTCCGGCGAATACGACGACTGCAACGCGATATTCTCCATTCACGCCGGCGCTGGCGGCACTGAGGCTCAGGACTGGTGCGAGATGCTCCTCCGTATGTACACCCGATGGTTCGAGCGCAAAAAATTCAGCGTGGACTTTATCGACGAGCTTCAGGGCGAAGAAGCCGGCCTTAAGAGCGTGGTGCTGGAAGTCAAAGGAACAAACGCTTACGGTCTTCTGAGATCCGAGCGCGGCATCCACAGACTTGTTCGGATTTCCCCTTTCGACGCCAACAGCAGAAGACACACCTCCTTCAGCGCCGTAGAGGTCATTCCGATGATTGAAAAAGACATCGAAATCGACATCAAGGACGATGACATTAGAGTTGACACATACAGGGCGAGCGGGGCGGGCGGCCAGCACGTCAACAAGACCAGCTCAGCCATAAGAATCACTCATATCTCCACCAACATCGTGGTTCAATGCCAGAACGAGCGCTCGCAGCATAAAAACAAAGAACACGCCATGCGCATTCTCAAAGCGCGTCTGTTCGAGTATGAACGAAGAAAACAAAAAGAAAAGATGAACGAGATAAAAGGCGAGTTGAAGGACATCGCGTGGGGCAGCCAGATTCGCAGCTATGTATTCCAGCCTTACACGATGGTCAAGGACCTTAGAACCCGCCACGAAACAGGCAACATCATCGCAATGATGGGCGGAGAGCTTCTGGACGATTTCATCTGGGCGTATCTTAAACACGAGGCTGCGGGCGGCGTCCTCGCTCCGGTTGCTCCAGACGACGACGAATAAAACTGAATGCCAATGTCGGATTCGGGTTCAAAGTTTTTCCCCAATCGCTGAAGACGATAACCTTATTCCGACGGGTTTTCTGCTATATCTAATAATCTGAACATGGTCACTGGCAAATAGGGCATTTGTCAGCGCCTACTGGCTTTGGTTTGCCGCACCGCGAACAAAGTTTTTTGAGCGCCGCCCCGCAGTGCGGGCAAAACGTATAATCTTTCGTCAGACGCTGCATGCACGCCGGACAGTTGCTAGTGCGATGAATCGCGGCATTGATCTCTTCAACAATCGCTTCGGCTTCGAGTTTTCCGCAGTTCTGAAACTCCACCGCAATATCTTCCTCTTCGTTCATTTCGTTCCTGAAATTGATTGTTATGTTGCAACCGTTAAGGAAATGCTTAAACGAAGCCCCGATCACTAACCTGCGCGGATACGCCTTGAATCCGCACTTATCTTTAAGATATCTGCCTTTGACCGAAAGTATTCTTGAGTCCGTGATTAAAAGGTAGTTCCTATCTTGCGGCAGCAACGCTTTCTGTTCGTCGCTCGAAATCCCTCCGTAAGGAATCGCGAACATCAGAGGCTCGCCGGGCGCAAGCAGTCCGGACAGCGTTTTTAAAACATATTCTTTTATTCTAATCACAGGTTCCAGAAGAATCGCCCCCGGAATTCTCCGCGCTTGTTCTGATTTTCTGTTTTTATTATACCCCAAAAAGCGGAAGGTCGAATCTCCGACAAAAAAAGCTTTAGAGGGATTTGATTTCTGTGAAGAACAGTTATGCGTTTGACACTCGCTATGTGAGGCAAATCTCAATCGAAAGGCAGAACATCTTTCTGGAGAGCAAGCATCTCGTCGAACATTTTTTTGCACGAGTTGCGATCGGGAGGAGAAAGAGGATCCTCAAGCAGAGCTTCAAAAGCGGGTTTTGGGTCTCTCGTTAAAACAGATTCGACGATTTTGTCATGAATATCATATTGAAGCCGCATGTGATTGAGCAATTCTTCGGGCAGTCGAGGCGCGGTTTCCGGAATGATTTCGCCGTTCACGGCCTTTGCGGGAGTTTCCACTATCGCCCATTCGGGAAGTCCGGGAACTTGGCCTCTCGTGTTCGGCAGATTCACAGAGCCGAATTCAGCGTTCGCTCCGGAAGCCGCCGCTTCAACCACATCTATGCCGCCCTCAATATTGCGCGGCATCATCCTCAGCGGCAGCCTCAATCTACCTTTTGCGTACATCTCTGTCAGTTTTACTCTCATTCTGCATTCGGTTTCTGAAAACTTATGGTAAGGAAAAAGTTTGGAGTTCGACCTTGTATTTTCGCCTTCGTAAGGAAGGTATTCCCCTATATGGCTGTCCGAGCTTGCCGGGTACAGGCCGTGTTTCCTGAACATGCTTCTCACAAGTTTCCCGTGCGCAAAAGGGAATACCTCCGAATGAAGCTTCAATTTAGGAAACAAGTCCTCGCCGGTTTGAGCGTTTTTCAACTCGTAAATCCAAGTGAAATGGTTCATCCCGGCGGCTTTAGCAGCGATTTTGTTTCTCGGCATCAGCAGATACGAGGAAATCCGGAGCATGCAGAGATTGAATTCCGGACACATCCCTATAGTTTTAATCTTAGTCGCCCTGTTTATCGCCAGATTGACCCGGCTGAGAGGGTTGGTGACATTGATAAGCAGGGCGTCAGGAGCGCTTTTTTCGATTAGGGCGCAAATTCTCATCACGAGATTGATAGTTCTCAACGAGTGAAACAGGCCTCCGGGCCCGCCGTTCTCCGCCATGTCCTGCGGCGATCCGTATTTTCGCGGCACGGCGTAGTCTTCTTTCCATCGCTCCCATCGTCCAGATTCGACGGACATCGCTATGTAATCGGCTCCTTCTATCCCTCGAGCCGTGTTAGTATCGCTCTCAATGGTCAATGGGCTCCCCAACTCCTCATTCATTCTCTGAGCCGCCGAGCGGGCCACTTCCAGTCTTTCTCCGTTGATGTCCACAAGAACCAGTGTCGAGCCGCGCAAACCTTCAGCCAGCGCCGTCTCCAGAGACATCACCGGCCCGAACGAGGCTCCTCCAGCCCCCACAAGCGCGATTCTCGGTCCGCTACTGCTCATATCAGACTCTTTTCCAACGGCAATTCATTGAATGATACCATATATCTTCACCAGCCGCTAATTATCATTCATGGAATTATCAAGATGAATCAAAGCTTTTTTGTCATCGACGACGTTTTATTTCATTTTTAAGGAATCTTTTAGGGAATAAAAAAAAGCCACCGGTTTCGGGTGGCTCTTTTTAGGAGGAGTTGCTGTGGCTAGCAGCAACCATGTCATCTATTTTATTTATCGTCGCTTTTTCAGATTACTTAATAGCTCCTCGAAAAAAAATTTAAGCGTAAATATCCACGACGTTCTGCGGCGTATTGGCCAAATTCGCTAAAGGAGTTGTCTGAGCTGTGGCTGCCTGTTTGACTACTTCGAACAGATTCAGCAACGCAATGTTCTGAGCTCTCAGCGAATTGGTCACTATTCTGGAGGCATAATCAAAACTTCCCATCGATACTGACGACATTTCTCATACCTCCCCTTCTAAAAAATTTATCACTTCTTCCCCTCCGTGGTCAGACAGTGAATTTTGCTTCAAACGACCTCCGTGTCCAATATATATATCGGCGTTCCCGGAAAAATCTTGAGTGGAAGCGGCAATAATTTCCATAGGAGGGAACGCTTGACACTGGCTGACGTTATCCACAACAATAGGGTCGCGGGAAGAGGCGCGGAATGCCGCGCGCGGGGACAGGATGATTTTCGACCTTCACGTCCACACGATAGTCGCATCGACATGCAGCAACATAGACCCTGTCGAGTGCGTGGAAGCCGCCATAGCGCGCGGGCTGGACGGGATATGCGTCACCGAACACGACAGTCTTGAGGGCGGACGCGCTCTCAAACAGATTGCCGCTGACTATCCGCGCCTCACCGTGCTGGAAGGCATGGAGGTGTCCAGCAGGGAAGGGCATCTGCTCGTCTACGGCTTCGACAGGGAGATTAAAGGCTCTCCTCCCGCGAGGGATGTCATTGAAGTCGTCCGCTCGGCAGGTGGAATCGTAATCCCCGCCCACCCTTGGCGCGCGGAC
>Ga0209311_1000483_pt1 | contig 36896 bp, 33 predicted proteins | sample AD_UKC045_MetaG_FD_184417 | JGI IMG/M metagenome (GOLD analysis project Ga0209311, IMG submission 184417) | Active sludge microbial communities of municipal wastewater-treating anaerobic digesters from USA - AD_UKC045_MetaG (SPAdes) (version 2) | ecosystem: Engineered > Bioreactor > Anaerobic >... | reverse complement strand
CCTCTTTACGGAAAACACTTACACGGTCAAACTGCTGGATGCCAACAACGTGGAGCTGGCCACCAGCCCGGGTGTGAGTGTGGGACCCGCTCAGTCTGCCCAGGTAAATCTGACCTGGACTCCCACCACCGAAGGTCCTATGCAGATAAAGGCCCAGGTCTATCTGGCCGGAGACCAGAATCCGCTCAACGATCCGTCCGCTCCCATGAATGTGACGGTCATGCCCGCTGGCATGACCGTGATTACAATCGGCGACGGAAACGAGCTGGGCCGCATGCCGGTGGATATGTACTATATGAACAGCCTCTTCGAGACTCTCTACTACCCTCAGGAAATCGGGATGTTTGGCACCATTTCTGCCATCTCGTTCTATAACAATTTCTTCACCAATTTGCCTAATATGCCCACCAAAATATGGCTGGGCTCCACCCAGAACGCCGATCTGACCTCTGGTTGGATACCTTCCACTCAGCTTACCCAGGTGTTTGACGGCACCGTGAACTACCCCAGTGGCCAAAACGTGATCACGATCGGCCTCCAGACTCCCTATGTGTTTGTGGGAGGAAACCTTGTCATGATGGTGCAGAGGCCTATGGACACCACCTATTACAGTTCACAAGATCGCTTTCAGGGGCAATCCCTTACGCAGTTGAGAACTTTGAACCTCTTCGCGGACGGCACCCCCTTCGATCCCACCAATCCTCAAACCACCAATGCACAGACCTTCTTTCCCAAGACCTCCCTGTACATGACGCCCATGGGACCAGATCCCATCTTTATGGTAAACCCGATCAGCCAAAACTATGGGACCGTGCTCCTGAACAGCACTCATAACCGCAACTTCATGATCATGAACGCGGGAGGCGGAACCCTGGGGATCAATTCAATCGCCATCAGCGGCAGCCCGTATTTCAGCCTCCAGAGTTTGCCAACCCTGCCTGCCAGCCTGGCTACAGGACAATCCATCCAGTTTACCGCCAGATACAACCCTGGCGAAGCCGGTAACCACAGTGCCACGGTAACCATCAATGATGACTTGCGGGTGGGGCTGGGAAGCCGGTTGGGCGGATTCGAATCTGCTGCTCAAGAGAGAACCGCAGCCAGAGACAGGCAGCCCCACGATGTTCAACTCACAGGTATCTGCGTGGACCCCACTATCGCTACTCTGCCCTATCTGCAAAACTTTGATGCAGTTACGGCCCCAGCCCTGCCGGTGCAGTGGACTACGATCATCAACGGGACGGCTGGAGTGATTGCCAGCAGCACCTCCAATCCGCAAACCCCTCCCAACAGCATCGTTATAAACAACAATTCTGATCCCACCGCTCAGCTGCTACTGGTAGCTCCCCCCTACGCCAACACCATCGCCACCAATGCCACCCGGGCCAAATTTCACGCCCGGTCAAACAACGATGGACAGGCCCTGCAAGTGGGCATCCTGACCAATCCTCAGGATTTCGGTACATTCCAACTGATCCAGACCCTGAATCTCACCTCCACCTGGACAGAGTATGTGGTCACCTTTGGAGGATACACCGGCACCGGAAAGACGGTGGCCTTCCAACATGGTCTGGGAGACGCTTATCGCGCCATATATATAGACAACGTGATGCTGGAATTCATTCCCCAAAACGATCTGGCCGCTTTAGGACTGCAGGGCAACACGACCCCCACTGTGGGAGTGGCCTCAAACTACACCGTGAGCGTGTTCAACTGGGGCTCCAATCCCCAGACCACCTATCAGGTCAAGCTCTTCAACGCCGCCAATCAAGAATTGGGAACCGCGCCAGGTGTAGCCATCAATCCAGGCCAGACCGTCCAGATTCCCGTCGCCTGGACTCCCAGTGCCGAAGGAGCGGTGACGCTCTATGGCAAAGTGGTCTTGACGGGAGATGAAAACAACCTCAACGACCAGAGCCCCAACCTGAGCGTCACGGTCCAGCCTCCCGGACTGCTGGTTTACACTATTGGAGACGGCTCTCAGCAAGGCCGTATCCCTCTGGACATGTTCTATATGAATTCCCTCTACGAGTGCCTCTACTACCCGGCCGAGATTGGCAACACCATCGGCATGATCTATGGGATAGGATTCTACAACACTTTCCAGAGCTCCCTGATGGGCATGCCCACCAAAATCTGGCTGGGGACCACCACGCAAGCCGATCTGAGCGCCGGATGGATTCCATCCACCCAGTTAACTCAGGTGTTTGACGGCACGGTGGATTATCCCAGCGGCGAAAACCTCATTCATATCAGCTTCCCGCAGCCCTTTATGTATCTGGATGGACAGAACATTGTGATGATGGCCCAAAGGCCCATGGACACACAATATTACAGCTCCATGGACCAGTTTTTCATCCAGAGCGGGGATGTAAGCCGCGCCCGAAACACCTATTCAGACGGGACGGCCTACGATCCTGCCATGCCTCCGGATGGAAATGCTACCTCAGCCTTCCCCAAAACCAGCCTGTTTATCATCCCAGGCGGGGTTGGACATCTGAACGGGGTAGTAACCGGAGCCGGAAATCAAGCTCTGGACCAGGTGAGCATCCAATCCGCCACGGGTGGATATTCCACCGTCACCAATGCCCAGGGCCAGTATCAGATCCAAAATATCGTAGCCGGAACCTACAGCTTCACCTACAGCAGATACGGTTATATCGACCTTACGGAACAGATTGTCATCCCGGAAGATGAGACCGTCAGCCACAACATCAGTCTGGTCCAAATGCCGGTCGTAACGGCAAGCGGGACCATCCTGGGCAGCGATACCATGTTGGGACTCAGCGGTGCCGCCATCACCATGCAGGGCTATGAAGATTATTCCGCCAACACCAACGCCCAGGGAGTTTTCACGATCCCGGGCGTGTATGCCAACCAGGCCTACAGCTATACCATAATCTGTCCCGGTTATCAAAACGAAGCGGGAAATATCCAGGTTGGGGCCACGAATTACAGCTTTGGCAATATCGTGCTCAATGAAGTGGCCTACGCGCCCAGACAGGTACACGGCGAGATCAACGACTTCAATACGGCCGTGCAACTCAGCTGGCTAGCCCCCGACCCCAGTGCCCTCGACGTGTTGGAAAGCTTTGAAAACGATGTATTTCCGCCCCAGAACTGGAGCCAGGTGATCACCAACACCGGTCCTGCCAACACCAACGGAGTTTATCCCACCTGGTGTAGATTCCCGGCCGTCACGATCAGCGGCCAGCCTGCCACTCCTCCGGATGGATTTTCCCAGGCAGGGCTCTGGTGGAGCTATGACCATCAGGATGAATGGCTTAAGACTCCCAGCTTCAATTGTCCCCCCGCCGCCTATTTGAGATTCTGGAGCTATGTGTTTTTGGGCTCTACAAACGGAGATCATTATTACGTAAAGATTTCCACCGACGATGGCGTAAGCTGGACCACCCTGTGGGACGCCAGCGCTCAAACGGGAGGCTGGAACTATTACGCCTCTCCCATCGTGATCGATCTGGCCATCTATGAAGGCCTGCAGGTGAAAATCGCCTGGCAGGCTGAAGACCCTCCTTCCAACGACGGTCTCTGGTATGTGTGGTTTATCGACGATATCTATATCGGCAACGAGATTACGGGCGTGAGCTTTATGCCCTCCGGACTGGAAAGAAGTTCCGCTACTGCTCCTCTGGCATCTGCATCCCGGGCTTATGAAATCCCCGACCGCAATTCCAAAGCCGGTTACGCGACTCCATCCAGAAATCTGCCTTCCAGCCTGGACGTGGCACCTCTGCCATCCCGTCGCAGCCACAGAAGCATGGAAGGCTACAGGGTGTGGAGACTGAGTGCCGGGCAGGAAGACAATCCCGCTTCCTGGACCATGCTGACCCCCCAGGTAATCTTCGAAACCGCTTTGACGGACAACGTCTGGGGTGCCCTTCCTAACGGAAACTATCGCTGGGCAGTGAAAGCAATCTATACGTCCGGTATCCAGTCCGTGCCGGTATTTTCCAATATCCTGGAAAAAGAGGTGATAAACGGTTATATCTCTGGCGTGGTGCGCACCACCCAAAACGCTCCCATCAACGGGGCTACGGTTTCGGCTGGGACCTATAGCGCCACTTCAAACTCCGCCGGGGCCTATAGTATCTTCATGCCGGTCGGCACCTGGAACGTCACCGCTTCCGCTCCCGGTTTTGTGACTCAAACCATAGAGAATGTAGTGGTTAACGCCAATCAGACCACCACCGTCAACTTCCAGATGGTGGCCGGCAGCGAAAACGGTGAAGACGTGATTCCCATCACCGCCACAGAACTGCTGGGCAACTATCCCAACCCCTTCAATCCTGAAACCACGCTGTCCTTTGCCTTGAAAACCGCCGGCCGCGTCAAGCTGACCGTTTATAACCTCAAAGGCCAGGTGGTCAAAGATATACTCAATTCCGATCTGCCCACCGGATATCACAAGTATATCTGGAACGGCCGCGACCAACATGGCAAAGCATGTGCCAGCGGGATATACTACTACCGGATGGAAAGCGCTGACTATCAATGCGTAAAGAAGATGATCCTGATGCAGTGAGAGCTGCGCATGTGAGATACCTGCGGTAGGTGAGATAATGCGTAGGTGAGATGAGCCCCGTTGGAGTTCAAGCGGCCACGATAAAGCTATGCGTGACAGCGAGTTTACGGGCCGCTTGGACTTCAACCAGCACATCGCAGGAATGACACAACCATCTCAACCACCTCAAGTACCTCAACCCTCTCAACATGATAACCCGCTTATTTTCCCCAGCCGGATATCCCGCAGGTATCTCAGACCTATCCCATGCCTAAGCCTGGGATAGGCGTGCGATAAGCGTGCGATAAGCACGGGATAGTGAAGAGGAAGACGGAGCAATCCCGCCAACGTTGATCTATTAGCGGTAGTCCTGGGAAAGAGGGTCTGATTATTGTGCTTTACAAATCTCTCGGGGTGGCAAAAATGGCAATTATCAAAAACATCCCAAGGAGTTCATCATGCTGAAAGTAAACAGCTATTTTGAGGACAAAGTGCGTTCCATAGGCCTGGACAACGCTGAAGGGCGTTCCACCGTGGGAGTTATGGAGCCGGGAGAATATGAGTTCGGTACCAGCACAGTGGAGTATATGACCGTGATTTCAGGTCTGCTCACCGTGAAGCTGCCCGGTGAAACCGTCTGGAAGGATTTTGGCAAAGGTCAGACCTTCGTGGTGGCCGCGAACGCCAAGTTCCAGCTCAAAGTGCCGGAACAGACGGCCTACCATTGTCGTTATGAGTGATAGATCAACGGGGAGCTTCAGGCTCCCCGTTCTTTTTCAAATGTTGATTAGTTATTTACAAGGGTCTGGAGGGGCGTCCCGCTTAGACTTTTAACTCCGATATGGGGATTTCCCATTGGCTGTTGTCATGGTCCAGCAGCAGATAGCCACCGCGATCTTTGAGGACCTGATAGACGCGCTGTTTGGCCCGGAAAGTATCCTTGCGGCAGATATCGTAGGCTGAAGTGATGGCCAAAGAAGTGTGAAACATGGTGGGGATGATATCTCCAGCATAAATCCAGAATTTATCACCCGCGTCGATCTCCACGATCTGGCTTCCGACGCTGTGTCCGCCTACCTTATCGACCTTGACGCCGGGAGCGATTTCCACGCTGCCGTCGATCAACCTCAGCAGGCCTGAGCTTTCCACCAGGGCCAGCTGATGGTCAAAATCATAAGCGGCGCGGTTGAGTCCATCCGGATGTTTGGCAGTTTCCCATTCGGAGTGCTGGACCCAGACAGTGGCATTGGGAAAAGTGAGGCGGTCGCCATCACTGAAGGCTGTGATCAGCCCTCCGGCATGGTCGAAGTGGAGATGAGTCATAATGACATCGGTGACGTCCACATCCCGGTAACCCAGCTCCGCCAATGAAGCTGGCAGGAGAAACTCAGAGGGCTTAAAGATATCCATTTGGCGTTCGCTGAGCCTGTTGCCCAAACCGCTGTCCACCAGGATTACCCGGTCGTAGTTGACGATCAGCAGCAGATTGAGGGACAGTTTTTTGCGGCGTCTTTCATCGGTGGGCACCCTGGTGCCCCAAATGGCCCATGGCAACACCCCCATCATGGCGCCACCGTCTGTCCAATAGTCGCCCGCAAACACTTTGAAGGTTTTCACTTTACTCTCCCTGGGTCTTTTTAGCCTCACTGGGGCGTCTGGGAGGACGGCGTCTGGGAGCTCTGGGAGCGGGGGTTTCCACGGGGGCCGGATCTTCAGGCTGGGATGGCTGATCAGGTTTCTCAGGATTGGTCGAGGGCCTGGGGCGACGCGGCTGTCTGGGTGGGAACTTGCGTTCCTGAGCCGGCTGAGGCTTTCTCTGAGGATGGGGGCTTCTGGGTTCCGGACTGCTATCGGGACCGTGTTCAGATTCCTTTTTCGCGGCTTTGCCTCCCGTCTGGGAAAGTACTTCTTTCTCTGATTGTTTGGAGGAAAAGATCACGATGCGCTTTTTATCTCCCTCTCCGATCGTGAGGGTGCGCAGTCCGTTTTGGCCTTCCACGTGGCGATGGATCACTCTGCGGTCGGAAGCGCTCATGGGGTCCAGGGTGAGGGGTTTGCCACTGCCGCGGACCTTGGCGATCATAGGCAGGAAGGGACGCAGGAACTGGGAATCCCTCTTCTCGCGATAGCCCTCGGTGTCCAGATAGATGCTGTCCAGATTGCGGTCAGCTTCAAAAATGCGGTTGAGAAAGAATTGGATGGTTTCCAGCATAGAGCCGTTTTTCCCGATAAAAAAGCCGGGATCTTTGCAGCCGCAAACCTCCAGGTAAACAGACTTGCCTTCTTTTTTGGTTTTGATTTGGTCAAACGCCACGCCCATCTTGGTAAGCAGCCTGTCCAGAAACATCGCCACCCGGTCCTGAAGCTCGGGCAGATCAAATCTTAAAACGGCGGTCTTATTGGCGAAGAGGCCAAAAATCCCGGAACTGGGTTTTTTGACGACGTCGTATTTCAGTTCCCAGTCTTTAATCTTGTGTTCTCTGCGGAAGGCGGCGATCACTGATTCGATGCTGCTTCCGGTCTTTTCAATTTTGGTCATTTAACAGTGTCCTTGTTACGAAACTTTTTTTGCAGATGGTATTGCTGGATGGCCGCGAAAATGCTGTAAACGGTGTAGTATAACACCAGTCCGGCCGGCAATCCCCTGAAGATGAAGAACATCATCACCGGCATGATCAGGTTCATGGTCTTTCCCATCTGCTGGGCTTGTTTTTGCTGCTCGGTCATCTGGTCTTCCGGTGGAGAGGGCGGCTTCATAAAGCGGCTCTGAATCACCATGGTGGCTCCCATCAGGATTGGCAGGACGTAGTATTTATCCGGCAGCGAGAGGTCCTGCCACCACAACACGAAGCTGGCGTTGCGCATGTCCAGAGTGTAGCGCAGCACGCTGTAGAGGGAGATCAGGATCGGCATGTTGAAGAGCAGCGGCACCCACATGATGCAGCCGCCAAACATATTGACCCCGTGTTCCTTCTGGAGTTTGGCCATCTCGACCCGCTGGGCGTTCATATCGTTGGGATAACGTTTGCGGATGGCGTCCATGTGGGGTTGGATGGCCTGCATTTTGAGATTGGCCTCCATGCCTTTGCGGGTGAGGGGATGCTGGATGGAGGTGAGGATCACGGAAAGGATCATCGAGAAGACGATGATGACCACCCCGTAATTGGGAATGAAGCCATGCAGGAATTTGAGGAAGCCGGCGATCAGGTTGGCCAGCCATCTCAGCCATCCCGGTCCGCGTTCCGCCACGTTTTGCATCTGGCTGTTGTAACCAGACAAGAGGTCGTAATCTGCGGGACCCGCGTAGACCAGATAATCCTGCTCCCAGATCAGCTTGCCGCTGGAGCTCTTGGAGGCAAGTTCCATGGAGGGATTTCCGGTTTTGGGGTTTACCGTGGCCTGGAACTCGCTGGTGAGGTAGGGCTCGTTTTCCTTGACGGCGATGCTGAAATACTTGCTGCGCAAGGCGGCCCAACGGAAGGTGTTTACTTTGCCGCCGGCGGGTTTCTTTTTCAGGCTGGCCAGGGTGGTTTTTTTGATCTCGTTGTTGGCATAATAGACGAACTTATAGTCCTGAGCTTTATACTTGGTATAGGTTTCGCTGTCCGCGATCCCTGCGCCAAAATCCAGACCGAGGCCATGAATGGTGCCCAGGTTGTCGATCCTGATTTTCATGCCGATCCCGTAGCCGGAATCGAGGCTGTAGCTGCGCTTCACTTTGGGATTGGCTTCGTCTCCCAGCCAGAAATCGATCTTGCTGGAATCGGCAGATACCCGATAGTTGAACACGGCCCCGCTCAGATCGCTCTGGGTGGCGGGATAAAACACTTTGAGCCCCGCGATCCCGGAATCTGGAGGGATGAGGCGAACGGGGGTGGCCTTGTCCACCTTGTGATCTTTCATCTCCACCTGTTGGATCACGGCCCCACGGCTGGAAAAGCTTACTTTCATGACCTGGTTGCTCAGGATGATCTGGGCCGCTTCCAGATTGGGGTCTATCAGGCTGTCCGGCAAAGCCAATCCAGGTTTGGGAAGGCTGTCCGCGGCAGGCTGAGCGGCCTGAGCAGGCTGCTCCGATGGAGTGGGCTGGGTTTGAGCGACGGGTTTGGGTTTCCAGACATACTGCTGGAAGACCAGAAACAGGATAAACATCAGCAGGAGGGCAGTTAAAGTTCTCTTATCCAATTGATTGCCTCATTATGGAAGGGGGTCGTATCCACCCCGGTTAAAAGGATTGCAGCGCAGCACCCGCCAGATCGTGAGCCCTATTGCTTTGAAAATGTTGTATTTACGGAAGGCTTCCAGACCATATTGACTGCAGCTGGGATAGAAGCGGCAGCTGGGTATCATGAGCGGAGACAGGGCCATCTGATAGAATCTGATCAAAGCGATGAACAGCAGGTTGGGCAGATGGGTGACGCGCGTCATTGATTGCCAAGCTTTTGCACGAGGGCCTGCAGTTGATCGCAGAGTTGTGGCCATGATAATTCTCCGGCTCCCGGACGCGCTATAAGATTGAGCTTAAAGCGCTTGGGCAAGGTGGAATCCGCCAGGCGGACCCAAGCTTTGATCCGGCGCCTGAGCTGATTGCGCCGCACTGCTTTCCCGATCTTTTTGCCGATCGTGATCCCCAACGCGAATTCCTGATCAGCGACCTGGACGGCCGCCGAGAAGTGTTCAGACCGGACATAGAACAGCGGAGGGAACAGGCTCCCATATTCGCTGTGTCGCGTTATTAAACGCGCCATGGCTCATACGCTGAGAGTCTTTCTTCCTTTGGCGCGGCGACGGGCAAGGACCTTGCGACCGTTGTGAGTAGCCATGCGGCTGCGGAACCCGTGGGTGTTTTTGCGGGACCGGTTGGAAGGCTGATATGTGCGTTTCATTTATAAAGCTCCTTGATTGATATAGGTATTTGTGCTTGAAAAGCCACGATTTTCACGGGGGCTCTGGTGTCAAGCCAAATCTTGGTACTTGGACAGAGGGCCTGCCAGTGAAAGGCCGTGCTATTGGTCCATCCTGAATCCTCCAATCTCCCTCATCAGTTCTTTGACGCTGGCTTCGGGGATGCGGTAGCTTTCCTGATCAGAGAACACAGAACCCGTGGGCTCTGCCATCAGGCTCAGGAAATTGCCTTTTGCCCTTTCTGCAGCCAGCTTTCCAAGCCTGTAGCCGATGTGTTTTTCATAGTCCGGCAGACCTTTGATGGCGGGACTGATCACCAGGAGCTTGATGGCGGCTTCCGAGATTTTATCGCATAGAGCCAGAATTTGTTGACAGACAGGCTCATCAAGCTGGTCTTCATATCCGCCCACAATCGGTTCGGGAAAACAATCTGAGAGCAACACAATGGCGTTGGACATTCCGGTGACTCTAAACCTGCTCTGCTCCAGAGTCTGAAACGCCAGTCTCATCCCGTCCGCGAGGGGAGTTTTGCCCTTGGGAGAGAGAGTGTTGATCGTCCCGATCACGTGTCTGATGTTGCTGGTGGGATAATGCATGACGTGGGCGCGGTCATCATTGAAAATGATCAGTCCCAGCTTGTCTTTGCAGGCGTTGGCCTGAGCAGTGAGCATCCCGATGATCTGCTCCATAAACTTCAGTACCCATCTCACGGAATTGCTGACATCCAGCACCAGCATGATGTTGAAGCTCTGTTTACGCTGATAGACTGGATAGTGCCAATGGCGTCCCTCAATTCTGATCTGGAAGGGAGGAGTGGAAAATGCTCCATCCAGAACGGCCGCTTTGACGGTCTGATAGAGGTTTGGCATCATGCCATTGACCGGGCGGGATGTCCACGAGACCACTGGCGCACCTGAGACAGGAGGGGCGGCCTGATGCGCGTTGTTATTCACTTTCTTGCGTTTCAACCCTATTTGTCTGATCTGGCTGTCCTTGATCGCCACCTCGAAGCTGGAACCAGACTTTGAACTGGGCTCCAGCACACCTTTGATCACGGTCTTGATGGTCTTGCCTGTTTCCGGTTTCAGCTTCACCAGCTTTAGAACCCTGTTGGCTACCTCTCTCAGGCTCAAGGCTTCATCAAAGAGGTGGTTGAAGGGAGAACTGCCTATGGCAGAGGGGCTTTGACCATACTCAGTGAGTTTCCGGTCCGGATTTGACAGCAGTCTGAAGATCCCCAGCAGGGCCACGGCGGTCGCGGGGTCCTTTTCATAATCGTTCCAGATCCTTTCCCAGTATTTCAGCTCTGCCAGTTCCACCTCAGTCAGGGGTTGATTCTGGACTTTCTTTTCTATCAGCCTTACCAGATTACGCCTTACGGCATAAGCATCGTCAGCCTCGCGGGCCAGAATCAGATTTAATCCCGCGAGACTGTCCCGGATTTTTTTGACGGGTTTACATAGCCCCCTTTCAACAAACTCAGATTTTCCGGATCGTATTGCAGAGAAAAGTCCTGATCAACCCCGGAAGTATCTTTGGAATCCTGCCACCAGGCTTCGATATCGGAGTAGGTCACAGGTTTTTTGAGTCCGCCTTCCCGGGTGCGGTGCAGGAGCGTGATCTTCATGGCCAGCATCACGTGTTTTTGTTCTACCTGCCGCTTAAGTTCCAAAGCCGCGTAAGCCCTGGCGGCTTTGACGATTACGATCTCGGAGCGATGACCGTCGATGTTGTGATGCACACAGAAATCCAGGACCTTGCGTGTCAGATTTTGGGATATCGTGGTCTCAGGCAGCAGTTTACGCGCCTCCAGGATGGAAGTTTTCATCAGTTCACTCACATCCCTGAAACTGGCGAGAAAGGTCTCCGGCTGCTCCTCGTAGGCAAAATTGCGTCTGATGATCTCTTCCCTGTCCTCAAGATTGCTGACCGTCTGGATGGTGACGGAAAGGGGAAAGCGGTCCAGGATCTGGGGGCGGAGCTCACCCTCTTCGCTGTTCATGGTCCCGATGAGCAAAAACCGGGCAGGATGCTCCACCGAAAAGCCTTCCCGTTCCACAATGTTGACTCCCGAGGCCACCACGTCCAGCAGACTGTCCGTGACGTGGTCGGGGATCAGGTTGACCTCGTCGATATAGAGTATCTGTCTGTGCGCCTTGGCGATAAGACCCGGAACAAAGACCTTTTCCCCTCTTTTGAGCAGTTGTTCCACATCGATGCGGCCCGATAGGTTTTCCTCTGAGATGTTCATGGGCAGATTGATCACGTCTATCTCTTTCTGGATAATGGGGTTTTCCTGTCTGCCTTTGCAGGTGGCGCACCATTTTTCCGGCTCGTCGGGTGAGCAGTTGTAAGCGCAATCCTGATGAACCTGGATCTGCGGGGCGATTTGCGGCAGGCCATAAACCGCGGTGCTTTTGCCGGTACCCTTGGTGCCACGAATGAGCACACCTCCGATGCGGGGATTGACCAGATTCAAGATCAAGGCCAGGCTGAGCTCCTCCTGTCCGATGATAGCCATAAACGGAAACCTGAGTTTTGTCATCCTTTCTCCTTTGTTTAGTGATTGATTCCTAAGCCCTTCCGGTGAGGAAGTCCTGCCTGAGCGCTTCGGGAAACTTTTCTATCGCATAGCGCAACATGGTGCGCGGCATGAAGTGGTAATGGTCCTTCAGAAAGCTGAGCTCAACCTGTTGGTCCCGGTTTCCCACCTCTCTCAGCATCCAGCCAACGGCTTTGTGGATGAGATCGTGCCGGTGATCGATCAGCAGCCTGGCCAGCGCCAGAGTGGGTCCAAAGGCACCTTTCTTGATGAAAGCGTAGGTAGCGATCATGGCGATCCTCTGTTTCCACAGCTCTGGGGAAACAGCCAGCTCCGTCAGCAAGCTCCAATCCTTGTCACACAGCCACTCTCCCAGGATTTGATGCGCGCTGGAATCCACCAGGTCCCAGTTGTTTACCCCGGCAGAGTTGGCCAGATAGAGTCCACAATCAGGGCTTTCTGGTCTTTTGCTCCGGCCCGCTGAAACAAGAGGACCAGAGCCATCAGAGCGGTGAGACGGACTTCATGGACGGGATGGGACAGCAAGCTGGCAAGCTCATCCGCGGAAAGCTGCGCGCACCAAATTCGGCTGATCTTTCTTTGGATGGGCACCTTGATTCCCCAAAACTGGTCGCCTTCTCCATAGCCGCCTGGTTGAGCTTGAAAAAACTTCGCGGTGCCCACAGCCCTGAGGGGATCTTTCTCCGCCTGGAGGATTTGGACCATCTCGTCTGACAAGTTCATCGTAACTCCTCTGGTTCTGGATATTTGGGCAGGCTGTTAAGCTATGCGGGATTTGTCAATGCTTTTGTTTGCTCCTTTCCAGGTAAGTGATGGAAAAACTTGCTCTACTTCCGGAGAGACTTATAATGTCCCTATACTAGATTAATGATCGACGGGGCTAGTTCCCGTGTGGAGGTATATCATGAAGCAGATTTACAAGACCATGCTCTGGGTGGGAGGATCGACCCTGGTGGCCTATCAGGGCTGGCGCGCCGCCAAAGCTATTATGGGAGTTCGCAAGCTGGACAAAGCCCTGCCGGAGTTTCTGGAAAATATCTATGGCGAGCGTCCCAAGGTGGATATCAATCTGATGATGAACGTCTCAACCGTCATGGTGATCAAGCTGAGCTTCAGTGCCGATCTGCTTGCCAAGAGCCCAGACATTGAGGATGAAGTAAGAGACTATATCCGGGATTTCTATCCAGGTCTCGCCAAGTATAAGACCCGCATCAAGCTCATGCCCACGGAGGAGCCAGCCCCGGATCACGAGACCGCGGTGGCCTCCGAACCGCTGGTGGAGCCAGTGGACTGATCCGCAAGACATTAAGCTGAATTGCGGTCTGAATACTAACACGCCATAGGAGCACAACCATAGATGGACATCACTCTCTGGAGCTGGAACGTGAACGGCCTGAGGGCTGTATTGAGCAAAGACTTCATCTCTGTGATCAACACTGAGAAACCAGACATCCTGGGCTTGCAGGAAACCAAGCTGCAGGAACATCAAATCCCTGAGGAATTTACGATTCTGGGCGGTTACCGGGACTTTTGGTCTCACGCCCACCGCAAAGGTTATTCAGGAACGGCCGTCTTCTCTGCCTTTGACCCTCTCAATGCAGAGTATGGCATCGGCAAAGAGGAGTTTGACACCGAAGGCCGCATCGTGATCCTGGAGTATGAGAAGTTTTTTCTCTTCAACGTTTACTTTCCCAACGGACAGAAAGACGAGGAGCGGCTGGATTATAAGCTGCGCTTCTATGACCGGATGCTGGAAGTGATGCAGGCCAAACGGGCTACCGGAAAGATGGTGATCGTGACGGGAGACTACAACACCGCCCACCATCCCATTGACCTGGCCAATCCCAAAGAAAACGAAAAGACCTCAGGATTTTTGCCGATCGAACGGGCCTGGCTGGATAAGATTTCCTCCCTTGGCTGGATAGACACTTTCCGGCTTTTCCATCCAGAGCCCCAGCGCTATTCGTGGTGGAGCTACAGAGCTGGCGCCAGGCCCAGAAACGTGGGCTGGAGAATCGATTATTTCTGGGTGGATGCAGAGCACCAGGCCTGGGTAAAAGACGCCGATATCAGAGACGACATAATGGGCTCTGATCACTGCCCGGTGACCCTGAAGATCACTTTACCCTAAAGATAAACTCCGAATTGTAGTGTCCCCCGCCCCAGCCGAAAGCCAGGCTGTAGATACCTTTGCCATACTGGAAGGGCACATCGACGCTAAAGCGCTTCCCTTCCCCCCAGGTGATGTTGAGCGGCTGAACTCCTACCACATACATGTTTCCCCCAATGGGCACCTCGGCAGTTGTATCCGGCAGGTTGAGCAGCACTTCCAGATTGCGGGCGTCCTGGCTGTCCATGTATAAGAATTCCAGCCGGTAAACCTTGTTTTGAGAGTATGATTTGGGCAACGCGGACAGGAGCCTGACAATCGGACTCGCAAAGTTTTGCACGGCGTAGAGCTTGTTGCCGGTCACGATAACCGCCACCCCCAAATGAGTGTAACCAGGCTCCAGAATATTGGCCCGATGGCCAGGTGAATTCATCCAGCCGTTCACTACCTTGGAGGGACTGAAACGTTTGAGGCTGTGCTCAAAGAAGGCCAGGTTTTCTCCGATGCTGTGGGTCATCAGTTCGCTGTAATACTTCTTTTTGCGCCCTCCCACTTCCAAACCTTCGGGGTCCTTGTGCTCAAAGAAATCGTTGGCGGCCATGTTGCGGCCGTGGCGTCTGGCCAGTTCTGCCAGACCGGCTTCCGGCTGCAAGGCTGCCAGACCGTATTTGGCCCTCTGTTCGTTGGTTAGCCTGAATATTTCCTGTTCAAACTCCGCGACGGTCATTTTGGTCGCAGCGCTCAGGCCGGTCACACACACCAACAGCAGCCAGATCATGATTGATCTCATCATATCTCCTTCAGAACCTGTATTGGAGGCTCAGGCCGGTTTCCGAGAACCTTAGCCGGAGCTTTTTTTCCTGCTCTTCAAAGTCACTTAGATGCGCGTCCACATAGGCATCCACCATAGAAAGCGCTGCCGTGATCCCGATCCACCAGATGTCGTTGTTGAAACGGTTGCGGTACTGGGTCTCCATAGCTTTATAATATAGCTGGTCATTGGACTGGGCCGCGCTGGACGCGAGATTGTGAAACTCGTCTTTTTTATTATCGTTGTAAATGGCACTGCCAATCAGCCATCCCTGCACGCCGACCACCAGACCGGCCTTGACCCAGGCACGATTGTAGACCTGTCCCCCGCCCGGGAGCAGGGCAGAATAGAGCATAGCTCTGGTGGGCTGGGGTTTAGACTGCCCCAGGCAGGGCGTGATAAAACCAAGCAGCAGAACCATGGCCAGCAGCTTGTATGTGTCTCTCATTCTCATGTTTGGCATTTTACACAAGGCCCCGCTTTGTCAACAAAATTCTGCCCTGCCGCTCTTAGAGCGATCTTTCTGGGCTCAGAGGCATTTTTTTATGGACAAAGAGCGGCGATTGTTATTTCTGGCTTTGATCGTTTACAAACGGTAAATACTAATAGCATGGAAAGGATTATGAGCTCCGACGCGGACAGTCCGCTGCACAAGATCAGAAACATAGGTATCATGGCGCATATCGACGCCGGGAAAACCACCACCACCGAACGGATCCTCTTCTATTCAGGATTCCTGCACAAGATGGGTGAAGTCCATGACGGCAACACCTTTACGGACTGGATGGAGCAGGAGCGGGAACGCGGGATCACGATCACCTCAGCCACCGTCACATGCCTCTGGAAAGACAAGCGGATCAACATCATAGACACACCCGGGCATGTGGATTTCACCGCTGAGGTGGAACGCAGCCTGAGGATTTTGGACGGCGCGGTGGGAGTTTTTTGCGCGGTGGGAGGAGTGGAGCCTCAATCAGAGACGGTCTGGCATCAGGCGGACCGCTATCACATCCCGCGGCTGGCCTATGTAAACAAGATCGATCGCAGCGGGGCCGATTATGAACGCGCGATCCAGATGATCCATGAGCGCCTGACTCCCAAAGCCATTCCCATCAACATCCCCATGGGCATGGAAGACAAGAACGAAGGCATCGTCGATCTCATCACGATGAAGCTCTGGACCTTTGATCCTCTCACCCAGGGTGGGATCACCCAGCTCAGAGAAATCCCGGCTGATTTTCTTGAGGAAGCCGAACGGCAACGGGAAGCTTTGCTGGAAGCAGTTGCGGAGTATGACGACGAACTGATGGAGCTATTTCTGGAAGCGCGGACCATCCCTGAGGAGATCATCCGCCGGGCGATCAGAAACGGCACTATCCATCATGGCCTGATCCCTGTGCTCTGTGGATCTTCGCTTAAAAACAAAGGTGTCCAGCTGCTTTTAGACGCGATCTGCGACTTCTTGCCTTCCCCCCTCGAGGTGGAAGAATGCACCGGTTTTCATCCCGCTACCAACGACGCCCTCTGTGTGGTCCCTGATCCCGCTTCGCCCTTTGTGGCGCTGGCTTTTAAGGTGCAGATCGACAAGTATGTGGGCAAGCTGGTCTATATCAGAGTATATTCCGGCACCCTTAAAAAAGGCAATACGATCGTCAATCAGACCAATGGCAAGCGTGAACGCGTGGCCAGAATCCTGCAGATGATGAGCAACCGCAAGACCGATCTGGATGAACTGCACGCTGGAGACATCGCGGCTTTGGTAGGAACCCGCTTTTTGATTACGGGAGATACAATTACGGATGGCACGGTAGACATCCACCTCTCCAAAATGCACTTCCCGGATGCCGTTATTTCCATCGCCATCGAGCCCAAGACCAAAGCAGATCAGGAAAATCTGGGCAACGCGCTGGCCCGTCTGGAAGAAGAAGATCCCACTTTCAAAGTGCACATCGATAAAGACAGCGGTCAGACCCTGATCTCAGGTATGGGAGAGCTGCATCTGGACATCATCGTTGACCGTCTGAGAAGAGAATTCAACGTGAGCGCCAACGTCGGCAACCCTCAGGTTTCATATAAAGAGACGATCTCCAGGACCGTGACCGGTGAAGAGATTTTCCAGCGGGAGATGAACGGCAAAGGCAACTACGCGCATGTGGTGTTCAGGCTTAGTTCATTGGCCCTCAGCGACCTCGACGGAGAAGAAAAGAATCGCTTCCGGATCGCGGTCCCAGCCGAGAAAATCCCCTCTGAATACTGGAAGGCAATCGAAGAGGCGGCCCTCAATGCCCTCAATGACGGGCCCCTGATCAGCGGCAATGTGGAACGGGTGTTGGTAGAGCTGATAGACGGCTCCTTCAACCCCGTGGATTCCAATGAGCTGGCCTTCCGGATTGCCACCTCACTGGCCATGGGCAAGGCGCTCAGAGCCTCTGAACCGGTGATCATGGAACCGGTGATGCTGCTCACCGTGCTGAGCCCCGAAGACTTTGTGGGAGATATCATTGCCGATATCAATGCCAAACGGGGACGCATCGGCATCCTGCGCCATCATAACGAATTCCAGCAGGAAATCGTGGCAGAAGTGCCGCTCAGCGAGCTCTTTGGTTATGCCACCCGAGTCCGTTCCATCAGCCAGGGAAGAGCCGTTTACACACTGGAATTCAAGAAATACGAGATCACTCCTTCCAGCATCCAAAGCAGCATCCTGAAACGCATTCGCGGTTACGCGGAATAAACTCTTGACACTGAAATGGCTTGGGATAGAATAGGTTTTTTGAGAATTGAGAATTGAGAATTGAGAATTGAGAATTGCCGCGTACCCTGTTTGGCGTAACGCTTTGCCAATAACAAACAGACCAAATATTAAAGGAGTAAGCGATGAAAATCGATCTAAGCTTCAGCGATAAGGTAGCTTCGATGAAGATCGACGGTATTCTTAACAGCGAAAATGCCCATATTCTGCAAGAAAAACTCAGCGAAGTGCTCAAATCCGAGTCCATTCTGTTGGAGCTCGACCTCTTTGACTGTCGCAATATCAGCAGCACTGGCATCGGCAAAATTTTATTGTTTTACAAAGACTTTATCAGCAAGGGCGGTGAGATCGAGGTAACCCGCAGTTCCAACAGCGTCTATGAGCTGCTCTCGATGCTCAAGATCAACCAGCTCTTCACCGTCAATTTGGGATGACACAGGATTCGGCAGCCCGCAAGATTCTGGTGGTTGACGACAGCGTCAGCATCGTCTTCAGTATTGGCAAGATCTTAGAGCTCAACGGCTATGCCGTTGATTCAGCCTACAACGGCAGCGACGCTCTGCGCAAGATCAGTCAGCAGGTGTTTGACGTAGTGGTCTGCGACATCGAAATGCCTGGCATCTCAGGGATGAATTTCCTGGAAAAAGTGCGCGACGAATATGACCACGACCTGGACGTGATTCTGATGACAGGTTATCTGGACCAGGATTACTTTATCCAGGCGATCCGTCTGGGAGCGTCAGACTTTATCCGCAAGCCCATTGAATCCAAGCAGTTGCTGCACTCCATCACCCGTATTCTGGAGCGTCGTCGCAACAAGAACGACATCAGCAACTTTTTCCAGTGCCTGCATGGCTCCCGGATGGTCTTCGAGATCGATCCCATGCGTTTCTGGCAGGCTGGTATCGGCAAGACCTTCAATCAATTCCTGCGCCAGAGCCTCAATTTGAAACGCAATTTTGCCAACGAGCTGCTCGTCTGTATCGATGAAATGATCTACAACGCCCTGATCCACGGTACCCTCAGCCTCAGCAAAGAGCAGCGCCATCTGAGCCACGATCAGCTGCGCAAGCTGGTCAATGGCCGTTTGGAAGAGGGGCTGATCACCGACAAAAGTATCCGGATCGGGCTGGACCTCAACCTGAAAGATGGATTCATCAGCATCAGCGTGGAGGACGACGGCGAGGGCTTTGATCACGAATCCTGGCTGCGGCGGCTGCAATCCGAGCAGGAAATCAACCTCGACGCTCATGGCCGGGGAATCTCCATGCTCTATCATCTCAGCGATCACCTCGAATTTGACAATAACGGCCGTAAAGTCACCATCACCAGGGCCCTTCCCAAGGATTGATCCCGGACTTGCATGAAACTGGCAAATCTCTTTCAGGACGCCATGTCCGCGATTAGAGCTAACAACATACCGGAGTCAGCTTTACGCCTGCTTTTGGCCGACACTTTCGGGATGGGATTGGCTGAGCTGAACACCCGGCTGAACATGGACCTGAAGGATGACATCCTCACGCGGTGGAATCTAAGGCTGGAGAGGCTTTTGAGGGGCGAACCGCCTCAGTACATCAGCGGCCAGGCTTGTTTTTACGGTCTGCAGCTTAAAGTGTGCCCCGGAGTGTTGATTCCACGACCTGAGACCGAAGGTCTGGTGGAACTGGTCCTGGAACGGCTTCACGAGCATCAGCTGGTGCTGGACTGCTGCTGCGGCAGCGGAGCTATAGCTCTGGCAATCAAACATATGCGGTCAGACGCCACCGTCCATGCCAGCGATCTCAGCTCCGAGGCGGTGACCCTGGCAAAACAAAATGCCGCTGACCTGATGCTGGATATCAGCATCTATGAGTGTGACCTCTTCCCCACTACGACTCCAGGCTACGATCTGATCGTTTGCAACCCGCCCTATATATCTGATACGGAATACCAGCGCCTGGACCCGTCAGTCCGAGATCACGAACCGGCCTTGGCATTGCGCTCTGGCAATGATGGACTGGACCATATGCGCAGGCTTGTTTCCCAGGCCCCTTCCCACCTCACGCCAGGTGGCCTGCTTTGCCTGGAACATGGAGAAACCCAAAGGGAAAGCATCATAGGAATGGCAAGCTCACAGGGCTGGAAGCTCGAGTATGCCGGAGCTGACCTGGCGGGAAAAGCCCGCTATCTGATCTTTAGCAAACCCAAATCGCAACCCACCACCCCAGCGGTATCAAACCAGGACCGCTCAAGAGGATACAATGGATAGATTTATCATCAACGGCTGCCGGGATTTGAGTGGCAGCATCACCGTCAGCGGAGCCAAAAACGCCATCCTGCCAATCATGGCCGCTGCCCTGCTGGCGCCTGGAAAATCCATGTTGCGCAATGTGCCAAACCTCATTGATCTCAAGACGATGGCCCACCTCCTGAGAGTTCTGGGCGCCAGAGTGGAATACGAAAACGGCAGCATGGCCATCGACAGCCGGGACCTCTGTTACAATGAAGCTCCCTACGAGCTGGTGAGCAAGATGCGCGCCTCGGTGTATGTGCTGGGGCCTCTGCTGGCCAGGCTCAAAGAGGCCAGAGTCTCGTTTCCGGGGGGCTGCGCGATCGGCACCAGGCCTGTAGACCTGCACCTCAAGGCCATGGAAGCTCTGGGGGCCACGATCAGCATCGAACATGGCTATATTCATGCCGTCGCGGATCAGCTCATCGGGGCCGATATACATTTCGAAAAATCCAGCGTGGGGGCCACCATCAATGCCCTAATGGCAGCCGTGCTGGCCAAAGGACAGACCCGGATGTTCAATGCCGCCATGGAACCGGAAGTGGATTCCACCATCGATATGCTCAACAAGATGGGCGCTCATATCGAGGGAAAGGGCAGCACCACTCTCTGCATCCAGGGAGTGGAAAACCTTTACCCGGTGGAGATGAGCATGATCCCGGACCGCATCGAAGCCGGAACTTTCCTGATCGCCGGAGCTTTGAGCACCAGTCCCGTTACCGTCACAAACTGCGAGCCGGCCCACCTCACCGTCCTGATCGACAAGCTCAGGGCCACCGGTTGTGAACTGGCCATCGATGGTTCTTCTATTACAGTCACCCCGCCCGCGAAAATCAAAGCGGTGGACATCCTCACTCTCCCCCATCCCGGTTTCCCTACCGATTTGCAAGCTCAGTTCACAGTGCTGATGACCCTTGCCGAGGGTGTCAGCTATGTGGAGGACACCATTTTCCCGGATCGCTTCATGCACGTGGCGGAGCTCAACCGGCTCCAGGCAAACATCCGCATGGAACGCAACGTGGCCTGCGTGAAAGGAGTGAAAGAACTCAGCGGCGCGGAAGTGATGGCCACAGACCTCAGGGCCAGCGCGGCGCTCGTGCTGGCAGGAATAGTAGCCAGGGGTGATACCATCGTTTCCCGCATCTACCACATCGATCGCGGCTATGATCGCATTGAGGAGAAGCTCAACGGTATCGGGGCACGCATCACCAGGGAAAATGCCTGAGCTAATATTAGTAACCGGTGGGGCAGGGTTTATCGGCTCCCATCTCTGCGAAGCCTTGCTCAGAGATGGAAAGCGGGTGCTCTGTGTGGATAATTTTTGCGATTTCTTTGATCCCGCCAGAAAACACGCCAACCTCAGAGGCTGCCTCGGCAACCCCTTGTTTGCGTTGGAAACAGTGGATGTCACGGACGCCGCGGGATTGGCGGATGTCTTTGACAAATATGACATTAGCGCTGTTTGTCATTTAGCCGCCATGGCCGGAGTGAGACCTTCCATCCAGAATCCCGGGCTCTATCTCCACGTCAATCTGAGCGGGACCCTGAACCTCCTGAAGCTTTGCCAGAAGCATGGTATCAAGAGCTTTGTGTTTGCCTCCTCCTCCTCCGTATATGGAAATGGCCCCAAGCTTCCATACTCCGAATCCGATCCCGTAGACCATCCCATCTCGCCCTACGCGGCTTCCAAAAAAGCCGGAGAGCTGCTCTGCCATACCTGGCATCATCTATGGGGAATATCCATCCTCTGCCTCAGGTTCTTCACCGTGTTCGGTCCTCGCCAGAGACCTGATCTGGCCATCCACAAATTTGCCACCCTGCTTAAGGCCGGGAAGCCGCTTCCCGTGTATGGCGATGGGTCCAGCAGCCGCGACTATACCTATATAGACGATACCGTTACCGGCATTATGGCCGCTCTGGAACTCACAGGTAAAACCTCTGTCTATGACGTGATCAACCTGGGCAACGACCAGTCTGTATCGCTGGAACACATGGTCCATAGTCTCGAAAGGGTGAGTGGAATCAAAGCCCTCAGGCAACAATTGCCCCCTCAGGATGGAGACGTACTGCATACCCGGGCCGATATTTCCAAGGCTGCCAGGCTCCTGGGCTATAATCCCCAGACCAGTTTTGAACAGGGGTTGGAGCATTTTTGGCGCTGGTTTGACCAGCAGTCTGAATAGTTTTGCTTCCTTAGCATCCGAGCTTCTATACCACTGTGATTCATGGTCCTTGCTTATTCAGCCGCCGTAGAGATATCGTGCCCCCGGAGGCGATTTTCGCCGGAGGCCCCACGGTATCTCCACGGCATCTAAGCGGCAAGGATGCAGAAATTCTGCTTCTGGCCCAGATCATCGGAGTGCAGAGTTGCCGGCGCGAAATAAATCCTGCCTGGCTGCTCTGCAGGCCTTGGGGATGCAACAAAAATCTTGACGAAATCCATCGCGTCAGAATAGGGGTGAAAGACGGAAAGATCGTAAACCCGGTATAACAAGGAGACGACATTGAGGATCGCTAAAAGGCCTGAGCCCACCAGGACAGAGTCTTTGGACCTGTTGATGCAGGCGGTCGTCTCTATCTATCTATACATGGCCCGCAGCGCCAGACTGAGCGGTTCCGAGATCAACGTGATCGACCGCGTGCTGCGATACTTGTTTGGCAACGAGATCCCTCTCTATCAGATCGAGCAGGCCAGGCTGCATACCTTGCCCCTGCGGGAAGCTGCCAATCTGCTCAACCGCCACCTCAGCCATGCCGACAAGCTAAAACTGATCCTCAACCTCACCGCTCTTGCCTATAGAGATCCCAACAAGCTGCACATTCTGGGCAATGTTGAAATAGTGGAACTCACTGACCTGCTCAGAGTTGACGTGAACATCCTGGATGCTTTCTACGATGTGGCGGAAGGGCTGGCCGCCAGCCTTGCCTTGCCAGTCAGCAGTTTTTTGGGCAGCCGGCATCATATCTTGAAGGGCTCGATGCTGTGGGGCGCGGAAAGCGCTGATTTTCCGCTGACAATCACAAGCGGCGAACCTCTGATCTTTGTCATGATAGAGAATCTGGTGCTGGTCTGTCACACTGCCTCAGGACAATCCCTCCAGAGCGGTTGCTGGCTGGAAAACCGCTCCGATGGCTCGCGAACTGAACTGACACCGGGCCTGTTTTATCACTTCAAGGCCAGCCAACAGCTTGTGATTCGAGATGATGCCAAGAGCTTGGAAATCGATCTGGAAGACGTCTGGAGCATATACAGGCTTCCTGCCTCTGGATGTCAGATTCCCCTCAGATCTGAAAACGGCGACACCCGCAAACTCTGTTGGGAAGCGGGAAGGCTTTGGCTGGCTCCCTTGAAGGCCAGTTCAAGCTCCCGAAACCAGAAAGAGCTCGCCCTCAATGACAGCCTGCCTGGATTCCAGACCAGTGAACCCGTTCTGAGGCTGATCACCAGACGCGGGACCTCCCTGCGCCAAATCGCAACTGCATCGGAGCTCTTTGTCCAGCGTCTGGATGGCAGGCATCGGCTGATCCATTCCAGGGATGGCGATTGTCCACTCCGTCTGGTCCGCGAAACCGAGCAGTGGTGGCTGGAAGCGCTGAGTTCCGACCCGGTTTTCGTCAACCGGACCATCGTGACGCAACGGGTGGCCTTTGCTTTTAACAACGACGTCCTCACCCTCGACAATCTCAGCTATCTGATCAACCGCGATCTGGACCTCATTGAGATCCCCATCGAAATCCGCGAACTCAGGATCAACGATGTCTATCACGAGTTTTCCAGGGACAAAACCGTAGCTCTGGACGGGATTTCCTTTACCCTCAATCAGGGTAGCATGATGGCCATAATGGGACCCAGCGGCAGCGGTAAAACCACCCTGCTGAAGGTCCTTTTGGGAGAACTCGAACCCCAACGGGCCTCTATCGAGATCGATCAGATGGACTTTCGCAAGAACTATGGGTTTTTCCGCAAATTCATCGGTTACGTGCCTCAGGACGATCTGCTCTTTGCCAACCTGAGCGTGTATGAAAACGTCTATTTCAACCTGAGGCTGCGGCTCCCTCAGATCAAGGACCCGGCTCAGATCAAGGCAAGGATAGACAATCTTTTGAGGCGGGTGGGACTCTTTGAGCAACGGGACATGATCGTGGGGGACGTGATGAACAAGAGGCTGAGCGGCGGTCAGCGAAGAAGGCTGAATATCGCTCTGGAACTGGTCTCAAACCCGATGATCATCATCCTGGACGAGCCTACCAGCGGTCTTTCATCCAAAGATTCCGAAAACATCGCGGGGTTTCTGGCAGAACTGAAAGAACAGGGCAAGATCATCCTCTGCACCATCCACCAGCCCAATGCCACCATTCTGAAGCAGTTTGACCGCGTTCTGCTGATGGATGTGGGTGGCACTCAAGTATTTAACGGCGACACGGAATCTGTCTTCACTTACTTTGACGATGAATTGGCCAGCAGCGGAGCAGAATCCCAAAAACTCGCGGAAAAGAAGCGGCTCAGAATGCCTGAGTATTTTTATGACCTGATCGAACTGCGTGAAAACGACCATGAGCGCCGTTTCCAAGCTCAGCACTGGAAACAGAAATGGCGCGACCATCGCTTTCGTCAGGCCCTGGACCTAAGGTCCGGAAATGAGGCCATCCTGGAAGATTCCAGGCTGGGAGCTGCCAAAGAAAGCCGGGGCAGCGGACTGAGCAATCTGGCCTTGTTGCTGAGGAGGGCTTTCATCAACAAGAGCCGCAGCCGCCTCAACTTGATCATGACTTTGGGCGTGGCACCGCTACTGGCCCTGCTCACCTCTCTGATCCTGAGAAGCGCCACCGGGACAGAGGTTTATAGCTTTAGAGAAAATCAAAACTTTCCACTCTTCTGCTTTATCCAGGTAATCATCTTTGTCTTTATAGGTCTTGCCAACAGCGTGGATGACGTTCTGGGCGAGAAACGCGTGATCCTGAGGGAGAAGAACCTCAATATCAGGGTGCTGCCCATGGTCGCCAGCAAGAATGTGGTGTTGTTTGCGATGACTCTGGTCCAGAGCCTGTTGTTTTATCAAATCAGCGCCTGGGTACTTGGGATCCGGGGCTCCTTCTGGCCGCTGCTGCTGAGCTTGCAGTTGAGTGGGATGCTGGGCTACAAGATGGGGCTGCTGTCTTCCTCGCTGATCAATGACCGCGCCGCCATCATCAACATCCTGCCCCTCATTCTCATCCCTCAAATCATGTTTAGCGGGGCAGTTATCCGGTTTCAGGACATGAATTCCGCCCTGAGAATAGACAAGAAACGCGAAGTACCCGAATTTTGCCAGGTTATCCCCTCCCGCTGGCTCTTTGAGACCAGTCTGCTCGCCCAGGATAAGCTCAATTCCCGTTCCCGGGCCTTCACTCACTACAAGAAACTGCTTTCCGACATGCGTGACCCAGGGTATCTTGACTATGTGCAGGCGTTTGACGATTGTCTGCTCAAGCGTCCTGAATCATCTCACAGCAACCGTGTAACCCAAAGCCTCATCCGCGAAGCCCACGGCCGACATCTGGAAGAAGGGCGCAACGTCTTCCTCAGCCATACTTCCCAATGCGGGTCCAAGTCATTGGCCACCTTATGGATAGACCTGGCTGTACTGATGGTCATGATCATGTTTCTCGATCTGGTTTTATGGTTGAAACTGCGGTTCTGGTACAGGTGAGCGCGTGAATATCTATATCCGATCTCAGGACAGAGACTTGTGCAAGTATCTGGATGACCGCGCGCTGGGTGATCTTAACCGCTTTGTGAGAGAGGCCGGGTATCCCATTGGAGCGGTCATCTGCAAGCAGGGAGAGCGGATAGACAGTTTTCTGGTGGTGATAGAAGGGGAGCTGGCCCTCGTTTCGACAACTGGAAAGACCCTGGGCCACGTCTATACTGGAGAGATGGTCAATGAACTACACTATCTCAAAGACCATCCCGCGCCTTGGGAAATCAGAGCTGTGCGCCCCACTCGCGTGGCAGTGATCTCCTTTACGGATATGAACAGCTTTGTTGACAAGGACCCGGAACGCGCTGCCAGGATTCAAGCTGCCATCAACGACAGCCTTTGCCTCAAAAATATCCGTCTCACCCACCTGGAGAATTGATATGGAACATCCTCTGCTGCGTTATCTTAGCGACTCTGAAGTTGCCATGATCAAAGCCATCGCCAGGGAAGTGGATTTCGAGGCGGGAGATCTGCTGATCCAGACTGGAGAACGCAGCCGGGACCTCGTCTGCATCGATAGTGGCTCAGTCGCAGTAATGGTCCAGACCCCGGATGGCCAGGTGAAACAAGTGAGTGAGCTGGGTTCCGGAAGCCTGATCGGCGAGATGAACTTTGTGATTCCCAGCCGTCGCACCGCCGATGTGGTAGCTGTAACTCCCACCCGCATCACGGTTTTTCCATATCTGGGACTCACTGAACTGCTCAAGGGCCATCCCGTCCTGGCAGCCAAGATTTTCCAGGCGATCAATGAGGCCCTGGCGACCAAGTATTTGAATATGCTGGCGAAGACCAATGATAGTGGAGAATGATAAGTTGAATCGAGTTTTGGCAAGAGTTCAGTCAGTAGTTCTTCAGCGCATTTGCAGGATTTGATCAACGAATCACGATGATTAAGCTTGACAGCTGAGTTCATCTTCAATAGCTTGCCAACCAGCCAAAACATGCATTGCAGGCACAAAAGGAAGGTCACACTGGTTATGAATGAGAAGTTTACTAAGCTAAAAGACTTGCTAAAAGAAGGCTTAACAGGATATCCTGTCAAAAAGACGATCTTGTTTGGTTCTCAGGTAAATGGCAATTCAGATGAACGAAGTGATTTTGATATCCTTATCCTGGTAGATGACAGTTTGCAGACCGCAGCATATAATGAGCTTAAGTTTTCTATCCACAAATTGCTAATAGAATCGAGCTTTAAGTATCCGGTAGATCTGATCGTCAAACATGAATCCGCCTTTGAAACAGAACGCCATGTCTTCGGGGCTTTGGCATACAGAGTTTGCAGAGAGGGCATCGTGCTATGAGCAAGGATTACTGCACCATACTTATCGGCAAGGGGGATTGCGATTTCAAAACAGCAATGCTACTGATGAAAGCTGAACCTTCTCTGCTTGAAACAGCGGGATTTCATATCCAGCAGGCTATAGCGAAATATCTGAAAGCATATCTGATCTCGCAGCACATTGAGCCGCCCCGTTCTCATAACCTCTTCTATTTGCTTAATCTATGTATTGACTTAAACCAATCTTTTTCATTGTTCGTAGATCCCATGCTATCCACGATCAACGATTTTGCCGTAACTTTCAGGTATGATGTTATGCCTGAATCTGATACGCTTGATCTGGAGCACGCGTTGCATTTCACGACAAGGATCAGAGACTTAGTTCTGGGACTGATTCCCTCAGCGTGAGCTTCATTTTCCTGGCAACTAACAGGCACCGGGTTCAAACCTATTAACACTCTAATACTAAGGTTAATCCATGTATTATCTCCCCACTCGAATAATCTTTGGTGAGCACGCGCTCCCATCCAGCCAGGCCCAGATTGCTGGCCTGGGTTCCAAAGCCTTGATTGTGACAGGAAAAAGCAGTGCCGCGCGCAGCGGGGCTCTGGATGAACTGCTCAACTTCCTGGCCGTCCAGAATCCTGTCATCTATGACGGCATCAGTGAAAACCCCCATCTGGAAAGCGTTGTCACGGGAGCTGATCTGATGCGGGAGCAGGATTGTGACTACGTGATCGGCATCGGTGGAGGCAGTCCCCTGGACGCTGCCAAAGCGATATCTCTGGCCGCGGCCAACAAGCTGGGAATTGATGACATTTATCGTACTGATCTGTTTAAACGGGCCTTCCCGATCGTGGCTGTCCCTACCACTTCAGGAACCGGATCGGAGGCTACGCAGTATGCGGTGCTCACGGATAGCAGGATCGGCAAAAAAGCCGGTTGGGGCCATGCTTTGGCCTTTCCAGCGCTGGCTATCGTGGATCCCCGCTACACGCTCAGCCTCTCATATCACGTCACCCTCAACACCGCGATCGATGCTCTCAGCCATCTATTGGAAGGGCTTTACAGCCGCCTGCGGGAACCATTGATCTTTCCCCTCATTCACAAAGGGATAGAGCTGATCGTCAAACATTTGCCTATTGCTCTAAACGACCCTCAAAATCTGGAAGCCAGAACCGCGCTCTCTCAGGCCTCCCTGTATGGAGGTATGACTATCGCGCAGGGCAGCACCACTTTACAGCACTCCATCGGGTATCCTTTAACCACCGCTTTCAATGTTCCTCACGGCTTGGCCAACGGGATCGTCATGAAACAGATGATGGAGCTCTACTGGCCTGAGGTGGACGGGCTGATTGATAGCGCTTTCGGGAGCTTTGACTATAACCTCCAGCAGTTTTATGACTGGCTGGACAAGCTTGAATTGCGGGCTGAGATGCGGATTGACGAGGATTTTATCGCCAGCAAAGTTCCGGAAGTGATGGCCAGCCGCAACATGGCCAACAACCCCGTCCTGGCAAGCCCGGATGATGTGGCCAAAATCTACAGGAGCCTGATGTGATGAAACGGACAGAATTCGATGCTGAAAGAGAGCGCCTGAACAAATTGGTGCTGGATAATGCCAACCTCAACACCAAACGCTTTTTCGGCCTGGACCATGCCAGCTATCAGGATGGAGCACTGCCTGTGAAGACCAAAGAACTGCTGGGACTGATAGCCTCACTGGTATTGAGATGTGACGACTGTGTGCGCTATCATCTGGGACGCTGTTTTGATGAAGGTACCAGCGATGAGGAACTGCGCGAAGCACTCCAGATTGGTCTGATCGTGGGGGGCTCGATCGTGATCCCCCACCTGCGCAGGGCTGAGGAATACTGGCAAAGCCTCACCACTTCTTGAAGATAAATACCACCGCCAGCACGATAAAACCAAAGCCCACAATATAGTTCCAGCGCAGATTTTCCTTCAAGTAGAGCACCGAGAAAGCGCAAAATACCACCAGTGTAATCACTTCCTGAATGGTCTTGAGCTGGAAGGCATTGAAGGTTCCGTGTCCAATCCGGTTGGCAGGTACCTGAAAGCAGTATTCAAAGAAGGCGATCAGCCAGCTGATCAGGATCACCTTGAACAGCGGGGAATCCTTATACTTGAGGTGTCCATACCAGGCAAAGGTCATGAAGATGTTTGAGATGCTCAGCAGCAGGATGGTCTTCATTTCTTGCTTCGGCTACTCCGGTAGAAGCTATCCAGATCATACTCCAGAGCAAGAAGTTTTTCCAATTGCAAGCCTTCGCGCCAGGAGTAGCCCTTGGGTTCTTCAATCTGGAGCGCGAAATTCATCAACCCGGCCGCGCCTCTTACAGATTGTTTCAGGCTGTGCTTGCCAAGCATGCCTGCCAGCAAGAAAGACGCAAAACAATCTCCAATGCCGGGATGAGTACCTTTATTAACCGGGAAGATCACTTCATCCCATCTGTCGCCGGATTTGTCATAAACCCCGCAAAGCCTGATATCAGGTAAACGGGTGGGGATGCTGGTGATCACTACTTTCGAGGGTCCCAGCCTGGAGAGTCTGCAGGCAATCGCGTCCCACTCCACATCAGGATCTTCCAGCAAATCCTCATTTAGCAGGATTGCGGCTTCCGTGGCGTTGGGGGTAATGAGATCGGCGTGTTTGATCAGTTTTTTCATCGCCTTCACCATGCTCAGATCAAAGCAGCTGTATAGCTTGCCCTGATCTCCCAGGACGGGATCCACCAACACTAATCCCTTGGGGTCCACAAGGGTTTTGATAGCCTCAATGATGCTGTCCACCTGATCCGGTGAGCCCAAAAACCCAGTGTAGGCCGCGTCAAAACGCAAACCCAGTTCTTGCCAGTGAGCGATGAAATCCTTCATACCATCATCAAAAGGCCGGAAACTGAAGCCCTCATGATCTGTGTTGGTTGATAGCATGGCAGTGGGCAAAGCTGCCACCCTGATCCCCATCCTGTACAGAATGGCGATGGCGGCCAGCAGAGAAGTGTGGCCGAAGCCGGAAAGATCGTGGGCGGCAAGCACCCGTTTACTGATGTAGTCCATTGGCAGGTTCCCGTAATGTTTTGAGACATTAAAGTGAAGTCGCCTGTTTTTGTCAATATGCCTGTCTCTGCCTGTTCGATAAAACCCTGCCACTTTTAAAACTTGACAAATATCCCGCCCCGCAATCTGCTTGCCGAAGATCAGTTCAACTATAAGGACGGACCATGAACACTTCATTTGACGTGCACGCCATCTACCAGCTGATGCACGACAGCCACATTCAGTTCTCTTATAAAGGTCCCATCACACAGGACGTTTTGATCTCACTGGGCGATACCATCAAGGAAGAGCTACACCGGGACGACTGTGACGCCAAGGTGATCCGCAGGGTCTTTTCCGTGTTGGTGGAAGCCGCCCACAACATCCTCAAGTATTCTTCCGAAAAGACCGTTCTGGATAAAAGCAAGACGGTGGGCATTGGTCTGATCGGCATTGGCAAAACTCCCGAAGGATGCTTTGTGGTGTTCAGCGGTAATTTCGTGAGTCCCACCGAGGCGGAAGACATCAAGACCAGGTTGGATTACATCAACACCCTTTCCCCCAGCGAACTCACCAGAAACTACCAGCAGCAGATGCGGCAGGGCACCATCAGTGCCAACGGCTCAGCTGGACTGGGCCTCTACGAAGTGGCCCGCAAATCCGGTCGGCCTATCGATTACAGCTTCACCCCTGGTCCGGACGGCATGATGTTTTTTGAGATGAAGATCGTGGTGGAAGTGGAGGATTAATGATGAAGAAACTGCATATAGAAGGCACCCGTTACAGCCCCAGAATCGAGCTTGACCCAGAGACCAGGACCCTTCTGATCGAGGGTGACAGCTACCCTGAAAACGCCGTGGACGTCTATGGCCCTCTGATCACCGCTCTGGATGAATATTTTGAACAGCCCAACACCCCTCTCAACATCAAAATGCTGAGCTTCTTCCAAAACACCAGTTCCAGCAAGATGATCACCGATATGCTGGCCCGGCTGCAGCATTTCTTCGATATGGGTCATCCGGTTGAGCTGACCTGGTTTTACCCTTCGGACGATCTGGAGATCAAGGACACCTTCGAGCTCTTTCTGGAGGATGCCAGTTTCCCCTACAGCATCACTCAACTGGAGGAATAGCAAGGCATGGGGCAAAATGATCTGTTTGGCCGGGAACAGGAGCTGCTGGATCGCGCCAGAGCTCTCCTGGAAGAGCATAACAGCCAAGGCTGCATTCCGATAGAGGATTTTCAGGCCCTCGCTACCGCCTATTCAGAACTCCTCAAACAGAGCAGCCAGCTCACCCGCCTCAGCGACAAACAACAGAAGCGCATGAACACTCTGATGGACAGGCTGTCACGCTATGTGCCCCCTCCCATCTATAAAAAGATCACTTCCGGCAAGGAAAAGGTGGAGACGGGTACGACCCGCAGAGTGAAACTGAGCATCTTCTTCAGCGACATCAAAGGCTTTTCCTGGCATAGCACCAAGATGGAAGGCGAAGCCCTCACCGCCATCCTCAACTCCTATCTGGAAGAGATGACCCACATCATCTTCAAACACGGCGGCACCCTGGATAAATACATCGGCGACGCTATTGTGGTGTTCTTTGGCGATCCGGACTTTAGCAGCGACGCGGAACATGCCCGCCGGGCTGTGATGATGGCACTGGAAATGCGGCAACGCATGACGGAACTGCAACATAAATGGTTTGAACTGGGCTTTCCGGAACCCCTGCATATCCGCATGGGCATCAGCACCGGCTTTGTGAACGTGGGCAACTTCGGTTCCAGTGAACATATGGACTATACCGTGATCGGAGCCCCGGTCAACATGGCAGCCCGCCTGCAAGCGGAAGCCGCTGAAGACCAGATCCTGATCTCCCACGAGACCTGGAGCTTTGTGAGAGACATCCTGGAATGCGGTGAAGGCCGCTATTACGAACTCAAGGGCTTCTACAACCCTGTATTGGCCTATGAGGTGCAGGGCTTGAAACCGAATAACCAAAATCAGGATCGAGTGATTCAATATCCCGAGATAGGTGTTTACTTACGATACGATCCGAATAGAATCGATCTGGATGCTCTTATATCTCTCATCCGAAAGAACGATACTGATAGATTGGAATAGAATGGAGGGTTGATCAATTCTGATCAACCCTAAGTCATTAAACAGTTTTTAACAACACTAGTTGGAGTTGCCATGCTTGTAAGAAAACCAATCTGGGATTTCCTTGCTCTACTTTTTGTTTTACTTGTCATTCAAGGTTCTTCGCAAGAAGTCAGTGAAGCTATTGGCCGACACCATGCTATTCTAGAAAAAACCCGGAACGCGAGAGTATATAGATTTGATGACGGAGTGCCAGACAATCTTGATTCTGCGTTTGAGGACCAAGTTGGTTATCATTGGTTCTTCGGGTTATATCCAAAACCAATAATTGCCAGATATGATGGGAATGATTTCATTGATATGTTTGAAAGCTATCCGAAAGCACATAGGGATTCACTTATGGGTGTAGTTGAGAGCGATGTCGATAAAACTATCATAGCTTACGGAAAACACCATATCTACATATGGCTTGGACATGATTGGAAAACGTATGCATTCACACTAGGCGACAGTGTCATTGAGGTTCGCCCATTCCGAAACGCTATCTTGTGCATCGGTTCCACTAGTTACTGCATACTATCTGAAAACAATTGGTCATCGTACTGGTTGCCCTCAGTAGTGCGCCCAGTTCATAGATCACGCTTACATTGGGTTGATCAAGACCATGTATTCACAGCATATTCAATCCTACCAAAGTCAGGTATCTGCTCAGTGACTGGTAAAACATATACTCAGTCTGTTGACCAATATCAGTTTCACCCATCCGACAGCCTGGGAGTATTTGTTAAGAGCTATAAAGACGGAAAACTGGACTCATTGCTTGTACTCAGCGGTAAACAAAAGATAGGAATGCTGAAAAAAGGTATCCGCCCTAGTCCATCATTCTTCGAAACTAGAGATGGGGGTATCTGGATGTTGATCAAAAACACAAGATACCTATATTACTACGATGTGAAAAAAGGGAACTGGATATCTCAATCATATACAGAAGGGACAAAGCTCTTAGGTCATATTGCTACTAGCGAGAGTGACCACATTCAGGGAGTGACAGATAAGATGTTGTCAGTCAGAGACTGGATAGTGTATATGAAGGGAGACAAACTAGTCACTGAAGGACTAGGTACATTATTTGAGCTAAACAAGGTTTCTGTAGAAGCAGCTATCCCTGGAACTTTGTTAGATAAATACCAGCGTATTTACATCAATATTGGAAAACGTACATTAGTTCATGAAGAAGACGCTCTCACAGAACGCAGATTTTATCCATTGTGTTTTAGCCTAGATGCAGTCCGGGAAGAACTCGCTTATAAGAACATTGCTGGTTCTGGTGTTTATTCATATGACCCCAAAAAAAGCACATATCCAAATGCCTTAACCTCTGGTGACACAGTCTGCAATATGTTTTCTGCTAGCAGTTATGATGATCTATTCAAACATGAATTCAGATTGTTCAATATGAAGAGTGAAGAGATTCAAACCGTCCAACTTATTGATCGAAGCGCACGATTACAAGCACTTTACTATGACGAGAATGCAAGGGTTCTATTTGTAAGATCAGCCGATAAATATATTGTTCTACCTCTTCAAGCCAAGTATGAGGAGTTGTTTAAGTCACCTAGTTCAGGAACCATATATAACTACTCAATGATAGGGTCTGAATTCAATCTAACAACCAGCAACGGTAAGCCATATGTTTTCAGAACTATCCCGCACTTCATATCAGATGAAGGTCAGACATTTATTGTCTCAAAAGATATCGAGTTATTCCAACCTGTGAACAAGAAGTTCGAGTTAAGTCAGACAATTAGAAACAACCTCTATACTCTTAACAGGCTAAATGCTGGATCGTTTTCAAACATAATAGTTTTCAGACTAGTAAATGGGATAGATCTGATTGATCTGATCTCGGTTAACGTGGATAATGGGGAACAAGAACTTATTGCTACGCTTAGCGGAACAGACAACACGTTGATTCCAACCCACGGTTACGCGAAAATAATGATAGTCAACGATATAACACTGGGTTATTCATTATATGAAAAGTTTACTAACGATTTGCCTTATCAAGTCACCGAATACGGATCATTAGACAAACTCAATGCCGTGTTTAATTCTCTTCTAGCGCCATATAACTCTGATGGCCAGATGTTGTTCGAAGCTATTAGCAATAACTTCATCCTCTTAAATGATGGTAGGTTACTTTATTTCCCGCCAGATTACAATTGGTTTATCGATGGAACAACAGGTAGAATACAACATGACGAAATCAACATGATGGTATCCGAAATCACCCTGGCATCAAAAGACCATCCCCGAGTGGATAAGACCGCGATAAAAAGAAACAAGAATAGGACAATTGTTGAGATTCCAGCATTCCTTTATGATCCCAAAACCGGTGTACTGCAATTCAAGCCTGACTGGGTTGGATTACACTATGTGAACGACAAGCCGTATATTAGGCACGTTAGCAAAGATGCGGACGGTGTCCTCACTTACCAAACTAGCTTATTGCTTGGATGGAAGTTAGCAAACAATCCGAAGGATCCGCTTACGGCACTAAAATTCCCTATCACACAAATCAGTAAATCAGTGAGAAGGGTTCATGTAGCGCAAAACAGCATTATTTATAAGAGTGATGATAGCAAACTAAGTGTTGCTGGAGCTCTAGGAAATCCTGTTATCGATGCTACTGAATTGATAAAGAGATACGGCGAGTTTATGCATTACGTAGAGTGGGCCGATGATTTGTGGCTCAGATTCCAGAGTGGCATCGTACGGTATATACAAAGTGGAGATACCTTTCCCGTTCTTACTTTATCCGATGGTATAAACTTGAGCGAACGAAGCGATATTGCCGTTGATACAGCTTTAGATAGATTATTGTTAACTACAGACGACGGCATCTACGGGATATCCAGGCCATCAACTTCCGCCAAACTCGACATACCGTGGATTGAAAACAATGACCAACGTATTCCATCCTCCGATTTCGCCAGAATCAATTTTAATAAGAGAGATTTGAGGATCCCAGTAAACATCCTTCGCTCTTCCGATTCCAGACGTTTTAAGATCAAGTATCAACTGATCGGATACGACAAAGAAGCCCGGCTGAGGCAATGGACTCCCCAGCTCGAGTATAAGCGATTACCGGCAGGCAAATACACTTTATCGGTAGTCGCCTATTCACCAGATGGCGTAGCCACAGAGAAGTTGGAAATCCCCATACGCATCCTTCCTCCAATTTGGGACACCTGGTGGGCCAGGCTCATCTATGCCATTGCCATTTTCTTTAGCCTTAGGGCCATTATGAGATGGCGGCTCAAACGTTTGGAGCGCAGAAACAAAATGCTGGAGCAGGCTGTCAGCGAGCGCACCATCGAACTCAGCGAAAAGCAACGCCGCATGACGGAATCCATCCAATACGCTTCGCTGATCCAGAGATCTATCCTGCCTCAGACAGCCCAGTTAAACGAGTTGTTCAGCAGTCATTTCGTGATCTGGAAGCCCAGAGACATCGTGGGCGGGGATTTTTACTGGCTGCATCACAAGCCTGAAACCCAGCGCTGGCTGTTTGCCGTGATCGACTGCACCGGTCATGGCGTGCCGGGGGCCTTGATCACCATGACGGTAAACTCCATCCTCAATCATCTGGTCACGGACCAGGGCATCGAAGCTCCGGTTACCCTATTGAAGGAGTTACATTCTCAGCTGGGGGCCGCTCTGCATCAGGAAGAGGACCGCACCCAGCAGGATGGCCTGGAGATTTCCATGATCGCGGTGGATAAGAGCAAATCGGAGCTCGAGTTTGCGGGGGCGGGATTGCATCTCATTCATTGGCATCCCGAGCTGGAAGGTCCTGAACTGATCAGAGGTTACAAACACGGGCTGGGAGGCCTGAAGCGTTATAAACAGCTCGATCTGAGCAGCAGCGTAGTCAGCTATCGGCAAGACAGCATCTTCTACATGTACACCGACGGCATTATCGATCAGCCCAGGACCAACGACGAGCGTCGTATCCGCTTTGGCCATCCGCAGTGGCTGGAATTCATCAACCGGGTGGCAGTCTATGACCTGATGAGGCAGCAGGAACGCTTTGAAGGCAAGCTGGAAAGCCTGCTGGAGATACATGAACAGCGGGATGACATCACGGTGGTGGGGATGAGGATGTGAGAGCTGGCGCAGTGAGATACTTCGTATGTGAGATACCTGCGGTAGGTGAGATACTGCGGTAGGTGAGATACTGCGGTAGGTGAGATACTGCGTAGGTGAGATACTGCGGCAGGTGAGATAATGCACCTTTGAGTGCGCGTCTCTTGCCTAATCACCCGCCGTGGAGATACCGTGCGCTCTCCCGCGTTTTTCGCCGGAGGCGCCACGGCATCTCTACGGCAACAAACAGGCGCGGATAAATCTGGACATGAGATAGATGATGTAAAATGCTATTGCACCAAGTAGTAACGCTGGCTATAGAGGTTGGGCAAAAAGGTATTTTGAGTTCCAGAGGAACGTCAGTTTAGATAGACACGCGTGCCCTAATCAAAAATCTGAGTCCCATCGGGACGGCAGTTTAGATAACGCCATAACGGGGTTAACTATAAATAAATATTGGATTTATCAATCTAAACTGCCGTCCCGATGGGACTCAAATAGGAGACAGGAACCTCGCATATCTAGCTAAACTGCCGTCCCCATGGGACTCAAATAGGAGACAAGAACCTCGCATATCTAGCTAAACTACCGTCCCGATGGGACTCAAATAGGAGACAAGAACCTCGCATATCTA
>Ga0209311_1000476_pt1 | contig 37272 bp, 34 predicted proteins | sample AD_UKC045_MetaG_FD_184417 | JGI IMG/M metagenome (GOLD analysis project Ga0209311, IMG submission 184417) | Active sludge microbial communities of municipal wastewater-treating anaerobic digesters from USA - AD_UKC045_MetaG (SPAdes) (version 2) | ecosystem: Engineered > Bioreactor > Anaerobic >... | reverse complement strand
ATAGACGCACTGGTTTTAGAGCTGGGAGAAAAAACCACCATTAAAGATGTGGCGGCAACTATTAATAACTTGGAACCAAATGACATTGTTTTAAGTAGGCCCGATAAAAAAGATGAATTAATCAAGGCAGAAGGTTTACCGACAAAAGAGTTAGAAAGCTGGAAAATTGAACCAGAAGGCGGGGTAACAGACCGAGAACTAATTTTACTGCCATGCTCGAAAGAGTAATAGGGGCGTTAAATAAGGCTTCTTCTATTTTAATTCTTTTTCACGAATCACCAGATGGCGATGCCGTGGCATCTTCGTTGGCACTTGGTATGGCGCTGGAGCAAAAAAAGAAAAAAGTCGATTATATTTGCCGTGACCCAATCCCTAAGGTATTTTCTTTTCTCCCTGGCATCGAGAAAATTAGAAAAGATTGTTTGCTGGGAGATTATGATATTGTTTGCACTGTGGACTGCGGTGATGTGCGAAGGACGGGTTTTGCCGAAAGAGTAAAAGAATACAGTAAGCACAGAACGCTTATTAACATTGACCATCATTTAAAAAACGATTTACACAAAATCGCAACTATTAACTTTACCAACGACAAGGTCGCTGCCTCTGCGGAACTCGTTTTCGAAATAATTAAGGCGCTTAATGCGAAGATGAACAGAGATATGGCAACGCTGGTTTTAACGGGATTATACACCGATACGGGTGGTTTTCAGCATTCTAACACTTGCCCTAGGGTGTATGCTCTCGCCTCGCGCTTAATGTCTTATGGGGCGAGGCTTAACAAAATATCGCAAAATATCGCTTTGAACAAACGGCTGTCTTGCCTGAAGCTATGGGGGTTAGCGCTTTCACGCATAAAGAAAAATAGTTATGGTATTGTAACTTCTTACGTAACAAGCGCCGATTTTGAAAAATTTGGTGCTAACCTCGATGATCTTGCCGGTGTTGTGAATATAATTAACTCTACCCCAAACGCAAAGGCAACGATACTCTTTGCGGAGCAAGGAGATGGGACGATTAAGGCGAGTATTCGTACCGAAAGTAATGTGATTGATATTTGTAAAATTGCACGTTTGTTTGGCGGAGGGGGGCATAAAAAGGCGGCAGGCTTTACGCTAAAGGGGCGTATAATCGATGGTAAAAAGAGTGGTTGGTCAATTGACCTAACCAGTTAAAAATGATAAAGTTGTGTTGTTTAACCGTGGCGCGGTGGTGGAATTGGTAGACACGAGGGACTTAAAATCCCTTGACCGCAAGGTTGTGTGGGTTCAACTCCCACCCGCGCCACCAACGCTAAGGTGTGGTGATAAACCGTGGTAATAACCACGGTTTTTTAGATAATTAGTTGCAGTTACTGTTCGAGCAGAGGGAGAATTTTTTTACTGTTCGAACGCAGTGAGAACTATCGGGTAAGAATTAGCGCCAACAGTAGATAGTTCTCGTCGCTCCGCTCCTCGAACGATAAGACAACGACCGCGGCACCTTTTACTGTTCGAGCGGAAGCGAGAACTATTACGTTAGTCCTGATATCAGCGTTTAGTAGTTCTCGAGATGGCACTGCGTGCGTTCTCTCGAACGATAAGAACGACGACCGTGTTACCTATGTACTTATCCAGTACAAGTACTTGACAGAAGGGTAAATATTTGCTATGATGAAGCGACGATTTGAGAGGTATCAAGCCCACTTGAATTGTCAGAAATTAGCACTTTGATAAGCGAGATTTAGCGAAATTCCTCTGTTGTTGCCACTTGTGAGTAGCGCGGTGGGTATCTCGATACACGAGGTATCTAACGTGCTACTCATGGAGTAGCACTTTCACGCCCAGGGAGAGGCTAAAAGCCAAATTCAACTCCACGGGCACGAATGGAGGAGAGTATGTCGTATGCAGTCTTTACGGTAAAGAACGGGGAAATCACGGCGGGTGCCGTAATCGAGACCCTGCACCTCAAGGGTGCGGGAGTCGACATCCCGGCTGTCATAGTCGGTGAGGAGGGGCGCGGACGCCAGCGCGGCGTGGTGCCGGTCGGCAACCCGCCGATGGTGCCCTGCCCCGAGCGCAACAGGGATGTATGGACTTCGAGTAGCAAGTGCTCGAAGTGTGGTGTGGCGTTGCTTGGCGGGGAGGGAGATAGCTATATCTCCCGCAACCACCCCGACCAGGGAGAGGTGAAGGGAAGGCTAATGTTCGCGGAGGTCGGTAAGACCAAGGCGGGCAAGCCTAAGTTTCTTTCTAAGGAGAAGGCGACGACGGATGAGCGCATCATCGTCGTCTTCAACACCAGGATTGGGTTCAGAGGGGGGAATAGACACAGCGGCGACTATGCCGGATGGAGGTGTTCGAGGAGCGGGTGCGATGCCAGCTCCTACGACGAGGACGCCGATGTACCAGAGACATGCCCCAAGTGCGGGGCAACCGGCTGGGACGGTCCCAGTCTCAGCTTCGCGAAGTTCCCCGGCGAGATTATCGCCACGGGGTACATCGCGCAGGGAGAGGCGGGTCGCGCGGGCTGGGGCGAACAGATTATCGCCCTTGTCCCGAGGGGCGCAGTGTTTCGCACTGCGTACACCGGTCGGCTCTACGGAGCCCCGGGGTCCCACTATTACATGTGGGACGGCTCAAAGCTCCTCGCCGCCACCTGGGACGAGCGGGTCGTGGCCGACCTGTTTTAGGTAATAATGAGTTGAGGCCGTGCCCTCAACTCATCACAAAGCCCCTTGTGGTTTATCCACTTGGGGCTTTCTTTTTTTTATAACTAGCCGCCCCGTTCCAAACGAAGCGGAGCACAGATATCAAGCCCCGCCCGGTCTCGGCGGGGCTTGCCCCGCCCCACCGGGCGGGGTTCTCGGCGATTACGCCTTGAACAGTAGGGACGACGACCGCGGTACCTTTTACTGTTTGAGCGGAAGCGAGAACTCTCCGTTACCCTCTTTACCGTTCGAACGAAGTGAGAACTACTGGGTGAGTTGCAGTGTCAGCGGTCGGCAGTTCTCGTCGCTTCGCTCCTCGAACGATAAGATAACGACCGCTGTACTCTTTACTGTTCGAGCGGGAGCGAGAACTATTACGTTAGTCCTGATATCAGCGTTTAGTAGTTCTCGAGATGGCACTGCGTGCGTTCTCTCGAACGATAAAAACAAACCCTTGCACCAATGCTATTGCCAAAATTAATTGCTTAGCTATTTTTATGTAATATTCTAGTTGTTGTGTATTGTCCACTTTCTTCTTGACGGGTTAGGAAATATGTGTAGTATGATATGTTGATGACTGGCACCTTGAAAATGCCTTGCGGAGAGAAAAAGGGGGCTATTATGTGGTATGAATATGGGGTCGAAGAGCCAAGGGAATGGCTCTCGGCTCTTTCGCGCGCTGGATTGCGCGCGACTCTGGAATATAAAGAGGGGAACTTGTCCGAAGGAGGAGGACGACAGATAGTGTGTTGCCACTCTTGTGGTGAGTGGTGTATTTTAGCCCATGGGCTGGAGAAGTTTTGGCCGAACCGCTCCAGCTATGTTTCCGATGAGTTCGACAACCAGTACTCACTCGCGCTTAATGCGGCGCGAGCAGAGACAACTCCCGAGCGCGTGGTGCTAGGGATGAAGCTTCGGTTGTCTAGGGAGGGAGTGGTGGCGCGCCTAAGGCGCGGGGAGATGCACAGGGGAGTGCTCTCCGCCAAAGAGGTGGCACGGCAAGAGTTTTTCTGTGCTGCAATCGCCCAGCTCAACGGTAGCTGGGCGAATATTAGGCACCTTGTCGAAAAGGCAGGGGGTCTAATTTACATCGAGCCCCGGGGTGGTCAATTGCCCAACGGGTACTCCCGCGTGCAGATCTGGCACGCGGAAAATGCTACTGGTCAGAGGCAAACCTGGTCGGTGAGCGGTCTGCCCCGGGCGGCAATGCAGGTAGTAAAAGACGACTTTGTCGCATCTCTTGAGTATCGGGCGCGCGACAGTGTCGTCGAGGATAACTTTGCCAATATCATACGCGAAGTTGTCCTTCGTTGGGAGGGGGTTCGTTAGCTTACACCTCCCTGCTTTTAGAAGGCAGGGAGGTTTTCTTTTTATCAATAGAATTTCCTTCTTTTTTGTTTCCAAATCGTTGATTTCTTGGTACACTTAAGCCGGTAAGTAAAAAGAAAGAATGAATTACAAAACATTAAATAAAGTTCTGTTTTTGGCAGGCGCTCTTCTGCTTTTAGTAGTTGCTTTTTTTACGTTGCCTAAATTAATTGCCGACGAAATGTTTCCGGTGCCCTTGGATATTTTGCAAACGGTTGAAGAATGCAAGGGAGAGCTTGGCTTAACAGATGTCGATAGTGCTCTTGTGCTTTCTATTATGAAGCAAGAAAGTGGCTTCAAACCTACTGCTCGTTCTCATGCGGGGGCATCGGGGCTTATGCAAATTATGCCTGCCACCTTTGCTGGTATAAAAGCGCGCTCTAATATTACTGGCGATATTTACAATGAAAAAACTAACATTTGCGCCGGTGTCTTTCATATTGCCGGTCTCCTTGGTCGTTATGCCGACAATCCCAACAGAGTGCAGCTCGCGCTGGCTGCTTACAACGGTGGACCGGGGGCGGCGTCGGGCTATCCTAACAATATGCCCCGCGAGACCATCAACTATGTTAAAATTGTTCACGATGTAAATTACCCCGCCTACCAAAAAAGATTAGCCGCCATAATGGGACAAGACTTTGCTGGTGCCCAGGGGCCAAATAGCTACATCAAAGAGGTAATGGGCTCGGTAGTGGGTGGGGTGGTGTCGAGTGCGGATTTAGTTACAGAGGTGCCAGAAGTGGAACAAACGGGTTGGACGCGCGTTGTGCGCTTTTTAACACAGCCCTTTTATGTAAAGTAATTATGAACAGCGAAGAGTTACGTCAAAAGTTTGGTGCATTTTTTAGGGAAAAGGGACATAGATTTCTTCCCCCTTCTTCTTTGCGACCTGAAAACGACCCCTCTGTTCTTTTTACTTCGGCAGGTATGCAACAGTTCAAGCCCTATTACATAAAGCCAGAGCTTACAAAAGAAAAGAGATTGGTCTCTATTCAGCCGTGTTTTAGGACCAGTGATATCGACGAAGTAGGCGACAAAACCCACCTTACTCTTTTCGAGATGGTTGGTAATTTTAGTTTTGGCTATAATACAGATAAAAACAGGTTAGGTATGCCAGCCGTCACCGATGGCGGTACTAATAAATACGAGAAAAGTATAAAACTTGCTACTCCTTACTTTAAGGAAGAGGCTATCGCTTGGGCGTGGCAATTTTTAACTGGCAAAAAATGGCTTGCTCTTGACCCTAAAAAGTTTGTTGGTACTTATTTTGCTGGTAACGACGCGCTTGATAAAGACGAAGAATCTAAAAGAATTTTACTTACGTTAAATAATCTAGAGAAAGTAGAGGGGCGAGGGCAAGAAGAGAACTTCTGGGGTCCGACTGGCTTTGAAGGGCCATGCGGACCTACAGTCGAGTTTCATTATGATGGCGTAGAGGTATGGAATCTTGTTTTTAATGAATTTTACTTTAAAAGTAGCAAATATACCCCTCTTCCACTAAAAGGAGTAGATACAGGAGCGGGTCTAGAGCGGTTACTGTTGGCGACACAATCCCTTGATAACGTGTTTCAGACAGACCTTTTGAGCCCGCTTGTCGATGTAGTAAGGGCGGGTGGGGTAAAAGAGGAAAAAGACCAGAGAATTATTGCCGACCATATAAAAGCGGCAACCTTTGCAATTGCCGATGGTGTTTTGCCAAGTAATAAAGACGCAGGCTATGTGGTACGCCGTCTTTTGCGCCGCTCCTTGGTGGTATTGGGTGGTGTTAACGAAGATTTATTAACTGATGTCGCTCAGGAGGTGGTGCGTAAATTTGCCCCCTATTATCCCCAACTGCAAACCTTCGATCTCACCACGCTTGCAAGAGAAATTAAAAAATGGCAACCGGTGATGGAGCGTGGGAAAAGAGTTATTGAAGCGTGGCTCAAGCGTGGTACGCCGGTGAGTGGTAAGGAGGCGTTCGATCTCTATCAATCACATGGCTTTCCCGTGGAGCTAACAAACGACTTGGCAGGAGCAGGTGGTGTTAAAGTCGATGTTGCAGGATTTTGGAACGAACTGGACCGCCATAAGCAAATTTCGCGGGCAGGGGTAGGAGGGAAGTTTAAGGGCGGTTTAGCTGGTCATTCGGCAGTAGAAACTCGTTATCACACTGCAACTCATTTATTGCTTGCCGCTCTGCGCGAAGTGTTAGGCGAAAAAGTTTTTCAGCGTGGTGCTAGTATTAACACCGAGCGTTTAAGGTTAGATTTTTCTTTTGAGCGTGCCTTATTACCCGCCGAACTAGAGCAAGTAGAATCTATTGTAAATAGTAAAATAGAAGCTGGTCTTCCTGTGACTTGTGCGGAAATGGCGACAAAACGTGCAAAAGAGCAGGGGGCAATCGGCGTCTTCGATGAGCGCTATGGTGAAAAAGTTAAGATCTATTCTATTGGTTTTCCCCAAGAAGTTTACTCTATGGAAATTTGCGGTGGTCCGCATGTAAAAAATACTGCAGAAATCGGCCAGTTTAAGATTATCAAGCAGGAATCGGCGGGGGCAGGTATAAGGCGTGTACGTGCGCACCTCCTCTAAGAAATCGTTTTGTGGTAAAATAGGCGTAGTATGGGATTATTTGGTATCGGGAAAAAGAAGCGTAGAGATAGCGACTATCATGCTATTTCTTTAGATATCGGAACAGAGTTTGTTAAGGCTCTTATTTTTCGTGTCGAAAAAGATACAGCTACCATTATAGGTGTGGGCAGACAGAGACAAAGATTAGCCGATATGCATGGTGGTATGGTAACAGATATTCAGGGAGTTATTAGGAATTGTGAGGCAGCACTCGGCGAGGCAGCGGAGCAGGCAAAAACTTTACCTGACCAGGTCGTTATTGGTATTGCAGGAGAGCTTGTAAAAGGTACTATGACCACTGTGCGCTATATTCGCCCTGATTCCCAAGCGCAAATTGATTTTGCCGAATTAAAAGAAATTATTGGCAAGGTTCATACAAGCTCGTTTGAGCGCGCGCGGAGTATTTTGGCTCTAGAAACTGGCCATCAAGAAGTCGACGTCAAACTGGTTAACGCTGCGATTACCGATGTCGAAATAGATAGCTACAAGGTGACTAACCCCCTTGGTTTTCAGGGGAAAGAGGTACAGGTAGGAATCTTTAATGCTTTTGCTCCTGTTGTTCATTTGGGGGCACTACAGACTATTGCCGATCGCCTCGATCTAGATTTACTAGCGATCGCCGCTGAACCTTATGCAGTAGCGCGCGTTTTAGGACCAGACGAAGGTAACGATTTTAGTGCAATATTTATTGATGTTGGTGGGGGGACTACCGATATTGCTGTGGTGAGCCAAGGCGGGGTAGAGGGAACAAAAATGTTTGCCCTGGGAGGAAGGGCTTTTACCAAAAGAATTGCCAACCAGCTAGGAGAATCATTCTTGGAGGCAGAAAGAAAAAAATTAAAATATTCCGCTGGTAAACTGGAAGACGAAACAAAAAGAAAAGTAAAGCAAGCAATCGAGGCAGATTGTCAAGTGTGGTTTGCGGGCGTAGAATTAACACTAGGCGACTTTACCGGTGTCGATCTATTACCGAGCCGTATTTATTTGTGTGGCGGAGGGAGCAAGTTGCCCGATATCAAACAAACACTAGAAAAAGCTGTGTGGAGTCGTAGCCTTCCCTTTGCGCGTCGTCCAACGATTCACTACCTTAAACCATCGGAAATTCCAAGGGTTAAAGACACAACAGGAGAAATTATCGACGTGCAAGACGTAACACCTATGGCGCTTGCTAATCTTGGTATCGAACTTGTGGGTTCCGAAGGCATGGTCGAGGCAATCCTTTCAAAAACCGTAAAATCACTTAGGGCATAAGGGGAAAGATGGAAGACTTTATTTATTTAGAAATAGACGAAGAGATTACTTCGATTATCGACCGTCTTAAAGAGGTTAAGGCAACCAAGGTTGGTATTGTTGTTCCTCGTGGCGCAATGGTTTTGCAATCGGTTGTAAACCTCAAATTAATAAAAAGAATTGCCACGCAACACAAAAAACAGGTAGCAATTATAACAGTAGATAAAGTAGGCCGTAGTCTGGCGGTCCAGGTGGGATTGCCAGTCTTCGACGATCTCAGGCAGGCAGAAGCTAACGCTCCTGAAGGAAGTACTTCTCGCCAGCCCGTTACCTCTGATGTTATCGAAATAGATATGAGTGAGCCCGCAGAAGAAGAAGAGTTACCAGAGGGAGTTAAGATTAATTATTATACCGGCGAGCACACAGGAGACGGTGAAAAAGAGAAATCACCAGAAAAAGCAGAAAAAAAACCAATCTTTACTTCTGCACCAATTGCTAGTGGCGAAGATAAGGGGGGTGTAAAAAACAACGAAAAAAAGGGTGGGAGAAAAAGAAAGGTAAAAATAGCAATTGGCATAACCTGTGTTCTCTTGGCGCTTGTTGCTGGTTGGCTTACTCTTGCGCGCGCTACAGTAACAATGGTCGTTGCGGCGGAACCACTCACAGCGCAAACACAAGTAAAAATCGATGCTACTCTTATTGCCTCACAGGTAGAAGAGGGAAAGATTAAGGGAAATTATATCAGCGTAGAAAAAGAGGCAAGTAAAAACGTTAAAGCAACTGGTAAAAAAACAGTGGGAGAAAAAAGTAGCGGTACTGTTACTTTTTATAACGATGCGGGGGCAGACCAGATTTTGGGTGCGGGTACCAGTCTTACCGGTGCGGGAAAAAGTTTTGTTTTAAGTGCTACTATCACCGTGCCCAAGGCAACACTCGATGCTTATGGTGAAAAGGTGCGTGGTAGTACACAGGGTAAAATTGTCGCATCGGCAGCGGGAACACAATTCAATCTCCCAAGTTCCACTACTTATTCTATAAGTGGCAATAATTACGTTTCGGCAAAGGGGGAAACCAGTGGGGGCACCTCGGAGGAGAAAAAAATTATTGCCGAAGATGATATTTCTGGCGCAAAAGATGATCTTATTGCCGACGCGCCTGGTACCTTGCGTGACGAACTAAACAAACAAGCCACTAACCTTTATTTAGTGGAAGATGCTATAAGTTATGAGATTGTTGATTTTAAGGCTAGTAAGCAAGCGGGTGAGGAGGCGGATAGTTTTACGGTTAATGCAAAGCTTATTGCGCAAACTATTGTTGTTGACGAAAGTGAGCTACGCCAGGCCGTTATCCGTGGTGCGCAAAAAGACATCCCCGAAGGGAAATCTTTGCTGGAATCGGACAAGGACGAGCTGGTGTCAAAGCTAGTTAATGCCGATATGCCGAAAAAGGAAATGGAGCTAGGCGTAACGCTTAAAAGCCATATTGGCAACAAAATAGACGAGGCAGGTCTGGCGAAAAAAATTAAAAATAAATCTGTCAAACAAGCGCGACAAATAGTTGCAGAAAGCCAAGGGATTAGCGCCGACGATGTACGAGTTGCTGTTTGGCCAAACACCGGCCTTGTCCGTTTACCCGCTCTTTATAAGAACATAGAGTTCGATCTAGAATATAAGCCTCTAAACAGCGAAAGCCCCAATGAAGATTCTAGCACTTGATTTAGGGGAGAAAAGGACAGGTCTTGCCCTGTTAAAAGAGGAGTTTATTTTGGGAGCGGGTGTTATTGCGGGTTATCAAAACCTAGAAAAAATGTTTACTCAGCTTGCTGGTGTTATAAAAAAAGAAAACGTAACGCGCATTGTTTATGGCTTACCTTGTTCTAAAAGTGGTGAGCAGGAAAAAAAGTACAAAGCGATCGCCCAGCAAATTAGCCAAAGGTATCAATTGCCATTGGAAGGTGTGAATGAAACGCTAACAACAGTGGAAGCGCAACGCAGAGGTGGTAAACAGTGCGACGACAACGAGGAGGCGGCAAAAATAATTTTAGAAGATTATCTTAACTCTCTTACCTCTAAAAATAAGAGTTAAAATTGTTTTATGAAAAAAACTTTTCTTATTACGGCAGGGGCATTGCTTTTTTTAATATTAGGAGTACTTCTTACGCTGTATTTTAATATTAAACCGACGGGGGCAAAAGACGAGATTATTGAGTCTTCTGGCGATATCGGTAAATTTAGCGTTAGTCTTGCACAAAAAGGTGTTATTCGCTCTCCTTTAATTTTCCGCCTAATGTGGCGGGGGGAAGAGGGACCAAAAGAGGGTTACTACACTGTTTCTGGTGCCAGTTTGCGCTCTATTGTCGCCACGGTAAAAGGGGGACCCAATGTTACAAAGGTAACTTTTCCCGAAGGATTTTCTTTGGCACAGATCGCGCAACGTCTAGGCAACCGTGGTTGGGAGAGTGAAGAAATTTATAAAGCAGGTGAGGGTAAAGAAGGAAAACTTTTCCCCGATACCTATTTTTTTAAAAATTCTGCGAGCGCAGAAGAAGTAATCAGTATCCTAACAAATAACTTTGAGGCGAGAACAAAAAATATTGCGCCGAGTGAGCAGGATATAATTATTGCCTCAATTGTGGAGCGTGAGGCAAAAAATGATGAAGAACGGCTTAAAATCGCAACAGTTTATAAGAATCGCCTTAAGGTTGGGATGAAGCTAGAATCAGACCCCACCGTACAGTATGCTCGTGATAAAAAGTTAATAAACGATAGTGAACTAACAAACATAGAGGTGTGGCAACCGCTTTCTCCCGGCGAAACAAAACGAGTTATTTCGCCTTTTAACACCTATCTCAATGGCGGTCTTCCGCCTAGCCCTATTTGCAACCCCGGACTTAAAAGTATCGAGGCGGCTAAGGGTGAGGAAGTAGGCTTTGAGTATCTTTTCTTTTTTCACGATAAAGATAGAGTGATTCGTTTTTCAAAAAACTACAACGAACATCGCCAACTTATTTTAGAGTACGGTGTTTCTGGTAGTTAGAATCTATGTTTTTTTGTTGACCACCGCTGGGTTTTTTGCTATCCTTCTAGGACACTTGCTTTGCAAGTGAAAAAGGAAGTGAAGAAGGAGGGGAATAGGTTGGTCAGGACGGCGATTTACAGTACGAGGCAGCTCTGTGAGCTGCTTCTATCCTGGCTAGAGGAGACTATTGCTCTCTGGGTTGGAGAGGGAAGGCGCATACTCTTTGCAGAGAGCGCCTACGAGCAGTCGCCCCTACCGCTAGAGGAGGGAGAGATAGCCTGGCGAGAGGTTTTTGATAAAAAGCGCCTCGTCGTCAGAGCAATGATGCAGTCTCCCCCCGATGGTCAAGACCTTTCGAGATGGTGGCCTTGGCCCTCGGTGCGCGGGCCTCTGCCTGGCTCTTTCCCAGCATTGCCGATGGAGGAAGAATTGCCATTTTCTCCAGAGGAACTAGAAACGGCCTATAAGGCCTGGGTGGCAATCGTGGTCTTGGAAATATCGCGCAGTGCCGCGGACGTTGCCCGAGACCATGGAATGGATTACCTTGCAGAAGGGGTGGCAGAGATTGCGGAGGAAGTTTTTCTCCGCCTCGATGAAATGAAAGGGTGGGTATAAATTACTTGGGCCAGCGAACAATCGCTGGCCCTTTTCTTTGGGTTGTATGACGCTGTTCTTACTGTTCGAGCGGAAGCGAGAACCCCGCCTAAAAAGGCGGGGCAAGCTACAACGTCAGTTTCAGCATCAACGGCAGGTAGTTCTCGAGATGACACTCCGTGCATTCTCTCGAACAATAAGAGCGACGACCGTGGCACCTGTTACTGTCCGAGCGGAAGCGAGAACTATTGGGTCGGTTTCAATATCAACGTTTAGGAGTTCTCGGTGGGTACATCTCGAACGATAAGAGCGACGACCGTGGTACTTATGTACTCATCCAGTACATTTTGTTGACCGCCGCTGGGCTTTTTGCTATCCTTTTAGGACACTTGCTTTGCAAGTGAAAAGGGGGGAAACAAATGGATAGAAGGGAAATTTGCAATAAGGAAGAGCTTTGCAGGCTACTTCTCACCTGGCCAGAGGAGACTATTGCTCTCTGGGTTGGAGTGGGAAGGCGCATACTCTTTGCAGGGAGCGCCTACAAAGAGGGACCTCCACTATATGGAGAGCTGGTCTGGCGAGAGGTGGTGAATAAAAACCACCTTGTCGCGAGGGCGGTAACACAGGCTCTAACCGAGGGTAGCTGTAACTTCTCTAAGTGGTGGCCTTGGCCCTCGGTGCACGGGCTTCTTTCCCCATCCTCGTTTCCGGCCTTGCCGGAAGAAGAAGAGCCGTTTCCTCCAGAAATAGAGGAGGTGCTGTGCGAAGTCTGGGCGGTTTTGGCCTGTTACGCGGTATCGCGTCAGGTTACGCTCACTGCCCAGGCTCGCCGATTGGACCTCCTGGTAAAGAGAGTGTCAAAATGAAGGAGGGTCTCCGTCGTCTCGATAAATAGTTAGCCGGGCCAGCGAACAATCGCTGGCCCTTTTCTTTGGGTTGTATGACGCTGTTCTTACTGTTCGAGCGGAAGCGAGAACCCCACGCCTAAAGGCGCGGGGGCAAGCTTTCCGTCATACCCTTTACTGTTCGAGCGGAAGCGAGAACTCCTGTGTCAGTTCTAGTATCAACGGTTGGAAGTTCTCAGCGCTCCGCGCCTCGAACGATAATCCTGTTACTGTTCGAGCGGGAGCAAGAACTACCCGTCATATCCATTATTGTTCGAGCGGAAGCGAGAACTACCTGGTCGGTTTCAATATCAACGTTTAGGAGTTCTCGGTGGGTACACCTCGAACGATAAGGGCAGCGACCGTTGCCCTCTTTACTGTTCGAGCGGAAGCGAGAACTCCTGCGTCAGTTTCAGTACTAGCGATAGATAGTTCTCGTCGCTTCGCTCCTCGAATAGTAAAATAACGGTCTTTAATTTCCGAGATAGTAGCTTGTTACTCTTGCTATAGTCTTGCCCCTTTTCGCGGGTCTTTTGAAAAGTACAAACTGAGCGGTAAATTTTTCGCCACATTTTATGGCTCTTTTGACTTTTGCTTGTCGGGTGAGTTATGGTTATAATTGAAGTCTGTAAATAATTATATTTTCTCCAATGGCGATTGGTAATATTTTCAAATCCTTAAGTCACGATATCGGCATCGACCTCGGCACTGCCAACACGCTTGTCTATGTTAAAGAAAGAGGCGTAGTTATCAATGAACCATCGGTGGTGGCGATTAACAAGAAAACGCGACAAATTCTCGCTATTGGTGAAGAGGCGAAAAGTATGGTGGGGCGCACCCCTAGTCACATTGTTGCCACCCGCCCTCTAGTCGATGGCGTAGTAAGCGATTTTGAGGTAACCGAAAGGCTCCTCCATTATTTTATTAACCGTGTTCATCGCGAAAAATTTGCCTTTTTCCCGCGCCCCAGAGTAGTAGTGGGTATCCCCTACGGAGTAACCGAGGTCGAAAGACGAGCGGTGGAGGAAGCAGCAATTAGTGCCGGCGCGCGGGAAGTCTTTCTTATAGAGGAGCCACTTGCCGCTGCTATTGGTGCGCGCCTAAGTATCCAAGATGCCCGCGGCAGTATGATCGTCGATATTGGTGGCGGCACCACCGAGGTTGCAATTATTTCTCTAGGAGGGATTGTTTCAAGCCGTTCCGAAAGAATTGCCGGCGACGAACTTAATCAAGACATTATCGACTACGCGCGCAATGAGTTTAACCTTATGCTTGGAGAGAGAACAGCGGAAGAAATAAAAATAAATATCGGTGCTGCCTCCCCCACTGGAGAACAACTTACCGCCCCTATGCGTGGTCGCGATTTAATCACGGGGCTACCAAAGCAAATTACTGTTGATGATACACAGATCTGCCAAGCTCTCTCTAAATCCATACAAACCTTAGTTGATGCCGTAAGAATTACCATTGAAGAGGCACCACCAGAGTTAGTGGCCGATATCTTAGAGCAAGGAATAGTGCTAGCTGGAGGAGGGGCGTTGTTGCGTGGTCTAGACAAATTAATTGCCGATGCTACCGACACCGCCGTGCATATTGCCGATGATCCCCTTACTTGCGTTGCCCGCGGTACGGGCGTAGTATTAGAAGACCTCGATGCGCTCCGCGATGTTCTGCTACCCACGGAATTTATTAGACCCTAACGGAGGAGTATGAAGCATTTGCCCGTCGCAATTGCTATTTTGTTTGTCGCAACAGTGTTAGCGGTTTGGCCTTTAAGTAGGGAAGTCTGGCAAAAAAGTGTTGGTACTTCGGCTAATTATGTTGCTTGCAATTTCTCTTTTGTTACCGATCGTGCTCTTGCAATGTTGCGCTTAACTAGTATTGACAAAGCACTCAAAGAAGAGCAAGAAAAAAATACACAGCTGTCCGCAGAAGTTGCAACGCTACAGGCACTCGAGAAAGAAAACGAGATTTTACGGGCGGAAATCGATCTTAACAAGCAACTTTATCGCGCGGAAAAAGCAATATCGGCACGAGTCATTAGCCGTTCGCCAGCGAATTTTTTGCAATCTTATGTTCTTGACGTGGGCGCAAACCAAGGGGTAGAGGTTGGGCAAACCGTCACTTCTTCTGGTTATTTATTGGGTCAAGTTCGTTCTGTAACGCCAAATACAAGCGAGGTTATTTTAATAACAAGTGGTCGCCTCTTATTGCCTGCTATTTTGCAAAATTCTAAGGCAACAGGAGTGATTAGTGGCGGGTTAGAGGGGCTTACTTTGGAGGAGATTTCTCTTGATACGCAAGTCGAAGAAGGAGAATTGATTTTTACGCAAGATATAGACGGTATTGTTGTTGCTAATATTCCTGTGGCAACGGTATCCTCAGTGCAAGCGCGAAAGGGAGATATTTTTCAAACAATTATTGCCAACTCCCCTCTTGACTTTACCAAAATAACAATTGTAAATATTATTAAAAATTAAAATTCTATGAGTGCCCTTTCTTTAATTTTCATTTCTCTTTTTACGGTGTGGTTTGACGCGGTGCTTACCGCGTGGCTTCCTTTATACTGTATTCCTCTTTTCGTGTGGCTAGGCGTGCATATCTCTGTGCTTTATTTTAATAATGCCTGGCGTCGCCTTTGGATTTTTTCTTTGTCGGTATGGAGCCTATATTGGATAACAATAAAAGAAGCTCTAATTTTTGCTTTTGTTTGGCTTTCGTTGGGTGAACTGTTTGCCTACATTAACCGACGTTACCTGCAACTAGGAAGTAGTTTTTTAGGGTTAGTGCCGAGTTTTCTGTCGATGGTCGTGGCGTACTCTTTAGTCCTTTTCCTAAGTGGTCAAGACTTTGTTTTAGCGGCGGCGGGGCGCCTAGCTGTAACATTACTTATTATTGCTGTTATCGTATATTTTTATGACCCGAAAAAAGCAAAAAAATAACATATTTGAACCCGTTAAGCAACCAGTTGGCGAATTAAAGAAAAATAGTGCTATAGGACGGGAGTGGACCCCCGAGGGGCAAATTGTCGAGGTAGAAAAAGTAGAAAAAAAAGAGATGCCTCGCCCCCGCCAATTTATTTTCTTAGCAGTGGTACTGGGTTTTGTTACGCTGTTTACCTTTCGTCTAAACGACCTGCAGATTGCGCGCGGGCAGGAAAATCGCCTTTTGGCAGAGGGTAACCGTATGAGGTCTTACTTGCTAGAGGCGCCAAGAGGGCAGATTTTAGCGGCCGACGGTACGGTGCTAGTAAGTAACGGTGTCAATTATGTTATGCAAATTTACCCTTACAATATGCCAAGCGACAAGGGTCAGTACGAAACACTTCTTAAGAGAGTAGAGGAGGTTTCGGGCGCGGAATCTTTGGATGAAAAAATAAAAAAAGAAAAGGTTAAAAGTTTTGACCCCATAGTTTTGAAGGAAGATATCGGTCGCGAAGAGGCTATAAAACTAAAAATAGAGTTTGCCAACGATCCGGGGGTGGAAATTGCTGCTCTTCCTAAAAGAAAGTACGATAGCTCCCTCTCGTTGTCGCATATATTAGGCTACGTGGGGAAGATGTCGACAAGTGATATAGATAACTTTCCCCACTATCCTACGGCGGGAACAATTGGCAAAACAGGGGTCGAGTCAGCTTACGATGAATATTTAAGGGGTCATTCGGGTGAAAAACAAATTGAAATCGATAGTTCAGGACAGATAAAGCGCGTCTTGAAATCACGTGATCCAGAAACAGGTTCTTCTATAAAACTGCATTTAATTCCCGGCTTACAAGAAAAATTGCAGAGCGAGCTACTAAATGCAATGCAAAATGCTGGCGGTAAAAGCGGAGTAGCAGTTGCAATGGATCCACGCGATGGTGGTGTGCTTGCGATGGTGAGTTTACCTGATTTCGATTTAAATATTTTTTCCGGACGTATTGAAAGCGATAAGTACCAAGGTCTTATTAACGACAAAAGTCTCCCTCTTCTTAACAGGGCAATTGGTGGTCTCTTTCCTCCGGGCTCATCGATTAAGCCCTTTGTGGCGGCAGCAGGGCTAGATGAAAAAGTTATCGACGAAAACACCACTATCAATACTCCGTCAGAAATCACTATCGACCAATGGGTCTTTCCTGACTGGAAGCCTCATGGTTGGGCCAATGTCAAAAAGGCAATTGCAGAAAGCAACAATATCTTTTTTTATGCAGTAGGCGGAGGGTATGACAAGATTAGAGGTCTTGGTTCTGATCTATTGGGCGAATATTTACTCCGTTTTGGTTTCGGTTCTACCACAGGTATTGATATTGCTGGCGAAAGGGCGGGTTTAGTTCCTAGTAGGGCGTGGAAAAAGAAAGCAAAGGGGGAATCTTGGTACGTAGGCGATACGTACCACATGGCAATTGGACAGGGCGATCTCTTGGTTACCCCTTTAGAGCTAGCAACGGCTACTGTAGCAGTGGCGAATGGCGGTATTTTATATGAGCCAAGGCTCGCAGCCGAAGTTGTTTCTTCGGAAAATGGTGAATTAGAGAGAAAAATAGAACCCTCTATTAAAGCAAGCGACTTTATAAGTAGTGACGCTTTACGTATTGTGCGCGAAGGAATGCGCCAGACTATAACAGCAGGCAGCGGTTACTCGACATTTGGTCGCGACTTTAAGGTTGAAGTGGCTGGCAAAACAGGAACAGCGCAATTTGGTGGCGAAGGAAAGACCCACGCCTGGTTTACTTCTTTCGCCCCATTTAACGATCCAAAGCTAGTGGTGGTTGTCTTTATCGAAAGTGGAGGGGAGGGATACCAAACGGCTGCACCTGTTGCGAAAAGTGCCTTTGAGTGGTACGCTGACAATGTAGTATTATTCGAATAAATATGGAGCAATATGGCAAGAAATGAATTGACACAAGCAGGGCTAGATAAGCTTAAGGCAGAGCTTAGCGAACTTAAAGACAAAAAAAGACCCGCGGTGATTAAGCGTATTAAAGAAGCGCGCGAGTTAGGTGATCTGTCGGAAAATGCCGACTATCAAGATGCCCGTGAGGAGCAAGCGTTTATAGAGGGGAGAATTAAGGAGCTCGAGGCCTCTATTAAAGATGCTCGTGTAATTAGCGGAACCCTAAAAACAAGCACAATTAGCATTGGTTCAAAGGTGGACGTGGAGCTACGCGGGGAACATTTTGCCTTTGAGATTGTAGGCCCAAATGAAGCAGATCCAAGTGCAGGTACTGTTTCCAACGAATCCCCTATAGGTCAAGCATTAATTGGAAAAAAGGCAGGAGATATTGCTGTTGTCAATGCGCCAGATGGTGTGCTAGAGTATAAAATTACAAATGTAAATTAGAGTACTATGTTGGATTTATCTTTATTAAAAGATGAACCAGATAAAATTAAAGCGGCACTTAAAAAAAAGCATGTCGATCTTGATTTTGAGCGTCTCTTAAAACTAGATAACGAACGCCGTTCTCTCTTAAAAACGGTGGAGGATATGCGTGCGCGCCAGAACGATTTTAATAAAAAAATCACAACTCTCAAAGAAAGCGCAAGGAAAAAGGCGCTTGTCGATATGAAGGTGCTTGCGCAGGAGCTCTCCGAAAAAACTAAACTCCTCGAGGAGGTGAGTGGTAATTTTCGTAGTCTGTGGCTACAAGTACCTAATATTCCTGCCGAGGAAGTACCAGAGGGGGCGAGCGATGAGGAAAATAAGGAATTTAAAACATGGGGCGAAAGGAGAAACTTCGATTTTGCAGTTAAGGGGCACGAAGAAATAGTGAAAAATCTTGACATTGCCGATATTGAAAGAGCAACAAAAGTTGCAGGGACCAAGTTTTACTATCTTAAGGGAAAGGGTGTAGTTCTCGAAATGTCTTTAATGCGCTTTGCTCTTGATGAACTAATAAAAGCGGGTTTTACGCCTCTTACTCCTCCGGACCTGGTAAGGCCGGAGATGATGTATGCCGCTGCTCACTTTCCCCCAGAAGACGACGCCTACGCCTTAGAAAAAGACAATCTTTATTTGGCGGGCACGGCGGAGGTTGGCTTAGCGGGTTATCACCTTAATGAAACACTAGAAGAAAAGGATCTGCCCGCTAAATATTGCGGTTATTCTGCTTGTTTTCGCAGAGAGGCGGGTGGTTATGGGAAAAAAGGTAGTGGTCTTTATCGCGTGCACCAATTTCATAAAATAGAGATGTTTGTTTTTTGCACCCCAAAACAATCTGCGCAAATTCACGAGGATCTCCTTGCAATTGCAGAGAATATTATGCAAAAACTTGAACTCCCCTACCGCGTTGTATTAAATTGTGGCGGGGATTTAGGGTTGCCACAACACAAAAAATACGACATTGAGGCATGGCTTCCCGCTACAGCCAGTTGGGGAGAAACCCATTCTTGTTCCAATGATACCGACTACCAAGCGCGCCGTCTGGGGACAAAATTTATTTCGCAAGAGGGAAAAAAAGAATACGTTCACACTCTTAATAACACCGCCGTTGCCAGCCCCCGTATTATCATTCCTATTTTAGAAAACTATCAAAAAAAAGACGGAAGTGTTACAGTGCCAGCTGTGTTGCAGCCATACACTGGTTTTAAGGAGATTAAATAATTATGCAAATCTTACTACGTACCATTGCTTGTAGTTTGGACGACAAGACAAAAAGCTACCTTCGTAAAAAAATTCTTAAACACGAACCAATGCTTCCTAATGCGGTCGTTGTAGAATGCACATTCGAGCGCAAAAGGGGTCCAAAAAGAGACGGTAGTGCGATAGTGCATATTTCGGCAAAGGTTCCCGGCGTTAAAAAGCCTATTTTTGCCAAGAGTAAAGCATCTCCCAATTTTATGGTGGCAATAGATGTGGCAGAGGCTAAATTCGATCGCTTAATACACAAACGAGCAGAAATGAGAAAGTTCGATGGCAAGCGTTCACGCTATTATTTGGATAAATTAAAACGTGCTCCTCGCCGTGCGCTTCGCCTTTTTAGGCGTAAAAAGCGCGAGGTCTTATGAGTATTTTCGACAGGGTTTTTGGGGGGTTCAATAAAAAGCAGGTTACGCGATATAGTGTTACTATCGATAAAATTAATGGACTAGAAGATGAATATCGCAAACTGTCGAGTTCGGCGTTAAAAGAAAAAACTGCTTTTTTAAAAAAAGAACTAGAAACAGGAAAGAGCCTTAGCGATATTCTTCCTTTTGCCTTTGCTAATGCGCGAGAAGGAGCGCGGCGCATTATCGGGCAGCGCGCCTTTGATACACAGTTAATTGGTGGTATTGTGCTCCACGAGGGAAAGATTGCCGAAATGAAAACAGGCGAAGGAAAAACTTTGACTGCTATTTTCCCTTTATATCTTAATGCCTTAGCGGGCAAGGGAGCGCACTTAGTAACGGTGAACGACTATCTTGCAAAGCGTGACGCAGAGTGGATGGGCAAAGTTTACCACGCGTTGGGGCTGAGTGTCTCGGTGATTCAAAATCAGGGCGTATCTTACGTTTTTGACCCTGATTACACACCAGAAGAAAAGAGTGATATCGACGACAGTAACCCCGCCCTTATTCAAATGGCTAATTTACGACCGTGCAGTAGGAAGGAAGCATACGCTTGCGATATAACCTACGGCACTAATAATGAGTTTGGCTTTGACTACCTCCGCGACAATATGGCGCGTTCCCCGGAGGGTATGGTGCAACGAGAATTGCACTTTGCTATTGTCGATGAGGTCGACTCTATTCTTATCGACGAAGCCCGTACACCATTAATCATTTCTGCGCCAGCTCGTCAATCAGCTTCTTTATATATGGAATACGCAACAATCGCGAGGCGTTTAAAACCCGAGACCGACTTAACAATAGACGAAAAAGATAGAGCGGTAAACGTAACCGATGAAGGTATTAGTAAAGTAGAGCGCTTAACGGGCATAAAAGATTTTTATTCAACTACGAACGTACACTTAGTTCATCATCTTGAGGAGGCGTTAAAAGCACAGTTTCTTTTTACGCGCGACAAGGATTATGTTGTGAAAAACGGCGAGGTAATAATTGTTGATGAGTTTACTGGAAGAATGATGCCAGGTCGTCGTTACTCCGAAGGACTGCACCAGGCGATTGAGGCAAAAGAAGGGGTGGAAGTACAAAAAGAAAGTGAAACATTGGCCACCATTTCCTTCCAAAATTTATTTCGTCTCTACGACAAGCTTTCTGGTATGACTGGCACAGCGGAAACAGAAGCGGAAGAGTTTTACAAAATATATAAGCTTGATGTTGTCGTCGTGCCTACCAATAAGCCAATGGTGCGCAAAGATAAACAGGACTTAATTTACAAAACGGTAGATGGTAAGTACAATGCAATCGCAGAGAAGATCGACGAGGTCCATAAGAGGGGGCAACCGGTTTTGGTGGGAACTGTTTCTATAGAAAAGTCAGAAAAACTCAGTAAGCTTTTACGCCAACGTGGTATAAAGCACGAAGTTTTAAATGCCAAGCATCACGAGCGTGAAGCAGCAATTATTGCACAGGCCGGGCGACCCGGGGCGGTAACGGTCGCAACCAATATGGCCGGCCGTGGAGTGGACATCGTACTAGGTGGCTCGCCCCTTAACAAAAACAAAAGAGACGAGGTGATGGAGGCGGGAGGACTCTTTGTTTTAGGTACAGAGCGCCACGAAAGCAGGCGTATCGATAACCAGCTCCGAGGTCGCTCCGGGCGCCAAGGCGATCCAGGTGAGAGTCGTTTCTATATTTCCCTGGAAGATGATCTTATGCGTATTTTTGGTGGAGAGCGACTTAAAAATATGATGGAACGGCTTGGTCTGCCCGACGACCAACCGATTGAAAACAAAATGATTTCGCGAGCAATTGAGTCGGCGCAGCGGCGTGTGGAGGGGCACAACTTCGATATTCGTAAACATCTGGTAGAATACGATGATGTTATAAACAAGCACAGAGAGGTTATTTATTCTCGCCGTCGTAAGATTTTATGCCTCAACTACGAAAAAGATGACTGGCTCCACGAGAAAATTTTAGACATTTTAAGCGATGAAGAGAAAGGTGATTACAGGAAAAAAATCAAACAACACCCTCCGGAGGTTATTAGGCAAATAGAAAGAGCTGTTTGGTTGCAAGTTATCGATAGGAACTGGATTAACCATCTTAATTCTATTGAGCATTTACGAACGTCAATCGGTTTGCGCGGTTATGGTCAAGTTGATCCTCTTGTCGTTTATAAGCAAGAGGCATTCCAAATGTTCGAACGCTTGCTTGGCAATATTGACAACGAAATAGCGGAGACTATGTTGCGCCTAGAAATAGATGGTCCAAGTGCACCAATGCCGTTCGAGCGTAATGTGGTTGAGCAGGGTGCGGACAAAAGAGCTCAACAAAGCTTTGTTCCCCTCGGTGAAGAAAGGCAGAGTAGTACATCTGTTTCTAGAGGCGGTGTTTCGGTGGTAATTAGAGAGCCCAGTGGAGGCGCATCTCTACCTGTAGAGGGTAATGCAAGCATTGCCACTCCAGCGGGAGAGAAAATAGGGCGTAACGATCCTTGCCCTTGTGGGTCAGGAAAAAAGTATAAAAAATGCCACGGCCGATAACGTCGTTTGGTAGTTGTACGATAGTATTTTTACAATTAATAACAGACAAATATTAAAAAGCTATGACGAATAAGCAAATAGCATCAGTATTATTCGAAGTGGCCGATGTTCTAGAGATTAAGGACCCCGATGATCGTTTTCGTTTTAACGCGTTTCGTACCGCGGGACAAAAGATATCGGCTCTCGGTGATAATATTGTCGATGTTTATAATGCCGGTGGGATAGAGGCGCTAAGAAAAATCCCAACAATCGGGCAAACGATCGCCAATGCTATAGCAGAACTTATTACAACGGGACGCTATAAAGACTTGGAGGCGTTAAGGAAGCAAATACCACTCCCGCAACTAGAGTTTTCTAAGATTCCTTCCGTTGGGCCAAAAAATGCAGCTAAACTTTATGAGCTAACAGGGGCAAAGACGATCGAGGCCCTCGCGCGAAAAATAAAAAAGAGAAAAACACTCGGTCCCTTCAAGGAGAAAACTCTACAAAATGTCTTACGGGGAATCGAGCTTTTGCGCCGTAGTAAGGGGCGAATACTGCTCGGTGAAGCGTTGCCCGTTGCGCAAAAAATCGTTGCGCAGCTGGAAGGGAGTGGTACTGTTGAAAAAATAAATGTAGTTGGCAGTCTCCGCCGTTGCACAGAGACGGTAGGCGATATAGATATTGTCGCGGCAAGCAGTAACCCTCGCGAAGCAATTAGCCAATTCACAAAAATTGTCAAAGGCAAAATTATCGCGCAGGGAGATACTAAGTGTACTATCGTAAACGAAGATGGCGTGCAGGTTGATTTAGAGATACTCCCCAAAGATAAATATGGTTCTCTTTTGCAACACTTTACGGGAAGCAAAGAACACAATATTGCCTTTCGCTCTTACTTGCAGTTGCAAAACTTGAGTTTTTCTGAGCATGGCATCAAAAAGTTAAAGGCAGGTCGGTGGCCTCTGCGGGCAAAGAATATTTCTTTTCTTAAAAAGAAAGCGCTAGACAGGGCGCCTGCCGATACTGTTTTAAAATGTGCGACAGAACAAGAGGTTTACAACTACTGCGGTATGGACTGGATTGCTCCCGAGTTAAGAGAGAATCGCGGAGAGGTGACTCAAGCGATTAAGGGTGAGCTTCCCCGTCTTGTGGAGGAAAAGAATATTAAAGGGGACTTACAGATGCACACTATTGCGTCCGATGGCGAGGCAACACTGGCGCAAATGGCAGGCGAAGGGCAGCGGCTTGGCTATAGTTATATTGCTATTACCGATCACTCTCCTGGTCTGGCAATCGCCGGTGGGCAATCATCAACCCAATTGCAAAAACAAATAAGAGAGATTGATGCTTGGAACAAGAAAAGTAAAAACATCAAAATTATTAAGAGCATTGAGCTCAATATCAACGCCGATGGCTCGCTAGATATGGACGAAGCGATATTGCGCCAACTCGATTTTATAACTGCCTCTGTGCATTCGAGTTTTAGACAATCTAGGGAGAAAATGACTGCCCGCCTTGAGCGAGCTATTTCTTCTGGCCTTATTGATAATATTGGCCATCCCACTGGCCGGCTTATTGGTCGGCGCGAAGGAATAGAGGCTGATTGGGATAAGATTTACAAACTATGCGCTGACTATCACGTTGCCCTTGAGATAAATGCTAATCCTCATCGTCTTGACCTATCGGATAAAATGATAATAGAGGCAAAGCAATTTGGGGTAAAATTTACGATCTCGACCGATGCTCACTCCGTAGAGGGTTTAAGTAATATGATCTTCGGCCTTAAAATGGCGCGTCGAGGCTGGCTCGAGGCAGAAGATATACTCAACACGCGCTCGCTTTCCACGCTAATGGAGTGGGTGCGTCGCTAAAACTGTGGTACAATGATAAGGCTAAAGTAGGGAGATAATGAACCCAGGAGCAATAATTCAATTTCTTAATGTAACCAAAAACTATGTTAAGGGTAAAGTAACCGCCCTTAATGGAGTTAACTTAGCAATTGACAAGGGTGAATTTATTGTTTTAGTGGGGCCGAGTGGTGCAGGGAAATCTACTCTCATTCGCCTCTTGGTGCGCGAAGAGTTGCCGAGTACTGGAAAAATAATGGTGGCAGGGCGTGATATTACTCGCATTAAAGAAAGAGATTTGCCTTACTATAGGCGTAATGTAGGTATAGTATTCCAAGATTTCAAGCTCTTACCTAATAAAACTGTTTATGAAAATGTCTCTTATGCCCTCGAGCTTTCTGACGAGCCCGATGCCGTTATCAAAGATAAGGTGCCACGTATTTTACGTTTGGTTGGACTAAAAGAAAGAGCAAACAACTATCCCGCAGAGCTTTCTGGGGGGGAGCGACAGCGAACAAGTATTGCCCGTGCCCTTGTTCATAACCCCAAGCTGTTAATCGCCGACGAGCCAACGGGTAATTTAGATGAAAAAAACACCGCAGAGGTCATTGATTTACTCTTGCGGATTAACGAAGCAGGAACAATAGTTCTTTTGGCAACGCATGACCTCGACATTGTCCGTTCGTTAAAAAAACGAGTTATTTGCCTTAACAATGGCCAGTTACAATTGGTGAGCAAGGGGGAAGACAAAAAATGATTTTTACCCGTATAAAAAGAATTAGTAAGCTCGGTATTGTTAACACTTGGCGCAATAGGTGGCTAAGTGTACCGGCAGTCTTTATTATTATGATGACTCTCTTTATGATGGGCGTTTTTGTGGTCTTAGGCTACATTGCCAATACCACTTCCGATACCCTTAAAGATAAAATTACTGTCCAGGTTGATTTTAACGATAGTGCAACAGAGGATGTTATTCAGAATTTGCAACAAAAACTATCACAACAAACCGGTGTTATTGCTACTTATATCTCCAAGCAAGATGCTCTCGCAGACTTCAAGAGTCGAACAGATATTAAGCAAGAAACACGTGATCTTATAACAGAAGAAAACAACCCTCTGCCTCGCGGTTTGCGCATTAGAACACTCGATCTTGATAATCTTAGCGCGGTAGAAGAGGTGGTACGCGAGAAACAATTTGAGCCATATATTTATAAGTTTAGCTACGAAGACAATAAGCTTCTTATTGAGCGTGTTAACGAAGCGACTAAGTTTATTAAAAAAGCGGCGGCAGTAATGACAACAATTTTTGTTGTTGTGGCGATTATGGTAACACTTAATACTATTCAAATGGCAATTTATTCGCGACGCGACGAAATAGAAATAATGCGCCTAGTTGGTGCGAGTCAATCTTATGTTAAAGTGCCTTTTTATATCGAAGGGGCGATTTATGGTATTAGTGCCGCGACACTTGCCTTTTTATTACTGGTTCTTTCTGCAAGCTATTTTAACTCTGTGAGCGCTTCTTATTTTCGTGGCTTTAATCTCGACGCCTATGGCATTTTAATGAGCCACTTTTTTCAAGTTCTTCTTTTACAGCTTTTGGCGGGGGCGTTATTGGGTATCTTTAGTAGCGCCATTAGTATTCGTAAATATGTTAAGATATAGTGCGAGTAAGAATAAAACCATATTTATGATATAATGCTAAGCACAAGGAGTGCGATGGCAAAGAGAAGAGTGTTAATCTATTGTTTGTTGCTTTTTTCGATGTTGCTTTCACCGGCGACCTTGGTAAGGGCTAGCCTTAGCGATCTTTTAAACAAACAGGATGAACTCGAGGCGCAGATTAAGGAAAAGCAAAAACTTTCTGAGCAAAAAGCAAAACAAGCCGCCACCCTGGAGGGGCAAATCTCTTTTCTTGAAAGCGATATTGCCTCCACCGAGGAAAAAATACGCAGTACCAACGGTCAGATTTTTACGGTAGAAAAAGAGATAGGGGAGGTAAAGGGTACTATTGCGGAAAAAGAGCAAGAACTAAGCAGGCAGACACATAACTTTAACAATGCGGTTGTCGAACTCTATCGCTCGGGGCGACAATCGAACCTTGAAAAACTTCTAGCAAGCGAAGATCTTTCCGATGCGCTGGAGAAAACTACTTATCTTGATGTTTTGCAAGACAGTATTAACCAAATTATTGGTGAGATTGGCAAGGTTAAAGCCGATCTCGAAGGGCAAAAATCATCACTCGAAGAAAAAAATAGCTCTTTGCACAACTTAAGAGAACAACAGGCGGCGGCTAAATACAGTGCGGAAGCGCAACAAAGCCAAAAAACAAGTTTACTTGGTGCGACACGGGCAGATAAGGAAAAATACGATGCGCAAATTGCAAAATTGCAAAAAGAAAAATCACAGATTTCCGCAGCAATTTATGCTGAGCGTGCGCGGGGCAGAGGTGGTGAGTCTTTTGGCGGTGGTAGTTCTGGCTATCCATACAGCGCCATTGATGTTCCCGATGCGTGGGGTTTTCTTACCCGCGAATGCACCTCGTATGCTGCTTGGGCCTGGAACGCTCGTTTTGGTAAGCGTTGGCACAATACCCAGCCTGGGCGTGGTAGCGCGAAGTATTGGCCAGAGATTGCGCGTACTCTTGGCTATTCAGTAAGTTCGACACCGAGGGTAGGAGCGATTATATCCTGGAGCGGCCCTCTTTTTTCTGGCGACGCGTGGGGGCACGTGGCGATAGTAGAGGCAGTCAATGATAATGGCACTATCGATCTTTCTGAGTATAACTGGTCACCACCTCATGGTTATTCCTATAGGCGCAATGTTAACCCCAGTAGCTATGGCAGCCATAGCTATATCTATTAAATAAATATTAATTTGTTTTTTAGTGCTAAGTGCAACGCTTAGGTTGTGAGTAAGCAGGGTGTCGATGAACCCAAGGTGGCGAGCGAGTACGAGGTTTGCGATTACAGGTTACAGTCTAAGACCTTGCAAGAGTATGTTGACTGGTGCTATACCAAAGATTGAGATTGAGCTATAATTAGCTTATATGGACCAAAAATTCGAGCACAATCCCTTGCCCTATGTTCTAACCTGGCCTTTTCTTTGGATCTTTATCCAGTGGATTCGTATCAAAAAAGTGTTTTATGGCGGGCACAAGATTAAAACATACTCGTTCATTTGGGATGGTATCCCGTCGGTTAAAAGAATGCGTGAGGGGGCGGCGCGTTGGCCAGCCTTAGATGCTATTTATAATTGGCGCCCAACGCGCCGTGGATTAGTTGGTTTTATGGACTCTTACTATATGCACGGTCGTTCCTGCCAAGCATTGCGCAATAGATACAGGTTGGTTGTTCGCACCACTACTAACGAAATTGTAGCATCGGTGAGGAAGTATAAAGAGGCAAGAATTTTGTCGCTTGCTGCCGGAACCTGCCAAAGCGTTTTCGAGGCGTCCAAGGACAATGTTGGCAAGGTTAAGATACTTGCCGTCGATACCGATAAAAGCGCCATTGCGGCGAGCAAAGAGCTTGCGCGAAAAAATGGCGTCGATGCGATTTGCTGGAAGCTTGGCGATGTGCTTAATCCCAAAAATGTCATTGGCAATTTTAAACCAACAATCGTTGAGGTTGTTGGTTTGTTTGATTATTTGAGCGACAAAGAAATTAAAGATCTTATTAGGAGGCTTACGCAAATTGTCGCGCCAGGCACGGTGTTAATTAGCGCACACATCCACCCAAACCAAGAATCATTGGTTATTAAGGAGCTTTTGGATTGGGAGATGAATTATCGTACAAAAAAGGATTTTAAATCGCTTATCCTGGCAAGCGGTTTAGTAAACTGCCAGTTTCAAACTGAACCGCACGGAGTGTTTACAGTTGTCAGGGGAGAATTCTAGCGGTATAAGGAGGGAGTATCGCTTTTTTCGCTTTATCTGCTCTAGTTAATGCAGTCGCAAGTTTGTCGCTTGGACTTCTTGTTTATTTTAAGAGTAATAAATCACAAACGGGAAAAAATTTTGCTCGCTTTGCGCTAACCGCCGCCTTGTGGTCCTTCTCGTATTTTATTTGGCAAATATCAAAAGACAGAGAGAGTGCTCTTTTTTGGTGTAAGATACTAACATTTTTTGCTACCTTTTTGCCTCTTACCCAACTAATTTTTATCAATGATCTCTTAAAAATTAAGCAGAGCCCAGTGTTTACAGTTTTTATTTATACTTTTTCATTCATTGGTGCTACGTTGAGCTTTTCTCATTATCTCGTTGCCGATGTCGCACCGATCGCGGGTTTTCAATTTTGGCCGAAAGCTGGCCTGGTCTATGGTTGGTATCTTACAATATGGATAATATTGATTCTCTTTGGCTTATTTTTGCTTATTTATCATCGTATGAAATCGTCAGGTGCCCTGAGAACTTTTTTAACATACCTGATTATTGCTAAGGTCATAGGGTATATTGGCGGAATGTCGAACTATCCACTTTGGTTTGGTGTTGAGCTACTACCGTACGGCAACATCTTTATAACTTTTTATGTAATAATCTTTTCCTATGCGATTACTCGGCAGAGGGTTTTGAACATTCGTATTATTAAAACCGAAAGCTTATTATTTTTGATTTTTGCAATTTTACTTATCGACGCAATAGCGTTTACAAGCTGGCAAGAAACAATTGTAAGATTTGCCCTTATAGGGTTGTTTGTTTTTGTCGCTTTTAAGTTCGTCAAGACTCTTCTCGAATTTGAACGAGCTAACCAGCGTCTTGAAATGGATAAGGTCGAACTAACAAGTTTAGATAAAATGAAAGATGAGTTTATTCAAATGGCGACGCATGAGCTTAACACACCGATAACCACCATTCGGGGGCGCTTAGATATGTGTGTTCGCGAAAATATGTGCCAATTAACCGATGAGCAAAGGCAAGTACTTGCGCCTATTCTCGAGCAAACTGCTCGCCTTGCTAAACTTTCAGCCAATATCTTGAGTGCCTCGCAAATCACTCGCAAACAGTTAAGACTTAATGTTAAACCCGTTAATCTTCACCTGCTTGTCAATTATATTGTCTCTCAGGCACAGGCTAAGGTAAGGGCGCGCGGTAACTCAATTATCTTCCAGCCATTGCATACTATATCGTCAATCCCTATTGACCAAGACAAAATTAGCAATGTTTTAACAGGCTTAATTGACAATGCTAATAGGTTTACGCAAGACGGGAGTATTGTTGTTAGTGTAGCAGTGCGGGACAATTTAGCTATTATTTCTGTTGCCGACAGCGGAGTTGGCATTGACGAGGAAGATCAAAAGCATATTTTTAAAAAATTTCACCAAGTCGATAGGTTTGCTGTTAATGGTCCACAAGAGCAACAAGGTCAGGGCTTGGGGCTATATATTGCGCGCAATGTTGTTCGTCTTCACGGTGGTGAAATGTGGTTTACTTCGCAAAAAGGTCGCGGTTCAACCTTTTGCCTTTCTCTGCCCCTAAATAAAGGATAACGGGATTTATTTTGCCATTTATTAAATTCGTACTATACTCAAATTATGGTAGATAAAGATATTACTAAGCTTGAGGCAACAAGCGACGAGGAAATTTATGACTGCGGGTTGCGCCCTAAGACCTTGCAAGAATATGTTGGTCAACACCACGCAAAGAAAAATTTGCAAGTCTTTTTAGACGCAGCAAAGAAAAGAAAAGAATCAATTGAGCATATTTTATTGTACGGACCTCCGGGGTTAGGAAAAACCACTTTGGCTAATGTTATTGCCAACGAGACAGGTTCTGGTATTCGCACTACAAGCGGTCCTGCCATTGAAAGGCCGGGTGATCTTGCCGCGATCTTAACCAACCTTAAAGATGGTGATATTTTATTTATCGACGAAATCCATCGCTTAAATCGTCTTGTAGAAGAGGTTTTGTATCCTGCTATGGAAGATTACGCTCTCGATTTAGTGGTAGGGAAGGGTCCTTCGGCGCGCACTCTGCGCTTAGATTTACCAAAGTTTGCCCTGGTGGGGGCAACAACAAGAATGAGCCTAATGTCGGCTCCAATGCGCGATCGTTTTGGTTTAATATTGCCCCTTGAGTTTTATGAAGACGACGAAATAAGCAGTATTATTGCTCGCTCTGCAAAAATTCTTAACGTAGCTATCGACAAAAAAGCACTACCTATACTTTCGTCGCGCTCACGAAAAACACCACGAATCGCAAATCGTATTCTGCGCCGCGTGCGCGATTATGCAGAGGTCCACGGCGGGGGGAGAATTTCTACCGATATTGCCCTGGGGGCGCTAGAGGATTTAGATGTCGATGCACTTGGCCTAGACAGAACAGATCGTAAAATACTATTAGCGCTTGCGCAAAAATTTTCTGGCGGGCCGGTGGGTATTAATACGTTAGCGGCGGCAACGGCAGAGGAACCGGAAACGATAGAGGAAGTTTATGAGCCGTTTTTGCTCCAAATTGGTTTTTTAGAGCGTACGCCCAGGGGAAGAAAAATCACCGTTAGCGCGCTACGTCATCTTGGTATTAAAAACGTGGAAAACCAACCAAAGTTGTTGTGATATAATTTAAGCAAATGGGAAAAAGCCAATACTCCCCAACCACTGTTTTTCTTAGGGTTGTGATATTGTTTATCACCCTGTTTGTTTTTTGCTCTCCTCTTGCTGTGTATGCGGAAGAAAAGCCCGCTCCCCTTCCGAGTGTGATTTTTTACGAAATAATGTGGGCAGGGTCAAACGCTGATAGTGGGGACGAATGGCTTGTTTTAAAAAACACTACTGACGATGCTATTGATTTAGAGGGTTGGTATATTACCCGCCAAAACGAAGATGATAAAAAATTTATACTAAGTGGCGCAATTGCTTCGCAGGGTTATTATTTAATTTCTCGTAAGGTAAAAGAAGAATCTATTCTGGCGATAGACGCAGACGCAGTGTTTAGTGGCTTAATACTGAATAATACTAATATGATACTCAATCTTTATAACGAGGAGGGCGGTGTTATAGATAGTGTAAAGATGGCAGGAATAAAACCAGTGCCGGGAAGTAATAGTTCACCTAAAGCAAGTATGATCCGCGCTGAACCGCTGAGCGATGGGCTTTGGGAAACAAATAAACGCCAAGAAAATCTTGACCCCCTGAGCGAAGAGTATGCGACGCCACAGAATAGTGGCGCTCCACGCCTTTCAGTTAGCGACATTACTCAGTGGTTAGCGGTAGGGATTAGCCAGAATATAGACATTCGCTTAGAATACGGCAGTGATTTTAGTAAACTACATCTATTTATCGATGGTGTTAAGCAAGAGAGTGCTTTAAAGAAAGAGAACCAATCACCTTTTGCGTGTCGCAAGCAAGGCGAAAATAAAATAGAGGTCAAAGTGGTAGATGATAATGGTTTATATGCAAAAGAAACTATTGTAGTAACCTGCTATCAGTTTGCGGAAATAATTATTAACGAAATAATGCCTATGCCTAATAGTGATTATAACAATGATGGGAAGGTAGATATTTACGATGAGTGGATCGAGCTGTATAATCCGTTTAAAGAAAAGATTTTACTTCGTGGCTGGCAAATTTACGATAGTACATCTAGCTATACGTTTGTAGAAGAGGAGATAGGAGCTGGCGATTTTTTGGTACTTTTTCGAAGGGTATCGAAAATCAGCTTAAATGACGATGGTGAAAGTCTAACGCTATTCTCACCGGCGGGAGAATTAGTAAGCGAGGTGGAGTGGAGCAAAGCACAGCGCGGTTTTGCCTATGCCCATTTCGACGGAGAGTATTTATGGACAACCACAGCTACTCCAGGTAAGAGTAATGTTTTTACGGCGCAACCAGAAGAAGAGAAGGCTACCAAGGAAAAGAAAGAGGTTATTGAGGAGGTGGACACGAGTGATGTGGTTAAAAAGGCTCCAGTAAAAAAAGCAGTGGCTTATAAAAATAAAACCGGCAACACGGGGCAGAAAATACTCAGTGTTGCCTTGGGCGGTGCTAGCTTGCCAAAAGTTAATAGCGACATAGGAACAGGTGGTGTTGTGCATCAACAAGAAGAGGTGATTGATAAGTGGGGCTTAGGGTTGGTTGGCGTGGCCTCGCTCATAGCCCTTGCACGCTTGCTAGTTAATGTGATATTCTCGCTACCATGAATAAAGAGAAGTATTGCCTACGGGAACTAGATGGTCTTGCCTCGCGCTATGCAAAAAAAATGGAGAGTAGAGGGAGGGTGGGGCTAGTTGGCGCACTGGGAGCAGGAAAAACAAAATTTACCGCTGCGTTAGCCAAAACTCTGGGCATTAAAGATGTTGTTTCCAGCCCGACCTTTACTATTATGCAAACCTATAAGGGAGCAGGTAAAAAACTGCTCCATATTGATCTGTACCGTGTTCACCCAGAGGATCGAGAAACAATAGACCAAATTATTGAAGAGATTGCAAAGCATCGATATGTAATTGTGGAGTGGGCAGATAAAGTAAGAAAAGTTTACAAGAAACTAGACTTTATCGTTAAATTCTCTCATCTTGGTAAGGAAAACGAAAGAAGCATTGAGGAGGTTGGTTAATGAAGATTTTACGTCTCTTTATTAATGATAAAAACTGTGTGTGTGCAGACATATACGAGAATGGAAAACTAGTCAATGCAGTGTGTTCTGGCGCCACTGGGCGGTTAGCGGGTAATATCGGTGAGGATATCGAAGGTCTCGATTGTATTTATGCTTTCCGTGGACCTGGAGGATTTTCTCGCTTGCGTGCGCTTAACGCGCTAGCACGCGGTATTGCTCTGGGTAAGAAAATTCCCCTAAGTAGCTATGTTTCCTGGCAAACAGAAAAAGCGAGCATTGTCGCTCGCCACAATCCCCAAAAAATAATTTATTAAAAGTTTACCTTAAAGCACTTGAGAATCAACGACCAAAGATTGTCGTAAGAGCGGAGAGTTTTAACGGTTACTGGCTCTGCCTTGCTTCGCTCCTCTTCGGTCGCGGCTTCTAGGGCGAAGTTAAAAATCTGTGCATTGGGGAGAGCACCTACAACTATGGTGTGGGTGGTATTTTTTTGGTTATTGGGTTTGGTTTTGTATGTACGTTCGTTACTGTTGCGTTGTTGTCCTTGCTGGTAAGAGGCACTAACAGCGGCGGGCTTGTTGGTGTAAAATCTAAGCTCAACAGTGGTTTTGTGGTGAGAGTTGCTGTTACTAGGGTATGTTGTGGCCGATATATTGTAAATAGTAAGAGGGGCACTGGCATCAACGGCGGGACCACCTACTCCGCAGGTGCATTGACTATTTACAAAGCTATCGTCGCAAGACATAAGTGCCAAGCAAAGCTTTTGTGCTTGCGCCTCCCTTTCGCGCGCACGGTTTTCGTCTGTTATAAAAGGGTTATCTATTTTCCCATCCTCGAACGGGGGTTTATCGCCACTACCTGGTGGCAGACAATGTTCACCGACACAGCCAGCCTCGACACTCTCGTCGTTGTCGTTTGGATCTTGGCGCGGAGGTGCGAAAGGGTCCCCAGGTGGTAAGTATGTTTTGGGGGTTGATACACCTCCGCCTCCTGGTGGTGTATGGGGCGTTGTTCTTGTTGATGGCCGGGTGCTAGTACTTGTCCAGGTTTGTGTCGATGTTGGTGGTATTGATGTCGGCGATGATGATGTCAACGGCGGCGACGTTGATTGGCTCGTGCTAGATCCGCCTCCTGGAAGAGTAGAGGGGGTTTCGATATTTCCTTCTCCTCCCGCAGGTTGACCTGGGCCCGCCAAGCTATAATCACGAATAGTTTCATCGGCAATAATATCGGGCACCACAAGAAAAATAGCAACAAACAACATCGCCAAACCTGTAGCAATAATGAGGTTCTTGTTTATCATACACGGCTATTTTAGCACACTTTTTTATGCTATACTATGTTCGTATATAGTGCCTAGGAGTGAACTTGTCTTTTATTCACAAGAAAATCAACAGTGTCGAGGGAGAAAAGAAGCGCAAAACAAAAAAGATAGTTGCGCTTTCCCTGTTAATATTATTAGGAATAATTGCGGCGATTGTCGGTTGGGTGGGGTACAGCGCAAGTAACGCGCTTGATAAAATCACAGATGGCGATTTTTCCTTGAAGCAGTTTTTTCAGAGCACAACTTTAAAAAACGAAGATGGGCGTACCAATATTTTGCTTTTGGGGAATGGGGGAAGTAACCACCCCGGCGGTCAGCTGACCGATACAAACCTTCTTTTAAGCTATGACCACAACAAAAAACAGGCAGCGATGATCTCTTTTCCCCGTGATCTACAAGTCAAAATTGCCAACTCCAATGAAACTAATAAACTGAATTATGCTTACGCTTATGGCGAAAAAAATAGTAAAACCACCAGCGGTGGAGAGGTGGCAAAAAAAACAGTTAGCAATATTGGTGGGGTAGAGGTACACTATTACGCGATCGTTGATTTTATTGGCTTTCGTGAACTGGTGGATACATTAGGGGGAGTAACAGTAAATGTGGAAAAAGCGATTAACGACCCTTATTACCCAAAAGATTTTTTTGATGCACAGGGTAATTACCGTAAAACTAATGACTACAGCCCGTTTTATCTTAAAGCAGGGGTGCAAAAACTCGATGGCGCGACTGCTCTAAAGTACGCTCGCTCGCGTGAAACAACTTCTGATTTTGACCGTGCGGCGCGCCAGCAAAAACTAATAATGGCAATGCGCGACAAAGCGCTTTCGCTTGGAATTCTATCCAACCCTAAAAAGGTGGTTGATATTATCGAGGTTTTGGGCAATCACTTGCGTACCGATATGTCGGTTACAGAATTGAAAGAATTTATTACCCTCGCAAAAGATCTTGATATGGGCAATATTAGGCGCGAAGTAATTAGCACAGGAGAAAATAGCCTCCTTGTTTCGACAAAAAATAGTAGTGGGCAATATGTTCTTCTTCCTAAAGACGGAACATTCGCACAAATAAAAGCGTTGGTTAGGGAGGTTTTTGGCAACGCAGAAAATGAAGGCGGTGCCTCCGTAAATGGTGTTGTAGAGGGTAAAATAGAGGTTCACAACGGCACTGGCACTGCTGGCTTGGCTCGCCTTCTTGCCCCCAAGCTTCGCGAAAAAGGTTTTACGGTAACGTCTCTCAAAACTGCTACTGTGGCCAGAGATGATTCTATTCTTTACGATTACACATCGGGCAATAGTGAGGCGGCGGTGGCTATGATTAAGTCGTTGGTGCCCGAAATAACAGTTATAAAACGCATAGATAACGCAGAAACACTAGACTTTAAGCTTATTTTAGGTAAGAATTACACAGGTGATTAAAGTAAAAGAAATTTCACGCTGGTTGGCGTTGTTGTTATGGCCAACACTCGTTGTGGTGTCTGCTTGGGCACTAAGGGTTGACGGTGGTCTCTCTTACCGCTTGTTAGTGGTATTTTTGTTTATTTCATCAATCGTTTTTGCGTGGTGGCAAAAAAGACTATATCTTGCTTCGATTTCGTTGGTTTTTATTTGCGCAAGCAGTTTAAATGTGTATATGCAAAATAGTGGTGCAGATGGTTTTTCGTTGATTGCTGCCTATACTGTTTTAGTTTTTGTTCTTGCAACTGCCTGTTTCTCATCTTTTTTAACCTATACACTCAAGGTCAATAAACCTATGATTATGGTTTACTTGGTGGGGGTAATATTTCTATGTTTGGAATTTTTTTGGCTCTTGTCACTTTTGGCCGCCGACCCCATTATTAAAGCGCTACTTGTTGCGGGTTTATTCCACATAACATTTACTATGGTAGCACTTTACAGCTGGGGAAGACTTTCCAAAGCAAGTTTTCGCTGGTATGTTATAATAAGTTCTTTATTTTTTAGTGTGTTTATTAAAATTATGTAAGGGTGAATTATGAAAAAGAAAACACTCACAAAGGGATCGGCGCAACTAAAAAAGAAGTTAGCGGCGCTACGAAAAGCTAATATTAAAGAGATTATTTTGTGGTGGCAGCGCTTGCTTGTGGGGTGGGCGGAGTATTTTGTTAATTTGCCTAAAAGAATTAAGAATTTAACCCGAATTGAGATAAGGGTAGAGATTGTGAATTATATGACAGCTCTTGTTTTTGCATATCTTGTTGGGGCGATTCTTGTCGGCGCAGGCTTTTATTCAAAAAAAATCCCTCTTAACGATAATTTTGGCTGGGTGGCTGCTAACGTTTTCCCTTTACCCGCGGAAATAGTAGGTTTTCGCACAATCACCCTTAAAGATATTGCCGATCAAGAAAAAATTATTTATTTCTTTGCCGAGCAAAGCAATAGTAGCCTCGGCAGTCGTCTTGAGGTGGACGGCAAGGTAATGGAGTCGTTGCAGGAAGTAAGACTTGCACAAAAAACACTCGATAAATACGGTATTAGAGTTACAAAAGAAGATGTAGATGAAGTTATGAATCAAATAGAAGAGGAAAACGATGGTAAGGAGCAGGTCGAGCAATTGTTGCAAACTCTTTACGGAATGAGTACGGTGCGTTTTCGAGGAATAGTTTTCGACCAGCTTGCTCGCGATAAAATACAGTCGGAGGTGCTCAAGACTATCAGGGTAAATCATATTTTAGTAAGCGAAGAAGGAAAGGCACGTGAGGTTAAAGAAAAGGTGGAAAAGGGTGAGCAAAGTTTTGCCGATGCCGCGCGTGAGTATAGCCAGGATCTTAAGGCGAATGAAACTGGTGGTCTGATTCGTTCTAATTTGGACACCGATTTTGTGGGACGGGATTCCGGCCTGGCAAAAGAATTTATCGATGCTTCGTTTGCCCTTGAGCCAGGTCAAATTTCTGAGCCAGTCAAGACGGAGTTTGGTTGGCATATTATTAAAGTCGACGAAGTGCGTGGCTATATCGATATGACCTATGCTGATTGGCTAAAAGATGCTCAGGTTAATACGTTTATTTGGCGGCTTTATCGCCCGTAACTGGTCTAGGGCTGTTAAAGAGAGGGCGTAAATAGGTTTACAAGACCCGCGAAAGATAATATAATAGCGACTGTGGACCCGTAGTGTAGTGGTTTAACACGCCTCCCTGTCACGGAGGAGATCGCCGGTTCGAATCCGGTCGGGTCCGCCACTGTTGTGTTGCATAAGCTATAGAGGTTGTTGTAAATTTTTAGATAAGAAAAAAATGCCCGAACTTAGGGTTTTGGCATAGCTTTACTGTTCGAGAGGGGGCGAGAATTTTTTACTGTTCGAAGAGTATCCGCCGTAGGCGGAACGATGAGAACTATTTGCGTAAGTTTAATATTAGTGCCTAACAGTTCTCGTCGCTTCGCTCCTCGAACAATAAAAAAATAACGGTTGATAGTTCTCAGCGATTACGCCTCGAACGATAAGAATGTGGCTGTGGCACTCTTTACCTTTCGAACGCAGTGAGAACCCCACGCCTAAAGGCTCGGGGCAAGCTACAACGTCATTTTCAGTATCAACGGCTAGATGGCACTCCGTGCGTTCTCTCGAACGATAAGGCGACGGTTGAGAGCTTGCCGTGTCTGGT
>Ga0209311_1000471_pt1 | contig 37423 bp, 19 predicted proteins | sample AD_UKC045_MetaG_FD_184417 | JGI IMG/M metagenome (GOLD analysis project Ga0209311, IMG submission 184417) | Active sludge microbial communities of municipal wastewater-treating anaerobic digesters from USA - AD_UKC045_MetaG (SPAdes) (version 2) | ecosystem: Engineered > Bioreactor > Anaerobic >... | reverse complement strand
CAACCTTACTCATGGCATGTCTCCTCCTATGTTCAATCATATCCTTGGTTATATTGTAGATACAATCTACAATATCTCTGGCAAAAAAACAACAAAATTTGAAAACCTCCTTTGATGACGCAGGCCCGTCACCCGCCTCCCAGTATCTTTATGCGCAATTTATAGGTATAATCCCGTCATGAGTGACTCAGGCGATGGTATTGGCGCGAAATAGAGGTGAAAACACTATGTTCAGACGAGGGTGGCTCTCAATAATCGCAGGGCTCTGTGTTTTTGGGGTCTATGCGGATGCGGACACATCGGCCAAAGTTATTGTGGAACTCCAGGACGCCCCTGCGGCGAAAGCGTATGTGGATGCGATCCGGCAGAAAGCGGAGCCGGTCAGGGCCGCGCAAAAACAACTCGCTCGAATCGAATCGGCGCAACAGGCCCTGCTCGATACGCTCGACGCCAAGTCCGGCGCGGTCCAGCCCCTGTTCCGCGTTCAGCGAATTTTCAATGGGATAGCGCTTCGCGTGGATTCCGGTCAGCTTGCGCAACTCTCCGCACTCCCCGGCGTGCGGGCTGTGCACCGCCTCCATTCCGTGCAATTGCACAATTCCACCAGCGTGCCCTTTATCGGCGCAAACACCCTCTGGAATTACCCCGGCCTCGCACTCACCGGCAAGAACATCTCCGTCGGCATCGTCGACACCGGCATCGACTACGTCCATCCCGATTTCGGCGGCTCCGGCGCCAATGACGTCTACCAGGCCAACGATCCCACGGTCCTGGGCGACATCCCGTTCCCAACCGCTAAAGTAGTCGGCGGATACGATTTCTGCGGCGATGACTATGATTCCACCGATATATTCAACGATACCCCCTTTCCCGACCCGGATCCCATGGACGCGAATGGTCACGGCACTCACGTAGCAGGCACCGTGGCGGGCTTCGGCGTAACTTCCAGCAATGCCACCTATATTGGTTCCTATTCAGAGACTACCCCTGTCGCCACCATGAAAATTGGTCCCGGCGTCGCCCCCGAAGCAAGTCTTTATGCCCTGAAAATTTTCGGCGCCTCCGGCGACAGCGATCTGCTGCTGCCCGCTATCGAATGGGCCGTAGACCCCAATGCCGATGGTGATTTCTCCGACCATCTGGACGTGCTGAACATGTCCCTCGGCGAAGCCTTTGGCCCCGCCGACGCCCCCGAAGCCATCGCCTGCGGCAACGCCGCCGCAGTGGGCGTCATCATCGTTGCCTCGGCAGGAAACTCCTGGGACACTTATTTTTCCGCGGGAATGCCCGCCGCCGCGCCTGCCGTCATCAGCGTGGCCGCCTGTGAAGATCAGGACCCAAGCTATCCAGAACTTTCCCCGGATAAAATTGCCTATTTCTCCTCACGCGGGCCCTCCGGCAGTGGCGATGGTTCGTTTTTCCTCAAACCGGACATTACAGCACCGGGCCGGGCCATTCGCTCCGCCGCCGCCAAAGCCGTGAATCTGTCCACCCTCTACCGTGACATGAGCGGCACTTCCATGGCCGCGCCGCATATCGCCGGAACCATGGCCCTCCTGCGTCAGAGCCGCCCTGAATGGTCCATTGCGGAACTTAAGGCGCTCCTGATGAACAACGCCGCCGATGTCTTCTCGGCCTCCAATTACGGCTTGCCCAAATCGGCCCCGGCGCGTGCGGGCGCAGGCCGCGCCCAGGTGAATCTGTTGGCCGAAAAAAGTGTCGTCGCATTCGATGCCGATGCCCCCGAAGCGGTCAGTGTAACATTTCAAACCCGCGAAGCCGCTGGAAATGAAACGGAAAACAGAACTATCCGCGTTCTGAATAAAGGAACCTCTCCTGTTAATTACAATGCCGCACTGGATATCCTCACCGATATCCCCGGCATCACGATCAGTTTGGATCCTGCATCCACCGGCTCCATCGCCCCAGGCACATATGCCGACCTCACCCTGCACTTGCAGGCCGATGCCGCCGCCATGCAACACTCTCGCGATCCCGCCGCCAAAACAAACTTCAGCGGCAACGAACGCTATTGGATCAGCGAGGTATCCGGCTTTGTGCAACTCACCCCCGCGCAAAAAGACAATACGTTGCGCGTGCCCTTCTATGGCGCCGTGCGCCCCGTATCCGATATGCACGCCGGAATAGACCTTCTGGACGTGCAAACAACACCCAGCTTGAATGTGCCGCTGGAGGGGCAATCCCTCATCACTCCCGGCCCCTTCCCCTTGGCGGAAGAATCCCTCCTGAGCGCCTTCGAATTGCTTTGTTACAGCCCCGACGATGCCAGCTCCACCGGTCTCCAGAATGCCGCCGATATCCTATACATCGGCGCGGCAAGCGATTACGCCGATTGCCTCGCCGCCGGGCTCAGTTTTGAGGACACCACGGTCTACATCGCCCTTGTAACGCAAAACAACTGGTTCTCCCTCCATTGGCCCGTATTCAACATTTACCTCGACACCGATAAGGACGGCCTCTCTGAATTTCGATTGAGAAGCTTCCATCAACAGGCCAGTGAAACCGAAGGCGGGCGCTATCCCGATGTGTTCACCGCCCGGCTCTATGATTTCGCTTCCCTTGACCGCGATGGAGGCTTTATCAACTATTACGCCGCTGGAGAACGCAATACGGTTCCCTTCATGACCAATATCATGGTGTTGCCCCTGCGTGTCCGCGATATCGGGCTCACCAGCGAAGACTCCAGCTTTGCCTTCCGTATCGAATCCCTCTCTATCGAAGATGATTCTCTGGCCATCGATCAGGCGCCCACGGAACTGATTCCAGGCATCCGGACCCGAATCCTGTACGATCCGGCACATCCCGGTCTCGACTTTCGCGACAACACCCCCGGCCCCCCCATGTTCCCAGACCTCGACGGTAATACCTTCCCCGTGTATTTCGATGATCAGGGGTATTACCCCGCAGGAATCCTTGAATGTGAAGATGAAACCGCCGATTACTGCTCCCCCGTCGGCCCCCTCGGATTGCTCCTGCTGCATCACCATAACCGCACGGGAGACAAAGCGGAATGGATCCCGGTCATGACCCCGGGAGACACCGACGGCGATACCCTCCCCGACGCTGTGGAAGGCACTGCGGACCCCGATGGCGATGGATTCCCCAATCTCGTCGACCGAGACGCAGACAACGACGGCATCCCTGACGCCGTCGAAGGCGCCGGGGACCCCGATCTGGACGGCATTCCCAACTATCTCGATCTGGATTCAGATGATGACACCCTCCCCGACGCCCAGGAGCCCATGGGGGACTTTGACCATGACGGAAAACCCAATTTCCTTGACACTGACTCGGACGATGACACCCTCAGTGACGCCGATGAAGCCAATATCTACCACACCAGCCCCTATCTGGCCGACACGGACAACGATGGCATCCCTGACAATGCCGAGGGCTTTGACGATCCGGATCATGACGGGCTCATCAACCCCATCGACCCCGATTCCGACGGCGATAAAATCGGCGATGTCATCGAAGGAACGAACGACGCAGACAACGACACCATCCCCAATTATCTCGATCTCGACTCAGACGGCGACGGAATTCCCGACCTTATCGAAAGCTATTGGGATACAGACAACGACAAGATCTATAACTTTCTCGATCTGGATTCGGATGATGACGGCATCCCGGACGAAGTCGAGGGAACGGTGGACACGGATTCCGATTTAAAACCCAACTACATCGACCTTGATTCCGATGCCGATGGCATTCCGGATAAAACAGAAGGAGTAGACGACCCCGATAACGACACCCTCCCCAATTACATCGACCCGGACTCTGATGGCGATGGCATCAATGATGTCTATGAAGGACAGGAAAATCCCGACAATGATGCCCTCCCCAATTACCTTGATCTCGATTCCGATGACGACTCCTGGCCCGACTCGCTCGAAGCTCAATATGGAACCGATCCCTACAGTAACGACTCCGACGGCGATGGCATCCCCGACCCCGAAGACGGCGCCGAAAACCCGGATAACGATCTCTATATCAACGCCCTCGACGACGACTCCGACGGCGACGGCATCCCGGACATCGTGGAAGGTTCGGGCGACCCGGACAACGATACCCTCCCCAACTATCTCGATGCCGATTCCGATGATGACGGCATCCCCGACGCGGAAGAAGGCATGGAGGATCCCGATGACGACTCCCTGTACAACGCCATCGATGACGACTCCGACGGCGACGGCATCCTGGATATCGAGGAAGGCGTCGGCGATCCGGATACCGACACCATTCCAAATTACCTGGATCCAGACTCCGACAACGATTCTCTGCCGGACCTCGCCGAAGGCTTGGGAGACCCGGACAACGATACCATCCCCAATTATCTCGATGACGATTCAGACGGCGACGGACTCGATGATCTCCACGAAGCCACCGTCTCCTTCACAAATCCGTACCTCCCCGATACCGATGAAGACGGACGCCCGGACGGCCAGGACGCCAACCCATCGACCGCCGACCCGCCCGATGCCCCTGCAAACCTCATTGCCAGCGATGGCGCATTCACGGATCACGTAGAAGTCACCTGGACGCTGGTGCCCGGCTCTGCGGAATACCAGGTATTCCGCCGGGAAAAAGACTCCTCAGGCAACACCACCGCACTGGGCACATGGCAACGTGAAACCGTCTACAACGATTTCGAAGCCCTCGCCACCCGCGAAATCCCCGGCCATGGCTGTCAAGGCCCAAAAATCGTCCAGATCATCTACGAATATGGGGTACAGGCGCGTATCGCCCCAAGCAACGCCGAACCCACTGCTCCAAGCCCCAACAGCCCCTTGGACGAAGGTTACCGCGAACCATAAATTATACCGATCAGCGATGGCGAATGTGCGAGAAGCAACTTCCGCCTCCCCGCGAAAAGAAAAACCGTTAACCCGGATTTCTACCAGGATAAGCACGCACGTTATTCTAAAAGGTGAAGCGAGTGATGCTTATGAACACAGAGGACCATATGTAACTCAAACACAGTGTTTATTTGTCATTGCGAGGCTTGCCCACCGCAGGAGGGCGCGCCAGCGACGAATCAATGACAAATTGGGATGTTTTGTCGAACGGATTGGCAAGAGCCGCGCATTTTACTTTCTTCTGCAAATTGCCGCCATGGGCGGCCGGCGGCGCGCAATGGCAAGAATATTTGAGTGATAAGGAGAAATCCAGATTAAACGGGCACGTGAGTTCTTATCGATGCAGGACGCGCAGATTCAGGATGCGCATTCACTGTGCCGGTTGATATTATGTTACCGTCTTCATTTCGCGCAGAGCGATCAATTAAAGGAAGGGATATGTACGGACTACGTTCTTGTTTTCGGGTTGGTATTTTTCTTGCGGTACTTTTCTCGTGTGCATGGAGTATGGGACAGGAAACGTCCGTAACGGTCACACCGCCCTTTGAAATGCGCGTGCTTTATGCGCCAGGACACTTCGGCAACAGCTACGAGGTGATGGGCGAACATGAGATGCGGGCGTATCTTGCCGAATGCAAGGAAATGGGATTCAACCGGTACGCGGACTGGTTTGATTCGGTTGATTGCACGGACCCGTTTTCGGACAAGTATCATCATCTGATGGGCAGCGTTTTATGGGGGCGCAAGAAAGCCAATTTTCGATCGGCGCAGGACCTGGGATTCGCCTGCGACCTTGTGATCACGCCGAACCATGTATTCGCGGACCAGTGTCCCGCTGAAATCGCTGCCGTCAAGGCCGACCGTATTTTCGGGCAACTGGTGTGCCCGTCGAAACCGGAGGGGCGCACGATTATTTTGCGCAATTACGAAAACCTTTTCGCGGACCTTGCGAAGAGCGGCGTGCGCCTGAACGCGCTGTGGCCGGGCCCGTACGATTACGGTGGGTGCGCATGCGATGCGTGCAAACCGTGGATTCTGACCTTCGCCAAGCTGTGCCGCGAGATCGGCGACATCGCTGGGAAATACCATCCGGGGATCGAGATGCGTTTCATCGGATGGTGGTGGTCGGCGGAAGAGCACCGGCTATTCGCGGAATGGGCGGATCGCGAAGCGCCGAATTGGGTCAAGAGTCTGGCGCTGCATATTCCGTATGGCGATTTTGACGTGGGTAACGTTCCGCTGCCGCAGGGATGCGAGCGGCAGGCCTTTGTTCACATTGGGTATGCGGAAGAAACAAAACCGATGGACATCTATGGCCGGTTTGGACCCGTTATCGCAGCGGATCGTCTTGAGCGGACGCTGGCCACACTCAAAGCACATGGGTGCACGGGCGTTATGGCGTATTCGGAAGGGGTGTTTGATGATGTGAACAAGGCGCTGCTGGCAGGGCTCGGTTCGGGAAAGCATACACACGCCGACGATGTGTTGAAAGCCTATGCAAAACGGTATTTCAAGGCCGATGATACGGATGCTTCCGCGTGGGCGGACTGGCTCAAGGCGTGGGGCCGCCCGTTCGCTGTGGACCCCGTAGCCTCCGGTGCTGCGCTTGCGCCACTCATGGCCAAGATGGACGATACACCGTGGCGCGCTTCGCAGTGGTCGCTGAAACTCGATCTGCTGAAGGCGCACAATGCCGTCATGGCGCTCACCGAATGGACTCCGGAGCGTCTCGCGCGAGTGGATGATTTCTGGAAGACCTACGAAGTGCTCGAACGCAGGATTTGGGGGCTCGGTCTATCTCGTGGATGCCTCGGACGATCAGGGTGCGATTTGCCTTGGTATCAGGAATGGGCCCAACAGGTGAAGCGCTGAGCAAGGAGAAAACACATGATCATGATTAAGCCTTGTTTGCGTTTGGCTATCTTGATGTGTTGTTTGGGTTGGGCATGGAATGAGGCGTCCGCGCAAACGCCGGACCACTCTGCCGCTCCCACGGTCCCCGTTACGAAAGAGCTGTTGATGGACGGACATGTCTTTGCCGTGGAGGGGCATGTGGCCTTCCTGATGCCTCCGAAACCGGAAAAGCGCATCGAGCCGATGCCGTGGGTGTGGTACGCCCCCACCTTGCCCGGATTGCCCGCGGAAGAGGAACGCTGGATGTTTGAGCGTTTTCTCGCGGCAGGGATGGCGATTGCCGGCATCGATGCCGGTGAATCGTATGGCAGTCCAGCGGGGCGCGCAGCCTATTCAGCGCTATACAAGGAATTGACCGAGAAACGCGGATGCGCGAAGAAGGCGTGTTTGCTCGCACGAAGCCGGGGTGGTTTGATGCTGTACAACTGGGCCTGCGAACATCCCGAGGCGGTTGCCTGCATCGCGGGGATATACCCGGTGTGCAACCTGCGCAGCTATCCCGGCATTTCCAAGGCCTGTTCCGCCTACGGACTTTCCGAAGCCGAATTGACCGCGCAATTGTCCCTCCATAATCCAATCGACCGGCTGGCGCCGCTCGCAAAAATGAAGGTGCCGATCTTCCACATTCATGGCGATTCGGATACCACGGTGCCGCTCGCCGATAATTCCGGGGAACTCGCCCGCCGGTATCGCGAACTAGGCGGAAGGATCGAGCTTGTCATCCCCAAAGGCCAAGGCCACACCATGTGGCCGGGCTTCTTCCAATGCCAGGAACTGGTGGATTTCATCCTTTCTAAAAGAGGAGTAGCAGAATACTGAAGTCGGCACAACAATTGATCGACGTAATGGAATCAAAATTGTTGAAGAATGAGAGCAAACCAAATGGTTCAAGTTCGGGACTCTTGTCTGTGTTCATACCTGTTCTCGCTTGTTGCTAATAAGGTCCGTTATTTTTAAATGTGAATGGGTTCGCATTTTTAAGTGGAAAATGAATTTGTCCTTTGGCATAAGTCATAATGAATTATGCTTGAATGAAAACAGGACCATGATGAACATACGTGAATTAAGAGAATTAGTAGCGGAAGGTGAATCTTCTCACTTGGAGTTCAAAAAAAGCACTGGACAGCGTATTCTGGCTGCTAAGACTGTTTGTGCCATGCTGAATGGATCGGGCGGTTTTGTTCTTTTTGGTGTGACGGATAAGGGCGAAGTGATCGGCCAACTCACTGCTGCAAATACACTCGAAGACATTGCAGCTGAACTTCGAAAGATTGAACCGCCTGCATTTCCTGACATTGAAACAACAAGTCTAGGCAAAAGCACCAGTGTAATTATCCTCACTGTTCCTGGAAGCAGTGGCTTGTATACATATGACGGAAGACCCTATTTGCGACATGGTCCCACGACCATTATCATGCCCCGGCATGAATACGAACGACGCTTGATAGAACACCTTCACGCAATCCGGCGATGGGAAAATGAACCGGTTCCTGAAGGTGTATCCATTAGGGATCTTGATAAGCAGGAGATCCAGCTTACTTTTGATAACGCCATAAGGCTTGGACGTCTTGAAACCACCATACGCCGTGATCTCCCAACCATTTTGCGCGGATTGGAACTTATCCATGACGATAAACTTCTGAACGCGGCGGTAGTTCTTTATGGGAAGACCGACAGGCTCAAACCGTTTTACCCACAGATGAGCGTGAGGCTCGCTCGATTTCGCGGCGTTAACCGGCTGTCGGATTTTTCCGACAACCGGCAGTACTGGGGGCATGCCTTCTCCCTGCTGCGTCGGGCAGAATCGTTCTTGATGGACCATGTACCAATTGCTGGGAGGGTTATCCCGGGCAAAATGGTTCGCGAAGACCAACCATTATATCCGCCACGCGCCACACGGGAAGCTTTGGCAAACGCTCTATGTCACCGAGACTACGCTGTACCAGGCGGCGCTATGGCTGTCGCCATGTATGACGATCATCTCGAGATTGTCAATCCAGGCACTCTTCACTTTGGCATCACCCCCCAAAAATTGACAAAGCCCCACGAATCCAGACCATGGAATCCTATTATCGCCAATGTGTTTTACCGAGCAGGGATTATTGAACGCTGGGGTAGTGGCACGCTTAACATCATTGACTGGTGTGTGGAAAACTCCAATCCAAAGCCAACTTGGAAAGAACAAGTGGACTCGGTCTATGTGACTTTTCTCCCGGCCGTTTTGCATGTTGCCCAACGAAGCACCCCGGAAGTCACACCCGAAGTCACACCCGAAGTCACACCCGAAGTCACATCTGAAGTTGAACGTTTATTGGCTATACTGAAAGGCAAGATGAACCGGCAATCTTTGCAGTATGCCTTGGGGCTTAAGGCGGAGAAAAACTTCCGGCTAGTTTATCTTAAACCTGCACTCGATGCTGGACTTATTGAGATGACAATCCCGGATAAACCACACAGCAGCAAACAGCGATATAGATTGACAGAGAAAGGCTTGCGTTTTTTGAAACGGTCTCCCTAATAGAAAAGACATGTGAATCAAAGATCGTGGGTTCAAATCCTATCCACGCTAATGCCATGCTTTCCCTGCTCTGGTCTTGTTGCTATAATGCGTTTTAATCTGCTGGAAACTCTTTTGAGGCGCCCGGGCTGGTTGCATTGGCGGGGCGGCTCATGAACATCACTATCGGAGAGATAGAACCATGGGACGATTTTTTTGTGTTGGGCTGATGCTGTTGCTGATGGTGTCCCTGCTGGCCGCGGGCGCGGAGCCGGGGCCGGTGAATTTGGGTGCGGTCAGCGAGCCGGGATTTCACGGGATGTTTAATAAGGTGGAACCCGGCATCAAGGATTTTGACGGAATACCGTTTGAGATGAAGGATGCGCTGGTGAAGGTGAAGCCGGGAAAGCAGCAGCGGATTGAATTTCCGCCCGTGCAGGCCGCGGGTATCCATTTCCTTCATTTCACGGAGAATGCCGGAGATCGGATCGGCGCGTACACGCTGGTGTATGCGGACGGCACGAAGAAGGAACGACTGAACGATAAAATCGGTACGGCACCTGAACTTTATAACAGATTTAGAAGCACCGCATAACAAGAAAAACTCGATTTTGCTCATTCCAAAGTTAAACTTGGGAACGAGAGAAGCCGAAAGAAAGGGGGTTCTTCATTTCAAGAATATGTCTTTATCCATTCGAATATATTGACAACAAATCTGAGCTGTGGTATCCTCCTTCCGTAATAGTATTGTTTAGTGTGCCGTAAGCAGTGACCATAGAGAGGGGAACATGTGCATGAGGTGCCATCCATAACCCGTAAGAGATACTTACACTTTCAACCAAATTCTTTCGACGTAGCGAGAGTGCTAGCAGGGCGATGTTGGAGTTTTTTATTGCGTCAGGTCGTAAATCATTGCCAAAACGGATATGGGCTGTAATGAGAAGTAATCTGGAGTATTAATGCGATGACGACGATAGAACTTACAAGGACGGAAAGACGTAATGGAGTTCTAATAGGACTACTCTATCTTCCCGTGCTTCTATGGGCATTTATTTTGTTCTCTCCGTTTTTTTTCGAAGAGTTCGGGATATATTTCAGTTTTACAGTGCCGGTGAGTATGATTTTCTTTTACATGATTGTGCGGAATTTATTCTTATTGTGGTACGAATACCCATTGAAGGATGTTTTTAGGGTCGATACTCTGTATATCGAGAAAGTACTGCCGAATGGCGTAACGCAAAGAGGTGCCTGGTGCGACCTGCAATCTGTTACTTCCATCAACATTCTTCCATCTTTTGATCTGCGCCTTCTTTTGAAGGAGTACCTGTTTGGATATGCACCGGTGAAATTGTTCTTTTCCGATGGGACGGTGATTTCCGTGTCGAAATTGTTTTGGGCAACGCCGTCAAAACAGAACTTCAATAAGATCTTTTTTGGCATTGCGATGAATGGACCTTTGGGAAACCCCTTTCTCCTTGAAGCACGAGAATTATTATTTCACCTGCGTGTAATAAATAAAATGGTCGCAGAAAATGCATTTTTTCGGTGGTGTTTCGTTAGCCAGGTTTTCCCCGTGGCGATGCTGTGTGCCGCGCATATACTCTATTTAGCAGGAACGTCATGGCGGATGTATGTTTTTTATACTGCTTTGGCCGTGTTATCAGCGCCATTATTGCTTTTGGCTGTGTATGTCTATTTCCGCAATTCAGGGCAGCCGGGTTTCTTTTTGAAGAATCGCAATTCCATTTACAGAGAAAACCTTGCCACAAGGCCTTCTGTTGCCACAAGGAGGGTTGAGCCTTCGGAAGAAAGGACTGAGAATGCACTGCAACCGTGACGGCAACTTTGAACTCATGTTTCTTTTTTTCGCATGCTTTGTGGTTTACGCGTTATACCAGCCATGGCGCCAACGAGGAGTTGTGAAACGAGCCATGGCTGTAAATGATGCTACAGTTTTTAAGAAGGCTATTGGCAGTCTACATCGTATTCATTTGGCGTATATTTTGCCTGATTTATTGAAGTTGGCAAACAGGCGTGGAAGCGAATCGTTGCGGATGATATTGCTCGAATATGCTCCAGATATGCTTCCCCTTGAGGAGCGATTTTCAGATGTTGGTTACCGTTCATCGCAGCCTAATTGGCGATTGGAAATAGCCTGTACTCTATACCTTTGGATCGTGTTAATCGGCTTGGGCTGGGGGTTGGGATTGGTACTCAAGGATCGTATTCTTTCGAGTGAGATGCGCTTAGGGGTACAGATCTTGGTAAGCAGCCTACTCGCGGTAGGGGCCGGTGTACTTTTGATTAAACGTCTCTCAGAAGCCCGATATCGTTTATCGTGCGAAGGGATTGAGTTCGTGCCGCTTTTCAGAAAACGCTTCTTTGTTCCGTGGAAGTCTGTTTCTGCGGTGAGGTTGATTGGCTATCGGGAATATGAACTTTCGTGGGATTCCAGATCAGTTCGAATCCGCAACACATTTAACGAGAATTCCTACCTCCCGCATCTTATCCTATCGCACGTAGGCGAGACCGCGACATTGGATGAACATTTTATGTTGCGGCGTGAACTTTGGATGAATCCAAAAAATTGAAGAAGGGGATGCAAAATATCGGCAACGGTTCTTGGTTGGCGAAATTACGGAGACGAAATTGTACAAGAAGAAGAGGGTAATATCTTGCGTGTTTGGTTGAATCAAAATGAACGTCACAAAAACAAATCTACGTCGTATAACCGAACAGTTGCCTCTTGATTTAATTCCTCATCCTCAAAGATGTGCACTCAAAGATGTGCTTTATGTGCTCACTAATGTTTCCTTTGGCCTTTCCGAGCAACTCTGTCCACTGTTTTTGACTTAGCCATACGGTCTGGTCCTCCAAATGATCATCTAGTTTTGTCCGCCCATCTTCGCTCTGGTAAAGAATTTATCCGGGGAAAGGTTGAAAGCAACATTTATGAAAGAATTATGCATCCCTTACAGGGAATTATCATGGGGGATGGACCTTGACCCAGGGTAGCGAAGCGCAACCACTGGGCTGGAATTACAAATCCCCTTCGGGGAAAAATGCGATACCGAAAGCGCATGGGTATATTCAGGTGTTTCTTCCCATTCAACGCGTCTTCCGGCGGGTGGGGAACTCGCAATGACGGAATACATTTTGCTTGTTTTGATCCACTGGACTAGTGCGACCAGGTTTCATTGGGGAAAGTGGTGATAGGTCTGTGACGGAGGCCGTGCTTTCCCTGCTCTGGTCTTGTTGCTATAATGCTTTTTGCTCTGTTTGAAACTCTTTTGAGGCGCCCGCGCTGGTTGCGTTGGCGGGGTGGCTGATGAACATTACTGCCGGAGAGATAGAACCATGGGACGAATTTTTTGTATTGGGCTGGTGCTTTTGCTGACGGCATCTTTGCAGGCCGCGGGCGCGGAGCAGGGGCCTGTGGATCTGGGCGCGGTCAGCGAGCCGGGATTTCACGGGATGTTTAATAAGGTGGAACTCGGCATCAAGGATTTTGACGGGGTTCCGTTTGAGATGAAGGACGCGCTGGTGAAGGTGAAGCCGGGGAAGCAGCAGCGGATTGAATTTCCACCGGTGCAGGCCGCGGGTATTCATTTCCTTCATTTCACGGAGAATGCCGGGGATCGGATCGGCGCGTATACGCTGGTGTATGCGGACGGTACGAAAGTGGAGATTCCGCTGCAAACCGGTCTTAACATTCATGATTGGTGGAAACCGGGGAATCTGGCCTTTGCAAAGCTGGTTCATACGGACGCGTTCAAGACGGGCGAGACCACGGAACAGAAGATCGGGTTCTGGCGGCTTTCAGTGAAAAATCCGCATCCGGATACGCCGTTGACTGCCTTGGAAATTTCTAATACCGATGGATCGGTCACCATCAACCTGATCGCGATCACGCTTACGGCAACGTGTGATGAAACGATTGGCAATGTTCCCGTGTGGGTGGTGGGGATGGATGAAGAGCAGTTTCTTCTGGCCGCGCTGAATCAGCCGGGCGTTGTGGCAGGCAAAGAAAAGGCCTGCGCGCGGCTCGCCCAAATCGGCACGCAGAAAAGTATCCCGGCGCTGGCGGAATGCCTGAAGGACGAGAAGCTGTCCCATGCGGCGCGTCTGGCGCTGGCGGCGATGGCTTATCCGGAAGCCCACGACGTCTTGCGGGATGCGCTAGCTTCGTCCACGGGAGCGGTGAAGGCGGGGATCATTGAAAGCCTGGGCACGAAGCGGATGCCGGAAGATGTGAAACTGATCGCGCCGTGCTTGAACGATGAGAATCCTGTCATTGCGATGTCGGTGGCGCTTGCGCTTGGACGAATCGGCGGTCGAGAGGCTGTTGATGCATTACAACCCTTTTCCAAGAATAGCACGGGCCGGTTGCAGGCGGTGGCGTTGGATTCGCTGCTGCATTGTGCGGAAGCCATGCGTGGAAAAGAGGATCAGGCCGCGCACGCACTTTACAAAGACATTTACGAAAACTTCCCCAAGGGATACGTTGGCACGGCGGCCTACAGCGGCATGATCACCACGGGCGGTAAAAAGGCAAAAGCGCTTATCGTGTCGGCCTTGCAAAGCCAAGACCCGGCGCTTTGGGATGCGGCGTTGCCGGCGGTGCGTGAAATTCCCGGGCAGGGTATTACAAAAGCATGCGGTGATCTACTGGGCCAAGTCCCTAAAATCGGGCTTCCGGCTCTCATTGGCGTTCTGGGCCAGCGCGGCGACAAATCCATCGCGCCCGCGCTTGCACCTTTGGTTGCGGACCCCGACCCAGTCATTTCCCTTGCTGTCATCAAGGCCCTGACGCTTGTCGGCGATGGGTCGTCCGTTCCGGCGCTGGTGTCAGCGGCGGCAAAGGGCACAGAACCCAACGCCAGTGCCGCACTCCAAGCGTTGGGACAACTCAATACCCCGGATGTATCCGATGCGCTCCTGGCGAAATTGCAGGGCGCGGATGCCGCCGAGACGGCTGTGGCCGCCAAGGTGATGGGACAGCGCCGGGAAGATGCAATGTCCCCTTCGCTTCGCGAACTCATACAGAGTCCGGAAGCGGGTGTTCGTGCGGCAGCGGCCCAGGCGTTGGGTGAAGTCGGCGTGGCGGCGGATACGGAACTGTTGTGCAAGGCATTGGAACAAGCGGCGGACGACAAGGGCCGCATGGCGGCACAACGGGCGCTGATTGCACTTGGAAACCGCCTGGGTGCGCCGGACGCGTTTGCCGATAGTATTTTTGTCGGACTGACACAGGGAGATGTGGCATTCCGATGTGCGCTGCTGGAGGTGTGCGGCGGTCTGAACAATGCGGCGCTCCTCCAAGCGCTCGACAATGCTGCACAAGGAACCGATGAGACATTGAAGGATGCCGCTATCCAAGCGCTGGCCGGATCGGAGAATCCGGAGGCGCTGGCGTGTCTGATACATTTACTGAGCAGCACACCCGGCATTCCCCACCGGGATCGCGTGTTTCGCGGCGTTTCGCGGCTCGCATCCAGTAAGGATACCGACGCAGCAGTTCGGGAAGAAACCCTGACCAAAGCGCTGGGTTTTGCGGAACGCCCGGAGGAAAAAAGATTGATCCTCGGCGCGTTGGGCGGTTGTCCCAGTATCGGCGCATTAAAAACAGCCGAGGGTTGCCTTGACTCGTCTGATGTAGCGGCGGAGGCGGCGGTGGCATGGGGGAAAATCGCGCGGGAACTGGTTCAAACACACCGCGATGAAATTCAAACGGTCGCACCGAAAGCCATCGCCGCGGCAAAGAAAGCGGAGCTTCCAAAATCGGCGATGCAGCCGCTGGCGGATGTGAGCAAGGCGCTGAACGCCGTTCCCGTGTCCGCTGACCGCATACGGTTTGAGCATCTTGTGATTGATAAGGAATTCCGTTCGGAAGGCGTAGCGGTGGCCGATGTCAACCGGGACGGCGCGAACGACATCCTCGTCGGCGATGTGTGGTACGAAGCGCCGGACTGGAAGGCGCATGAAATCAGGACGCCGGAAAAATATGATCCCGCCACCGCCTACAGCAAGTGTTTTGCCGCCTTCACAGAGGATGTGAACAAGGACGGATGGCCTGACGCAATTGTGATTGGATTTCCCGGCGCGCCTGCATACTGGTATGGCAATCCGGGCGCCAGCACGGATCATTGGCAGGAACATCTGCTGGCGACGGAGGCGTGCGGTGAAACGGTTCTCTTTGATGATTTACCGGGAGACGGGAAGCCCGTGCCCATCTTTGCCATGAACAGCAGGATTACCTGGTTCCGGCCGGGGCAGGACAAGACCACGCCGTGGCTGGCGTATCCCATGACGCACATGCTGGACGCATTTGCCAAGTTCGGGCATGGCTTGGGGCTGGGGGATGTTAATGGCGACGGGCGTAACGATGTGCTTATCAAGGACGGTTGGTGGGAAGGCCCGGTGGATCGCACCCGGCCGGACTGGGGGTTCCACCAGGTTAAGCTTGGACCGGATTGCGCCCATATGGTGGTCTACGACGTCAACGGCGACGGGCGCAATGACGTGATCACCAGTTCCGCCCACGAATACGGCATCTGGTGGTTCGAGCAAGGGCAAGATCAGAGTTTTGCGCAGCATGAAATCGATAAGAGCGTTTCTGAAACGCACGCTCTGATCCTCAGCGACATCAATAACGACGGGTTACAGGATTTTGTCACCGGCAAGCGGTATTTTGCGCATGGCGAGCATGATCCCGGCGCGCTGGAGCCGTCCGAACTTTTCTGGTGCGAACTCCAGCGGCCTGAACCGGGCAAAGCGGCCTATACGAAGCATGTGATCGACAACGATTCCGGAGTGGGCACCCAGTTTGAGGTGTGCGACTTCGATGAAGACGGATTACAAGACGTGGTTGTTTCCAACAAGAAGGGCGTCCACGTATTTCTGCAACGAAGGGATAAATAACCATGAAAAAATCTACGCTTTCACGCCGCCGCTTCCTTGCGTCCATGGTGGCGGCTTCCACCGCGCCCATGATTATCCCTGCGCGCGCATTTGGGAAAGACGGAGCGGTTGCCCCGAGCGAACGCATCACCATGGGCTTTATCGGATTGGGCGGGCAAGGCTCCGGACATTTGTTTGGCGGGTCGTGGACCTATGTGGCCGGGGGCTATCTCGGCCGGGAGGAAATCCAGGTGCTGGGCGTCTGCGATCTGTGGCCGCAGAAACGCCAAACCGCCAAGGAACGGGTCAACAACCACTACGCGCAACGCGCCGGAACAGGCTCCTATCAATCCTGCGAGGCGTATCTTGATTTTCGCGAACTCCTCGCGCGGCCTGATATTGATGCCGTATTGATGGCGCTGCCGTTCCACTGGCACGCACCCATGGCGATTATGGCCATGAAGAACGGAAAAGACGTGTATAGTGAGAAGCCCATCGCCATCACGATTGAAGAAGGCCGGCTGCTCGCCGACACGATGAAGCGGTACCGGCGCGTGTATCAGGCCGGCACGCAGCAACGATCCGAGGCCGAATACGGCGGCAAATTCCGGCGCGCCGTTGAACTGGTCCGCAACGGCTATATCGGTCAGTTGAAAGAGATCTATACGTATAGTCCTGGGGGCGGTTTCAGCGCGAACATGCAGGATGTGACCTCGGCGGGAATTCCCATCCCCGAAGGATTTGACTGGGACCTCTATGTCGGGCCGGGGCCGTGGCAGCCCTACACGGGCGGCAACGCCAACTGCGGGCTGTTTTCCTACGGCGATCCCAATTGGGGTCCGCACCATTTTGACGCGGTGCAGTGGGCCATTGAAAAAGAGCATCCGGACCCCGCCGAAGTGGATTACGAAAATGATCACGCGGTGTTTCGCTATGAAAACGGATTGACCATTCACTGTTGCAGGCATCCCAGAGAAGGCGTCGGCGGGGTTGGCGGCGCGTGCTATGTGGGCACGGAAGGCTACATCGCGGCAGACCGGGAGAACATTGTCTCTAATCCGAAAGAGATCCTTAGCATACAACTCAAGCCCACGGATGAGCGATGCTATGAGAGCCCGATCCATGCGGGTAATTTCCTGGAATGCATCCGCACGCGCAAACAGACCATCTGCAATGCCGAGACCGCGCACCGTTCCATGAGTCTGGTGTTGCTGGCGGGCATAGCGACCCAATTGCGGCGCAAGATGCGCTGGGATCCGGTGAAGGAGGTGTTCCCGGACGACGAACAGGCCAACCGCCTGTTGTCGTATGCGCGGCGGCCCGGTTTCGAGGTCTGAAGCTAAAAGGTATAGGTTCGAATCCTATCTTTGCCAGCCGACAACACTGCTCATTATTCATAGCGCAGGTTTTTGAACTTGCTGAAAGTTGTCTGACTTGGGTATTCTGGCGTTCATCCGTGAAACCAATTGCGGCACTATCCGCTGGCAAAAGGAGATCCTCGTGCAACGGGCTATTCTTATGCCTTTTCCGAACCGATCTGGTTCTGTAATCACCCATAGGTTCACATCCCCAATGACCGTGTTCTTTGCCGCCGCCGTTGCCGTAACCGCAATTGTATGTCCGGCATTTTCTGAGAAAGAGACTTCTGTTGGCAGGGCGCGCATTGCGCCTTCCGTAGTCCACCTGGTTCCGAGTCAGGAGCAACGTTTCAAGGCCGTCATGCAACAGACACGCCTGAAAGGCGCCGCCGCGGCCCAGAACGTTACGTGGTCTGTTGATGACATCCCTGGAGGCGATGACCGCGTTGGGCATATCGCCGCCGATGGCCTCTACACGGCGCCTGCCCAAACGCCGAAGCCGAGGGAAGTACATATTTGCGCGGAAGTGCTCGATTCTGTGAACCACCATCTTTGGGCGACGGTGCTGTTCGAGGGCGAGGGAACCGCCTACGAAAGCGTTTCGCAGTGGAGTGAATCCATCGCCCAGCCGGTGCATCTCAAGGATCCGCATTGCCTGGCCCTGGACCACGCAGGCAATCTCCTTATTGCGGACTTTGACGGGTCGCGGGTGCACCGGTTTACGCCGGAAGGAACGTACCTCGGCGATTTGGGCTTGGGCACGGGAGAAACGCCCGGCTATGTCATTAAGCCGCGTGTGATCCAGGTGGACCATGAGGGCAACATCTTCGTGAGCGATCAGAAGAAGGACCAGCCGCGCATTCAGGTATTCAGCTCCGATGGGCAATTCCTTCGCATTTTTGGGGATAAGGGCATAGGACCGGGTCAGCTTCTGCGGGCGCACGGATTGGCGTTTGACTCGGAACATCGGCTGTATGTGGTGGATGTTGACGCGATGCGGATTAATGTTTACGACCCTTCCGGTGTATTCCTGCGAACCTGGGGGCATGACGGACCTGGCTGGGGCGAATTTAACGCGCCACATGGAATAGCCATAGATGCCAATGACGATGTGTTTGTCGTGGGGTATTATGGCCCCTGCCAGAAGTTCACGCCGGACGGAAAGCTGCTTCGCGTGTTTGCTGAGCCCGACCCGCCTGACAGCGCTGTGTATTTTCATAGCATCTGTGTGGATCGCTGGGGCAATGTGTACCTGACGGTGCGCGGCGTGGGCGGATACGGGGGCGCCATCGAAGACACGCAAGGCAATCATGTGAGCATCATGAAATACAACAACAATGGCGATTACGCCGCCAGTCTGACGCTGAACGTGAAGGCGCATGCGGAAAACTGGGCTACGGTGGATAAGGACGGGAATGTATACACCATTTTTGTCGGGAACGAACGCATGGGCGTGGAAAAATCCGCGCCGAGATAGTTTTGGAAGCGTTCTGGTTTTCTGAAAGGAGCAATTTGTGCGGTTAAGATTAAGTTGGTGTTTATTCGCGGGATTTGCGATGTGCGCGCTCACATTTTCGTCACTGGGGGCATCAGGCCAAACAGAAGAACCCATACAGTCCGCCCGCCGGGCCAACATCCGGCCTTCTATTGTTCGGCTCAACACTGGCGAAGAGTGTCCGTTCAGAGCGGTGCTCGAACCGGGATGGCTGCATGCGGCACAGGTTGCTGACAAGGTCGCATGGTCAGTGAATGATATTCCGGGTGGGAACGAAGTCCTGGGAACCATCGACAAAGACGGGATCTATCACGCACCAAAGCAAACACCAACCCCCTGCGAAGTCCACGTGTGCGCCATAGTGGACGGCGCGGTCAACCCTCACCTTTGGGCAACGGTTCTGATAGGCGATGCAGGACCCACCTATGAACTCGTGGAGAAATGGGAAGAACCTGCGGACGGTTCCCAGCATCTCAAGAACCCATTCGACATTGCTTTGGAGCACGACGGGAACCTGCTTATCAGCGATGCAGGGCGTTCCCAGGTTCTTCGATTCACCGCCAAAGGCGAATTTCTGGGAAGCATTGGCGAAGCCGGAGGCAATGCGCCCGGACATTTCGGCGATCTCCGTAATGTGGCCGTGGATGCCGACGGGAATATCGTTGCGTGCGACATGAGAACGGGCCCGCCGCGCATCCAGGTGTTCAACCGGGACGGCAAGCTGCTCCATGCGTTCGCCGAAAAAGGCATTGGCCCCGGCCAGATCATGCAGCCGCATGGCCTCGCGTTCGATCCGTCCGGGCGCGTCTTTGTTGCCGATGACGACAACATGCAAATAAGTGTATTTGCGAAGGATGGCGTGTTTATTAAGGCATGGCGGCGAAATGGCGTACGGCCCGGCGACCTTAACGAACCATACGGCGTCGTTATTGACAAGAACGGCGACGTGTTTGTGCCCAACTACTATGGTCCGTGTCAGAAGTTCACCGGTGAAGGCGAATTTCTTTTTGCATTTGCTCCTCCTGATCCGCCGAAAGGTCCCGTGGCCTTCACCAGCGCCACGGGCGACCCGTGGGGAAACGTTTTCCTCGCCGTGCGCGACACCGCCGGACTGGTACTGAATTCCGCCGACCCCGAACCAAAACCAGCCCGCATGCTTAAGTTCAACAACAACGGCGACCTGGTAACGAGCTTTTCCCTATGGGAGGACGAGCGCGGTGAGAATAGTGCCGTCGTAGACGGCCATGGCCGGCTTTACATATTGTTCAAACGAGCGGATAAGATTGGCGTCGCGATGTTCGAGGCGCGCTAACCGCTCGGCCTGGGCGTGTAAGTTTCATTGATGGATTGGACCTTTCGCAGGTGTCTTTCCCTCAATCGGCGGTGGAAACGACGAAGGGCGGCTTCGAGAATAACGGGCGCGCGATTGAATGGAACCCGGTGACAAACAGGCGAACCGCCTGTTGTCGTATGCGCGGCGGCCCGGGTTCGAGGTCTAAAGCGGGCCTGTACAATTGAATATTGAATATTCAATTGTACAGGAGTAAAATAGTGTTCATGATTGAGCGCACCATGGAAAAGACGCTTGTTGCGAGCGCGCGTGCCTATCCGATGTTGACGGTTACAGGTCCGCGCCAGTCTGGAAAAACGACTTTGGTTCGGAAGGTTTTCCGGAAACATGAGTATGTATCGTTGGAGAATCCCGATGATCGCGCCTTCGCATTGGAAGATCCAAGAGGATTTCTCAACCGCTTTTCGGGGGATGTGATTCTCGATGAAGTTCAACGCGCTCCGGATTTGTTATCGTATTTGCAGGGCCGTGTAGACGAGGATGATCGTCCGGGCCATTATATACTGACTGGGTCCCAGAACTTTTTATTGTTGGAAAAAGTGAGCCAGAGTCTGGCGGGGCGGACAGCTTTATTTCAATTGTTGCCATTTTCCCAGGCGGAGCTTGCCGGGCGCAATCCCATGGCACTGGAAGAAATCGGACGGAAGATTCCAAAACGGCGCCCTGTGGATGTGAAACTCTTTGAGGTTCTGTTCAAAGGCTTCTTTCCGCGCATTCACGACAAAGGGTTGAAGCCCCAGGATTGGTTGCGCAATTACTATCAAACCTACATCGAGCGCGATGTTCGCAGCATTGTTCAGGTGGGCGATATGGAGACCTTTGGGCGGTTTGTGCGGTTATGCGCGGGCCGCACCGGTCAGATCCTGAACCTATCTTCATTGGGTGCGGATTGCGGCGTGAGTCATGCCACTGCACGGCGTTGGCTTTCCGTACTTGAGGCGAGTTTTATTGTCTATCTGTTACGTCCGCATTATGCGAATTTCAGCAAGCGGTTGATCAAGTCTCCCAAGCTCTACTTTATTGATACGGGCTTGCTTTGTTATCTCCTTCGGATTCGATCCTCGGAGGAATTGGCAATGCATGCATTGCGGGGCGCCGTTTTTGAAACATTAGTTTTGGCAGAGCTATTAAAATCCGCATTGAATCAGGGGATCGATCCGGATGTTCACTTCTGGCGGGATGTTGGCGGGCACGAGGTGGATTTTGTTTTAAGTCAAGGCCATACGTTAGTGCCGGTGGAGGCAAAATCCGGTGAAACGATTGTGGGGGATTATTTCAAAGGCATCGAATATTGGCGGGGGCTGCCCGGTCAGGAAGAAGGACCTTCAGCCATAGTCTATGGCGGGGACGCCTCCATGATGCGAAACCATACCGCGTTATATGCATGGAGCCACTGGCTATAAACAATGACGTGCCTTCATCCGCATGGAGAAAGCGGAAAGAGCGTCGGATATATTATCCATTCTTTGATTTTACGGCGCCCAGAGCGTGGAGATTGGCGCCAGCCAGAGTCGGTCGCCCGCGGAAATGGTTTGATCGCCGAGGTAGAGCATCACGCCCGCGCGAAACTGCGTGCCTAATTGCTCACGGAGCATGAGGAGCGCAGCAAAATCCGAAGCATCCACCGTGGCGCTGGCTTTAACTTCAATGGCGGCAATGTCACCGTTAGCCTTTTCCAAAATAACATCTACTTCCTCACCCGTACTGCTTCGAAAGTGGTAGGGACTTACTTGAAGGTTGGACCACGAGATCTGTTTGCGCACTTCACTTACCACAAAGGTTTCCAGTATGCGTCCCAGCAAGGTGCGGTCGCCTGAAAGGCGCTGTGCGCCGGCCCCTATCAAGTGGCATGCAAGGCCTGAATCCACAAGATGGATTTTTGGCGCTTTCACCAGGCGTTTTCCCAGGTTGCGAGACCACGCGGGGAGACGATATACCAAAAACATGGTTTCCAGTAAAGATAGATAACGAAGCAATGTCGTGTAGGGCAATCTGGCGTCGCGGCCCACATCGGCAAGATTTAGCAACCCTGACGTACGGGCAGCCAGCAATTTGAGCAGATTGGGGAGGGCATGCAACGCTTCAATCTGAATCAGATCGCGCACATCCCGGTGAAGGACGGTGGAAACGTATGCGGCAAACCAAGCCGCCCGGCGATCATCGGCGTTGCGTTGAACCGCCTCCGGATACCCGCCGCGCGTCAGACGTTCAGGAATATCCTTGTTCATTTCCAACACATTTGGTTTTTCTTTGGCAAGGATGCCATCAAAGAGGCCGTTCAGGAACCCTTCGCAGTGGCCTGCCAATTCTCCTGCTGAAAATGGAAATAAAGAAATGATCTCCATGCGGCCCGCCAGCGATTCAGAAAGGCGCGGCAGCGTCATCACGTTGGCCGACCCCGTGAGCAGAAACCGGCCAGGACACCGGTCCTTGTCTACCGCCAGCTTAATCGCCGGGAATAGCATCGGCGCTTTTTGGATTTCATCGAGGACCACCGGACCATCCAGGCCATGAATGAATCCGGCAGGATCACCAGCGATCAAACCCAGCGTAGCCGCATCATCGAGCGTAAAATAGTCCGCACCGGTCTCCTGGGCAATGGCTTGGACGAGGGTGGTTTTCCCCGTTTGCCGTGCGCCATTCACCAGCACCACAGGGGTATCCGCCCGTGCACGTCGAATAGCCTCTTCTATTATTCTCCGTATCATGGTTAGATTTTAACCGTTATATGGTTAATTTGCAAGAACAAGTTTAGCGAGTAGTTTAGTTCGCCGCTAACTTATTGACATATAATAACTTATATATTTTTCAAAAGCGTTTATGTGGGGAAAATGTGAGCTGCTCAGGCTAAATACGTGTTTAGAATCCAGTTTTGAACATTGGCACAAGACTTCCAAAGCACATTTCTGCACCCAGAGGACTGGATTGCATAATCCAAGGAGAGTGCTACGCCAACACCATACTTGCTTGCCCTCTGTTGGTGAAATATTCACCACCAAATGGTGAATTTGCATACACTATAGCGATATAGGTTTCATGAAGTCGACACTATTAATGCACCCATAGTATCTATTGATTCCTCGTGCAAAGACTCTCATAATTGGGTTGTCCGGGGTGGAGCGCACCGGGCGGCAACGATTTGATTTTTAAAACTCGCGTCAGGGCACAAAGGAGACCGACATGACATCTTCCATAGAATCCGAAAAGAGCCAGGGCACCACACGGCGTGATTTTTTGAAGAGTTCGGCGATGGCGGCTTCCGCCGCGGCTATGGGCGCGCAGTTCATCGAGAAGAACGCGTATGCCGCAGGCAGTGATATTTTACGCGTTGGCATGATCGGATGCGGTCCCCGATGTGCAGGGGCTGCGGCTCAGGCGTTGAATGCCGACCCCGGCGCACGGCTGGTGGCGATGTGTGACATTCTGCCGAACCGCATCAAGGACAAGCGCGAGCAACTCAAGAAACAGAGGAAAGATCAGGTGATGGTCGATGACGCTCATTGTTTCGCGGGCTTTGACGGCTATAAGCAGGTGATTGAAGCGTCCGATGTGGTGTTGATTGCGAATGCGGCGAAGTTTCATCCGTTTCATGCGATGGCTGCGCTTCAAGCGGGGAAACATGTCTTCGTCGAGAAACCCCACGGCATTGATCCCGCTGGCATCAAGCTTTTACAACGTGCGGTGGAGGTGGCGAAGGAGAAGAAGCTGTGTCTGGTTTCCGGACTGCAAAGCCGGTATCACACCGGCTACCAGGAGACGGTGAAGCGGATTCATAACGGCGCTATAGGCGATGTGATCGCCATTGAGGAAAATTTCCTGCGTCCTCCGTATCAGATTACACAGCGCGAACCATGGATGTCGGAATTGGTGTGGCAATGCAGCACGCAGTACCATTTCAACTGGCTCTCCGGCGACGACGTTCCCCAATCGCTGGTCCACAATCTGGATCGCACCAGTTGGGTGATGCACGATACGGCGCCGATCAAGTGCCATGGCCTCGGCGGGCGCTCCTCGATGACGGAGCCAATCTACGGCAACGTGTTCGATCATCATTCCGTGGTGTATGAATACGAGAACGGCGTGCGGATTTATGCCTTGTGCCGGACGACCGAGGGCTGCTACAACGACGCGTCCAGCAACGTATTGGGGTGCAAAGGCAGAGCTTCCATTCTGAATTGCCAGATTTGGGGTGAGAACCCGTGGCGCTGGGACGGAGGGTGCGATCCCTATCAGATCGAACATGACACGCTCTTCAAGGGAATCCGGTCGGGCGAGCCCGTCAACAACGGCGACTACATGGCCCGCAGCACCATGATGGGTATCATGGGACAAATTTCATGCTATACCGGCGAAGAGATCACCTGGGAGCGGATTAACAAGTCCGATTTTGCGTACGCACCCAAACCCGAAGAGTGCCATGACGACATGGAGCCGCCGGTGCTTCCCGAGGCCAGCGGCAGTTACCCGGTGTACAAGCCCGGTTTTACCCGATTGCTCGAAGGTTAACCTCACCAGCCGGGCTAACACGTGTAAAGCAAAAATCTTACAAATCCAACCATTCGAGGATGACGGGCGTGAATACGTCCACCTGCTGGCGCAGCAACTGTGCATCGATGGTTATGGGATCATTAAACTCGATGTTCTGGTCCGTATCGCCGTCGTATGCCGGCCAAAGCGGGTTTTCACCGCCGTTCGGATTGCCGGTGGCGGCAAACCGGACCCAGTATTCTTGCATGGCGCGGGAAAGCCTGCGGTCGGCAGGGGTCCATGCCGGCACCCCGGAGAGATTTCCGAACACATAGGCAATTTCGGCGGAATGGTAAGCGCCCAGGGCGCCGCCAACAACACTGTTCGGGGTTTTGGTGAAGTAGTAGTAATAGACGTCCGGAATATATTGGGAGACCGCTTGCGCGGTCATGCGGGAAGGGGTAAGCATCAAATAATCGGACAGGAGCCGGTTCGCCTGATGCTTTAATTTGCCTTCGAGGGGAGGGTACAGCGCCAAAACATCCTCCGCGTATTCACCGAAAGACGTATGAATCATTTCCACATACGTCTCCTCGGTGAGATTCCCGGTTATCTCCTCAGACACCAGGAAAAGGTTGCCCTCATCCTGGTTGCTGCCCACAATGAGGGGAACGTGGTTGAAGTTGCCATCGCGCAACATTTGGAGCGGCTGTCCGCTGAATAGAATGCCATCCACCGCCGGGCCAAAAGGAAGCAAACCGTCAGGATCGCGTTCTGGGATTGCTTCGATTAGCGCGTCGGCACTTATGGCTCGAAGAGAAGCAGCGGCCTCCGGCCCTGTGCTCGTCACGCCAAATTGTCCGGCAAGCGTCACGCCGTCTTCTTCCGCCGTGGGTGTTGAGGAAGAATCTCCGCGCAGCAAATCGAGACGCCAGGGCACGCCGCTTTCCATGATTGCCTGGTGGAACAATCCTTGTGCCAATGGCGTGGCCAGAAGACAGGCTACGCTCATGCTGCCCGCGGATTCGCCGAATATCGTTACGTTATCAGGGTCTCCGTCAAAGGCGGCGATATTGCGGCGCACCCATTTCAGGGCGGCGATTTGATCGAGAATGCCGTAATTGCCCGAGACGTTATTGGGATTTTCTTCAGAAAGCGCGGGGTGGGCCATAAAACCGAGCGGGCCAAGCCGGTAGTTGATCGTTACAACGACCACCCCTTGGGCCGCGAGATTTTCCGCGTCGTATATGGACCCCGTACCGTTTATGAATCCGCCGCCGTGAATCCAGACCATGACAGGGAGTTTTTCGCCATTCGTTTCCGCAGGCCGCCACACATTCAGATACAGGCAATCCTCACTGGTTTTTCCGCCGAGGGTTCCCAAAAACCGCGGGGATTGCGGACATGAAGGGCCGAACTCATCGCATCGGCGCACCCCTTGCCAAGGAACGACAGGTTGCGGAGGCTGCCAGCGGAGCTGGCCCACGGGGGGCGCGGCAAAGGGTATCCCCTTGAACACCTCGACGTTGTTCCGCCCCCCCAGGCGGGTCCCCACGACTTGCCCGGATTCAGTAACAACGATGGCGGTGGGGCACCCTGCAAGCAATGCGGATGCCATTACCGCGGCCATAATGTTTACCCTGCGCAATGCAAACATACGTCCCTATCCCTTTTCATTGTTGCCGTTATTTAAAATTCATACAGTGAACGCTGTCCGACTCTTTCAATTGCGCTGACATATTGATAGACCAAGAAGACAAGGCCTCTGTTTCACACCAACATAGTGTCAGACAAAAGGCATCCGGTTACAGTTTCCGAAGTTTGACGGGAACAACCACCGAATCAGCAAGTCCGACGTTGTCCATGTCCCCAAACCCGAAGATTGCCACAATGTCAAGGAACCGCTGGTGTTAGCCGAGACCATACGAAGCACGTGCCTTCCTCCTTCACACAAAGTGCAACGAAGGCCATATCGGAGGACAGGCCGCGGAAATAATGACCTTGGGAATAACTGGTGTATTCCCGGTAAAATTATGTTAGAAATTCCTTTCCAGGCCCAACGTTGCCTTGCCCAGGGCATCTGTCTGGGTTTTCTGATTCACTTCATAGGTCATCGGGGCAGTGGTCCATTGTCCGATCATGTTTTCATCAGGCACTATCATGATCACTGCGTCTCTGGCGGTGGGAAATTCGGCGATTCCGGGTTCCAGAACGCCTGATCCCTTTCCATCAACAAATACCCATGCCTTTCCCCATGGATTCTCTACTTTGCATGTTTTTCCTAGCCGACTTACGATGCATACCCAACACACTCGGCCTTGTTTTATCTCCGCCGACACGATGAATCCGTCCACGGCATGCAGGGTGAACCGCGCGTCTTTCTGACCCGCGGCTGGTGCAATCCGGATTACCCCATCATGACTTTGGAGCAGGGATTCATTCATGGCGCATGCCAGCACGGACATGGACTCCATGCCCATATGCCGGAAGGGCCAGGCAGGAAACGCGAAGGGCGCCTTTTCCCGTTCGTTCGCCGGAAGCGCGGCATCCTTCACCACTGTAGTTCGAAACCTCAACGCGGCGTCTGCTTTCATGATGTCGCGCGGTCCGTAGTGGCCGAAACCGTTACAATAAAATTGCCACCGGCCCGGCCAGAGCGCCAGTATCTGCTGGAGTTCATCGGCCAATCCCAACCGCGCCAGCACAATGGGGAGCGGGTCCCAGCCCATGCCCGCGATACCGAAAAGCTTGCTTGTGTTCACAGCGGTCTTGAACAGATCTGAATCGCGGTCCGCGAGCCCGATCAGGCCCGATGGAAACACCGTGGAGAATTCCACCCACGGGAAGATGCCGTCGTAGCACTTCATGTCTTCCGTGATGCCCGTGTAGGGCGTCTGATTCCGTTCCAAGGCCTGGACGATGGAGAAGAGATCCTGCGCGGGAGCCGGTGTAGCGTCATTTGCGAGAAACGAGGTTAACAGGCGGTTTTCCTTGATGCCGAATCCCGCCGCAAAGATGTCGTTTGAGAGTGCGGGTGTTCCCTTGAACAGTGCCCGCTCAAGCGTCCATGATCCGTTTTTATTTGCAATGAGTTCCGGTCCGGCCTGGGTGACGGGCAACGGCGCCAGGTGTTCCAGGATTTCCTTCCAGTGTGCCGCGCGCGGTTCCTCAACACCGGTCTCATGCAGCGCGGCCAATGTTGTGGTGAAAAGCACCCGGCCGTAGACCAGTTCGGAGATCACATCGCGCAGCATGATCCAGCCTTCGTAACCGGTCCCACTTTTTGCGTGATAGATGCCGTCCTCGCCTTGTTCAAATAATGACTCGAAAAATTTGGATGCCTCGATGAGATACGGCAGCGCGCGCGTTTTCAGAAATTCAGGATCGTTCGTGAACTGGTATTGCCGCCAAAAATCCATTGCGATCTGCGCCACCGGCGTGTGGTTGTGAAATTCACTCGCGGAATTATAGCCACGCCGCTCGCATACGTCCGAGATCACCGCGCCATCCGTTTGGAACGCCTCACGCGCGTCCTGCTGGGCGAATGGGAGGGCATTGAATCGATAGGCCAGGTACGAGTCCACCAATTCAGAATGCCCCGCCGCATTGAGCGGCCAATACACCTGCTGCTGATTCCAGTGGAAATAGAAGTTCCAGTTCTGGACATCCCGGCTCCAGCCCCACAATCCATTGATGAAGCGGCCCGGATACGCGCCCCGCTGCGAGGCATTTGCGTAATACATGGTGAGGTGCCAAAGGTTGTCGAGATAGTCATCGCCGGATTCCATCAGCGATTGTTGCCAGAACGCTTTCCATGCGCGGGCATGCGCCTCTTCCATCGCCGGAATGCCCTTCCTGAATGCTTCCGACAACGATTTCTTCACTGCTGGAACAGGATCTTCCTGCATCGGCGAGGTCACCGCCAATAGGATATCAAACTTCTTACTCAAACTTCCCATGACATCCGCCTGGGCCGCATGTGAGTGCCCGCGTGTATAGGCGGGTGTTACGCCGTCCTTCCCCGTTATTCGGCAACCCGCAGCAAACGTTCCACTTGTCAACTTGTGCGATATATACAAACCTTCGCCGTCCGCCACCGTTTCCGTGCCTTCGAGTCCGAGCGCGGCATCCCGATTCACCAGCGCGTACCAGTGTGAAAACGTCCGCGAACCATACCGTTCCAGCGTCATCTTCACCGGCACGTCTTCTTTAAGCGCGCTCGTGATTTCACAACAGAACACACCGGTGCCGTGATCAACAAATCCGCGCGCGGATACCGTCCCGAACGGCGTTGTTGCAGTGATGGTGAGCGCGGCATCCGCCAGACTCAGCCGCCCATTGAATTCCGATAAATAGAACACATCGAACACGGGCATCTGAAAATCCACGATCAGACGGCATGCATGCCGCAAGGCGGTACTGAATTCCTCCTCTTCCGCCTTCCAGTTGTGGAAAGGGCCAAACGCCGCGTCGTCCCAAAGATCGCATTTGTTCACCGCAAAGATCAGCTTTGAATCCTCGCACCAACACAACACCCCAACGTCTCCATTCCCCAAGGGCAACCCCTGCATCGGATCCCCCGGAGGCGCCAAATACACCAGATCATGCTTCGCGACGCGTCCCGGCCACGCTATCGCCCACTCGTGTGTCGTCAGATCAAACGATGAACTGAACCCCATAGCGGGTTTTACCTCGACTCCCTGCTCAACCGCGCCCAATCCGGCGGTCTTCAGGATCAACAGCGTGATACAGACTGTTTGGATCATTGTGATGTCATCCCATTTTCCCAGCCCTGCATTCCAACGTCCTTTACCGTATCCATTGGTTTTGGGTGTTCCTATACCGGGCAAATCTCTTTCACCGGTTCAGATTCAGCAGGATACATGGGTTCATCATTGGCTTCAAGACGCCCACGCATATAGCGGCCAACCATACTCGGCGCCAAGTTGATATTCGGTGGCCGGGGCCAATGGATCGGAACGGGGTTAATTGCTTGCCGTCACATGACTTACGGGAATCCTCTTTTGTTCGCTGGCACGTCAACGGCAGAGAGTTCGAATCCGATCCCCGGATCATAGTAGTCTTTAGGGTGACCTGAAAGCCGATATGCGAAAGCAGAATGTAAAGGAAAAACACGATCAGGATGGATACGCTGACTACGAAAAGCTTGAAACCCTTTAAAATACAACGCACGTGTGTTCAAGATGGTCCTGGGATCCGCACGACGATTTTTTTCAAGGGGTGCAATCTGAAATGCGCGTGGTGTCAAAATCCGGAAATGCAATCATTTAACGGCGGCATAGCGCCGGATCGCGAGTATTCCATCGACGACGTCCTGGAGATAGTTTCAAGAGACAAGGAATATTATCGATCAAGCAAGGGCGGCGTTACGCTGAGCGGCGGCGAGCCCCTTCTGCAGGATGCGGACGGCCTGATCGCGCTGATGCAGATGCTTAGGCGGGAGCAACTACACGTTGCGGTGGAAACATCGCTTCATGCGCCGTGGGAAACGATCAACAAAATTGCGCCGTACGTAGATCTCTTTCTGGTGGATCTCAAAGCGATTGGCGACGACGCCCTTCACAAAAAATGCACCAGGCAAGACAGCGCTTTGATCCACAGCAATCTGAAGAAACTCCTTGGTTTAAACGTCCCGATTAAATTCCGCATGGTAATTGTGCCGGGATTCAATGACAGTGAAGAGCACATACAAGCGGTTTCCCAATTTTTAAAATCCATCGAGTATGACTCGATTGAATTGCTGAAATACCACACGTTCTACGAAGACAAAGCACGGCGCTTCGGGTTGGATGTGACACCGTTGAATATCACGCCGGAAGAGAGCCAAAAAGCCATCGAGAAGGGCATCGAACTATTCGGACGTTGCGGAATCAAGGCTGAATACGCGGATCGGGGCACTCCCCGGCACAAGGCCGTTTTTACGCCGCGCGTAAAACAAATCCAGAGCGATCTCCGGCATAGTCCCAGAGCCCTTTGCATGGAGGCATGCCTTCTCAAGACCCAGTATTACAAGAAGCATGGCTTCAGCAAGCCGGTCCCGATCCACCGGGCGGAGTGTCTTTCGCATGTACTGCGCAACAAGCGTGTCATTGTGTATCCGGGGGAGTTGCTTGCAGGCACGTTTACGTCCAAACGCGTTGCCGGCCAGCTTTGGGCGGAATACTATGGCGTGGTCGGCGTGAAGATGATCCACAAGTTAAACCGCCTGAAACCGGTGTCGTTTGAGGTCTCTCTCCGGGAACGGCTTGCCTTCTTGAAAAGCCTGCCCTTCTGGAAGAAACACAGCCTGTTGGGGCAGACCTATCCGAAGCTTTTGGATTATCTTGCCATGTTTGCGCGGGCGTCAGAGATGAATGCGGGATTTAACAACAATCTGGCGGCGATCGCCCATTTTATCGTGAACTTCGACCGCATCCTTACCCTGGGGACATCGGGTCTTATTGAAGAACTGCGGGCGAAACAGCAGGAAAAGCTGGAGAATAATCAGGATTTTTATACGGGCGCCATCATCGCCCTGGAAGGATTGGAAGCCTATGCGCAGCGCTATGCGGAACATCTTTCCTGTTTGAGCGAGAACGAAAACGATCCGGAGCGCCGGAGGGAATTGCTGGAAATGTCCGATATCTGCCGGCGTGTCCCCAAAAATCCCGCCTGCACTTTTCATGAAGCGCTGCAAAGCATGTTGTTTCTTCATATTGCGCTGTGCATTGAGTCGTATGAGAACGCGATATCCTTCGGGCGTTTGGATCAACTCTTGTATCCGTATTATAAACGGGATAAAGAGGCGGGGATTATTACGTACGAGAAAGCCAAGGAACTGCTGTGTTTGTTCATTCTGAAAATGGACGAGGCCATTTTAGTAAATGACGGCAACACTTTTCCTGAACTGTTTAATCTGTTTGAGACGCTGTCAACGGATCAGGCGATAACGTTTGGCGGTTTGGACAAAGAGGGCAGGGATGCGACCAACGACGTTACCTACATGTTGATCGACGCCTGTGAATTGCAGCCGCTTGCGGCGGATCTAAGCGCGCGGGTTCATAAAGACAGTCCCCGCGAATATTTGGAGCGAATTGCGGAGGTATACATCAACGGATGTCCCATACCGCAATTGTTCAGCGATGAAATCTATATCAAAACGCTGCTGGAGCATTACCCCACCACCCTGGAAAACGCGCGGAATTACGCGATAGTGGGATGTGTTGAGCCCAAGGCCACGGACGATCATTTTGGCAACACCGACTGTGCAAACGTAAATGTCACCCTGCCTCTTTTGCAGGCGCTGAAGGGTCATGAACATGATTTATGGAATGAGAGCGTTCATGATCAACTGCTCATATTGACGACCAACTTTCTCAAATATACCTTTGACGGAAACAATGCGTTCTCCCGGCGCATTACCCAAACCTGCGGCGCACTGCGCAAAAGGCGGAACATCAAAAGAGGCCTGTGCGAATATCACCCGCCGTCCAGCATGGACGAACTTCTTGAACGCTATCAGGCGCGCTTGAACCGCCTGACACAGTCCATATTGGCTGATCACCAAATGATCGAGGCGAACCTCCGTAAAGGTTTTCACACGCCCCTTGCGTCTTCGATGTTCCAGGGGTGCGTGGAAAGCGGAAGGGATGTCTACGAAGGCGGCACGACGATAAACAGCAGCGGCATTCAGGCGGTAGGGATCACGGATGCCGCGGATTCCCTGCACGCCATTGAAGAGGTGGTGTTCACGAATAAGCTCTTTACCGTCAATGAAGTCATTTGCGCCATCGAGAATAATTTCCAGGGGAACGGCTATTCACAGGTCAGGTCCGCCTTGCTCGCCGTGCCGAAATTCGGCGACGATTCATCCCCCAAGGCCGCGGAATGGGTAAACAGAGTGTTGCAGATGTATAACAACGCCTTGGAATCCGTGGGGAACTGTCCGCGCAACGGGAGGTATTCCGCCGGGTATTACGCATTGAACGTCGGCACACGCTATGGGCGAAACACGCCTGCCCTGCCTTCAGGACGGCTCGCGGGCGTTCCTCTTGCCAACAGCCTCACGCCACATTACGGAATGCAGCAGACGGACCTCTTATCCGCACTGAACTCCGTTGCCTGCATTGATTTCGCTCATCACGCCGAGAATGGCACCACGGCGACGTTCACCATTGATGCCGCATTGTTTCAGAACCCGGAGGGCGCATCGAACCTGGCAAACATTTTCAGGACATTTCTTACACACGGGGGCATGCAGATTCAGCCCAATATTATCGATCGGCAAATCTTGCTGGATGCTTACAACAATCCGGGAAAATACCCGGATCTTTTAGTTCGCATTGCCGGTTACTGTGCCTATTTCAATGAACTTTCCGATGAATTGAAACTGGTGATCATCAATAGAACCTGCTATTCCTGACCTGCCGGGGGAAGCTTGGTGATTCGCAGTAATTTAAAGCCCATAACAGTGTTGCTGCTTGTCATAGCGGTCTTCGGTTCCACTGGCGCCGAGTGCGAACCCGCGATCATGTCTGATGAAACGAAGCCGTCGGATGGTTTGCCAACCATCGATCAGATCATCGAAGCCCAAACGGACATCCTGGGCGAAGCCGCCCTGCGCCAAGCAGACGGGACGAGTTATGAATTCTTTGCCAAGGCGATGCCGCCGTTGCGTTATGTCAATGCGGCGTTCCGGCACTATCCTATCGTATTGGCCGCTCCATGTAATGGATGCAAAGCACGGCTGGTGAGCAATGGCAGCGCGATCAATGCCAAAGGGGGTGGACACTCCTGGAAGGACGTGGGAGTTCCAGTCAATTTTCGTGCGGGGCAGGGACATGCCTCATTCGGCGAAGATTTGGACAAGCTGGAGGGGCCTCGCTTGACCGATGGTTATTTGCCCATCGTTGGGATGAGGTATCGTGAAGGGGATGCAGCGTACCGGCAAGAGGTTTTTGTGAGTGTAGATCCCGCCTTGGCAACGTATGCGGTAGTGTTCGTGCGTTTCACGCTCGATGCCGGTCAAGAGGGGATGGTTTCGGCGCATCTGACGCCACCCGATCCGCTGCGCCTGATCAAACGCCAATTATGCAACGATAAGCAGCAAGTGTTTTTGTGGATTGGTTCGAATTGGCAGTGGGACGCTGCGAAACAAACCTTGACCGCCACGATCACCTCCGGCGGAGAGGCGGTGCTTGCTGTGTTCACCGCAGCGGCGCCCATGCTTTCCACAGCCCAGGATCTCTCCGGCAATGAGTACCTCCATCAGCAGCAGCAATGCGCCGCCGCATGGCGGGAACTGCTGGGCAAAGGTGTGACGCTTGAGGTGCCTGAAACCATCGTGAATAATGCCTGGCGGGCAGTGATGGGGGCGAATTTCACCATTATTACCGGCAGCACGGTGAACTACAGCGCCGGCAATGCCTACGAGACGGAATATATCACCGAAGGCAGCCGGACGTTTGGGGCCTTTACACTGTTCGGTTTCACCAATGAGGCGCGGCCCATGCTCCTCTCGCTGTTGGATCATTCCATACCGGAGCATAAGTACGCAGTGACGGGATGGAAGCTGCGCGCGCTGGCTCAATACTACTGGCTCACGCGGGACACCGAATTTATGCGGGTGAACCGTCCACGCTGGGAACCGCTGATCAAGTTGATTATCGATGATCTTGATCCCAACACCGGCTTGACGCCCAAGGACTTCTATGCCTCGGATATTCCCAAACCGGTTTGGAATCTGAAGACCAACGCCACCTGCTGGCGCGGGGTGCGCGATATGGCGGCGGTGTTGCGCGAAATGGGTGAACCGAATCCGCAATTGGAGGATCGAGTACAGCAGTACCGGCAGGCGATTCTTGATGCGGCCGATAAGAGCGTGAAACGCGGCTTCGATCCGCCGTTTGTTCCGAATGTGCTGTTGGAAGACGCCGAAAAACCATACGAAGCACTGACGGCTACTTGTTTGGGCAGCTACTGGTGCCTGGTCTCAAACGCCATGCTCGATTCGGGAGTTTTCGACGCTCAACCGGAAAAGGCCGCTTGGATTCTGGATACGCTGCATCGGCGGGGCGGTGTGTGCATGGGTATGTTGCGCTTCGATCAGCACTCGAAGCTCTTTGCCAACGAACGAGGCGTGGACGACAATTACACTATCGGCTACATCCTCCACCTGCTCAAACAAGACGATGCAGACCGGGCCGGTGTCTCTTTTTATGGCAAGTTGGCCCAGGGATTTACCCGCGATACGTTCGTTGGCGGCGAGGGCACAAGCCTTGACCCGCTCGACTCCCATGGACGACCCATGTACTTGCCGCCCTGCACGGCGGGCAATGCTTTCTTCCTGTGGACCTTGCGGCACTTGCTGGTGCAGGACTGGGATACCGATGATGACGGTATCCCGGATACGCTGAGGCTGTTGTATGCGGTGCCACGGCGTTGGCTGCGCGACGGCGCTAGTATCAAATTCGAAAACGCCCCGACCGCGTTCGGCACACTGTCCCTGGAAACAGAATCTAAATTGAATCAAGGTGAACTGCTTGTACGCATCACCCTGCCGCCGCATCAGCCGAAGAAAACGCTTCTTCGCGCGCGTATACCGGAGGGCTGGAAAACTGTTTCGGCGGCGGTGGGCGAAACTCCCCTTGCTGTTGATCCGAATGGCGTGGTGGATCTATCGGGACGAAGCGGCCAGATCACCATCCGGTTTCAGGTGAGCAAGGGAAAATAGTAGCTGCTGCTTTCGTGGGTTAACGACAATCGTGAAGTTTTTACAATTTCGTCACAAGGGCCGCGATGGCGGGATATGCGGTGGCGGCTTCGGTAACGTCGTTTTTCAGCAGGCGGAGACCTTCGGGAATGTGCTTGCGGAAATAGGGTTTGCCGCGCACAACGGAGAGGAAGCCATAAGCGCCGAGGGCTTGCATATGGCGTTGCAGCCGGCAGATCAATAGGGCTTTATGGAAGTCTTGCACGGAGAAGTCTCCGCCGGAGCGTTGTATTCGTAAATTAATGTAGTATGCGAGGAGACGTTCGCGCATTGCATCCTCAAGCCGGTAGTAGGGGTCCCACAATACAGAAGCAATATCATAAGCAGGAGGCGCCAGGCGCGCGCCCTGGTAATCAATAAAGCGCGGAACGCCCCTGGTGATCATGATGTTCTGAGATTGGAAATCACGGTGAATGATGGCCTTGGGCAACGCATCGGCCGTGCGCGCAAGCCGGTCAAATTCGCCTTCGAGGGCGCCCCATGAATCTGGTTGTATTCCGCATAGGCCTTCGACGAAACGTTCGAGGAAGTAAGTGGTTTCCCACCGGAAATAGTCGTAGTCGAAGGGACGGTTCGCAAGGAGTTCACATTCATCGATATGGTTCGAGGCATCAACGTGGAGTGAAATGAGACTAATCAAGATTTTCTGATAAATGGATTCTATGTCTTCTGCTGGGCGGGGAAACTTCAGACAATTATACAGCGAGAGATCTCCGAGATCTTCAAACTCGGCGCGCTTGTTTTCCACATCGACGCTTAGCAGCTTCGGCACGGGGACGCTATGCCGTGCGAAAAACTCTGAATATTTGATGTGCCGCTCGTAATCGGCTTCGTCGGGCGGACATACCATGCGAACGACTGTTCCTTCATCGCTATGGGAACGGTAGTAGCGCCGCCCGGAGCCGCCAATCCCGATTTGCAGGCCGAGTTCGCTAAGGGGAATGCCGAGAAATTCGGGCTCGGACAATTCCACGTGGAAGCCGTCGCCCACGATGCAATTCTCGTACCGGGTTTCGCGCGCGATGTGCACTCCCGGAAGGACGATGGCGTTGCGCAATGCCGCTCCTTCGCTGAGCCTGCATCCGTCTTCAATAATTACATAGCCGTCAATATTGATATTCCGGCCCTGAACATCGGCGGCGGCATAGATCCCCTCTCCATTACGGCGTAACGTATCGACGATGGCGGCGGCATATGACGCGGGCGTGCCAATGTCGTGCCAGAGGCATCCCGTAACGTCCATGCTGCCTACGGTCTTGCCTGCCGCCATGGCGGCCAGCCAAGCGTTCACGACATTCGATATGCCGTCCGGCAGATACGCCAGAAACGCGGCATCGTATACGGCGATACCGGTATAGGCCAAAACACGCACGGTGTCTGGGCTTGGGTTTGCTGAATAGCCATCCACACTCACCACCTGCTCGACAGCATTTATGCGAACCTTGTTGTGCGCGGGATAGTCGTGGAGGGCGAGGGTGGCGATGTTGCCGGAGGCCCTATGTACCTCAACAAGAGCCTTCAGGTCGATATCTGTCAAAATATCCGCATTGTGAACCAAAAAAACACCTTCGCCCAGTAATGATTGGGCATTTTTGAGTGCGCCGCCCGTTCCCAGCAATGAATTTTCGTGGAAGAGCGTGATCTGGTCCTTATAAGGGGAATTTTCGAGCCATGACATGATGAGATCGGGTTTATGGTGTAGATTTACGCCTATGCGTTCTACGTTAAGCGCTGCGATACGTTCGAGAGTCCGCGACAGGAGCGAATGCCCCAAGACGGGCAGTAAGGGC
>Ga0209311_1000466_pt1 | contig 37768 bp, 33 predicted proteins | sample AD_UKC045_MetaG_FD_184417 | JGI IMG/M metagenome (GOLD analysis project Ga0209311, IMG submission 184417) | Active sludge microbial communities of municipal wastewater-treating anaerobic digesters from USA - AD_UKC045_MetaG (SPAdes) (version 2) | ecosystem: Engineered > Bioreactor > Anaerobic >... | reverse complement strand
GTGCGGCCGTGCACGGTCACCATCTTCGCGCCTTCGCCCTCGGCGATCCGCGCGATCTCCGGCGCATTGAGCGAGCCCTCGTCCCAGCCCAGCCGCATCTTCACAGTCACCGGGCGCTTCGTACCCGCCACCGTGGCCGCGATCAGTTGCTGCGCCAGTCCCGGCTCACGCATCAGCGCGCAACCTGATTGACCGCCCGTGACCTTTTTCGCCGGGCAGCCCATGTTGATGTCGATGATGTCCGCCCCAGCCGCCTCTGAAAGTTCAGCGCCCACCCGCATCCACTCCGGGTCGCGTCCGGCGAGCTGTACGATGAAGGGGCCCGATCCGTTGTGCGGCGCAGCGCGGCGAACGAACTCTTCGGTCTCACGCGCGAGTTCAGCCCCGGCAACCATCTCCGTCACCACCGCAGGCGCTCCGAAGCGGTCCGCTTGGCGCCGGAACGGCGCATCGGTCACGCCCGACATCGGCGCCAGGAATACCGGCGCGGCGATCTGGACATCTCCCACTCGGAACACGAAACAGTAACTCCAAAAGCCCCGGCGAACTGCCTAATTGTTAGGCAAAAGGCCAGCGCCAATAGAACCCAACCGCTGGAAGGCGTCAAGAATGCACAATCAAGAGGCGTTTGCGGGCGGAAAAGCGGGTGCAATCATCGTTGCGGCGGGGTCCGGACTTCGCCTCGGCGGGGCAATTCCCAAGCAATTTTTGACCCTTGGCGGCAAGCCCATGCTCCTCTGGAGCGTCGAAGCTATGCTGCGGTGCAATAAAATTGCGACGATCATCGTGGTGGTATCACCCGGCGAAACCAACCGTGTCCGGGCCCTGCTGCCCCGCGCCTGGAACATCCACGTTGTCGCAGGAGGCGCCACGCGGACCGAATCTGTCCGGGCCGGCCTGGATGCGCTGGACCCGATCTTCCCTGCGAAAGTCCTGATTCACGACGCGGCCCGCCCCGGCCTCACCCCGGACGTCGTCACCGAACTTCTCGACGCGCTCGACACGGCGGACGCAGCAGCGCCCGCCCTCGCTCTCGCCGATGCCCTCAAGTCCACGGCTGACGGCGGCGTTCGCTCAGTCAGTCGCGAGAACCTCTCTCGCGTTCAGACTCCCCAGGCTTTCCGCTGGCCCGTCATCCGCTCGGCCTTCGCCAACGCGTCCCCTGCCGTTGACGACCTCGCCCTCGTCGAAGCCGCTGGCGCGAAAGTCGTGCTGACGCCCGGACGCCACGCACTTATGAAAGTTACCTATCCAGAGGATCTCGTCGTGGCCGAAAAACTCATTGCTGGCATAGCCCTTCGCGTCGGCACGGGGTTTGATGTTCACGGCTTCGAACCCGGCGATGCCGTCATTCTTTGCGGCGTCCGCATACCGCATACAAAGAAGCTCGAAGGCCATTCGGACGCCGACGCCGGATGGCATGCGTTGACCGACGCCATCCTCGGCGCCCTGGCTCTCGGCGACATCGGCGATCACTTCCCGCCCTCCGATCCTCAGTGGAAAGGCGCGGCCTCGATCAAATTCCTCCGGCACGCCGTAAAGCTCGCCCATGATCGCGGCTTCCACGTCGCCAACGCCGACCTTACAATCCTCGCCGAGCGCCCCAAGATCGCGCCCCACCGCGAAGCCATGCGTATTGCCACTGCCGAAGCCATGAACGTCTCGCCGGACGTGGTCAGCGTCAAAGCCACCACCACCGAAAAGCTCGGCTTTGTTGGCCGCGAAGAAGGCATTGCAGCACAGGCAACGGTGCTGTTGTCGCGCTGACGCATTCAGCTAGAGTGCTGGGATGTTCGACGATCATCTTCTGATGCTGGCCCGTCTGACGCTCGATGAAGCGCAGCAGAAGCGTCTCAAGATCGCCACCGCCGAAAGCTGCACCGGCGGCTTGATTGCCGGCCTGCTCACCGAAATTCCGGGCTCATCCACCACGGTTGAGCGCGGCTTCATCGTCTATTCCAACCGCGCCAAGGAAGAGATGCTGAATGTGCCCGGCGATCTCATCGCCGATGCCGGCGCCGTCTCTGAACCCGTGGCGCGCATGATGGCGGAAGGCGCGCTCGAAAATTCCCGCGCCAATCTCACCGTCGCAGTCACGGGCGTTGCCGGCCCCGGCGGCGGCACGCCGCTCAAGCCTGTTGGCCTTGTCCATCTCGCCGTCGCCCGCGAGAACAAGCCGATCTTCCATCAGGCCATGCGCTACGGCGACATCGGCCGGGACAAAGTCCGCCGCGAGACGATCATCACCGCGCTGGAAATGCTGCGGAAGATGATGGCCTGATTTTCATCTGGCAGATCGCGCAGCGCCGCCGCCCTGCCCTTATCCCGCCATCAACACCCCCGACTCCTGACGCTGAGCCCGGCCAAAAGAAGCCAGCTGCCAAGGAGAGCCACCTGATGCGTGTTGCCAACATTCTGGTCCTGGGCGCGGCTGCCATGTTGGTCTGGGCCTGCGCCTCCACCGAATTCCCGGAGCCCGGCGCAACGCCGAGCCAGCCAACTTCCGTAGAGGTCGGCGGCAGTGACTGCGCCGTCATGGCGGCGGTCGCCAAGGAACATTACAAGTTCGGGCCGGATAACCCGCCCCCGCCCCTCAAGGGTTTGAGTGAAGCCGGCTGGCGTCCCCAGTGCGATTGGTCGAAATACGGCCTGACTTTCTCGGACTACCATGACGTTCCCCAGGCCGCCGAGCCTCGGGAACGCCTGAAATGGGTCGCTTTCGAGCAACCCCAGTATGACGGGAATGGCGCGACCATCCGGACTGAGATCATGCATGGACCGTTGGCAGGCATCGGCTATGAATGCCGCCTGCATTCGGGTATCGCCGGATGGACTGTTGGCGAGTGCAAGACAAGCTGGGTGTCCTGATGAAGCGTATGTTCCTCCTCGCGGGCGTTCTCGCCATGGCGGCTGCCTGCGAAAGCGCGCCTGAGGAAGTGGCGGCCAAGGAGCCGCTCTTCGTCACGGACGACTGCGCCCTGATCTCCGCCATCGGTCGTGAACGTTACGACCTGTCCCGCGACGACCCGCCAGCCTCTGTCCGCCTCAACGGCGAGGATGCGCCGTGGGCCCCCGGCTGCGACTGGCAGGCTTCCGGCTTCAACCTCGTTCAGGTCAGCGGCCCGGAAGGTGAAGCTGCAACGCCGAACATGAGCCGCATTACCTTCAACCGTCCGCGGTATGACGAAAACGGCGCGCTCGTCCGCACCTCGATCACGCCGAACGGTGGCGATACCACTGCCGTTCTCTGTCGCGTCAAACGCGGTGCGTCGGGCTGGTCTATCGATGAATGCGGCCCTGATCCGAAACTCACCCAACCGCGCGCCGTCGCGCCGACCCCGGCCGACCAGACACCGGATACGACGCTCACCACGCCGGGCGGCGATCGTCCGTTGACCGCACGTGACCTCTCAACGCAGGACTCCGGCGCGTCGTCCGGCACGCCGAACTGATCAGCTGGTCGGCACGACCTTCGGATAGCGCCGAGAAGCTTCAGCGACGAACGCATCGATCACGCGTTTGACCGCGTACGTCTTGTTGGCGTCGGCTAGAGCCTGCAGGACGAAGTTCCTGAACTCGAACTGGATCGTGAAGTCCACGCGCGACCCCGTCGGGCTCGGGCTGAAGCGCCAGCTATTCGCCAGCTTCTTGAAAGGCCCACGCACGAGCGTCACGTCGATCGCCAGCTCCGGCTTGCGCGCATCCACGTCGGTAACGAACGTCTCGCGGAAGCCTTTGAAACCTACGGTAACCTCTGCCCTGCAACGCGAACGCTCTGGCTCGTACTGCTGACTCACCAGCTTCAGCGACTGAATCCACGTCACGAATTCCGGGTAACGCCCAACATCAGCGGCAAGATCAAACAGATCCTCCGGCCGGTAAGGCAGGTCCAGCGTCTGGCGATGCGAGGTCACGTCAGCGGCGAGCCAGTTGCGCCTCACGCGCCTCGCGCAGGCGGGCGAAGTCTTCGTCCGCGTGATACGACGAACGTGTTAGCGGGCTGGCCGAAACCAGCAGGAACCCCTTCGACTTCGCGATCGTCTCGTACGTCGCAAACTCATCCGGCGTCACGAAGCGATCCACGGCAGCATGCTTGCGCGACGGCTGCAGGTATTGCCCGATCGTCAGGAAGTCGACGCCGGCGGACCGCATGTCGTCCATCACCTGCATCACCTCTTCCTTGCTTTCGCCAAGGCCAACCATCAGGCCGGACTTGGTGAACTGCGAAGGATCGCGCTCCTTCACCCGCTCCAGCAGGCGCAGCGAGTGATAGTAACGCGAGCCCGGACGGATGCTCAGATACAACCGCGGCACCGTCTCAAGGTTGTGGTTGAACACGTCCGGCTTGGCGTCGATCACGATGTTCGCTGAATCGCCCTTGCGCAGAAAGTCCGGCGTCAGGATCTCGATGGTCGACTTCGGAGCCGCACTACGGATCGCCCGCACCACCGCCGCGAAATGCTCCGCCCCGCCATCAGCAAGATCATCGCGGTCCACCGACGTGATGACGACGTGGCCCAGGCCCATCTTCGCCACCGTCTCGCCAACGCGCCGCGGCTCGTCCGCATCCAGCGCCGCCGGCATCCCCGTGCGCACATTGCAGAACGAGCAGGCGCGCGTGCAGGTATCGCCCATGATCATCAGCGTGGCGTGCTTCTTGGTCCAGCACTCGCCAATGTTCGGGCAGCCCGCCTCCTCGCAGACGGTCACCAGATTCGCGTCCCGCACGATCTTCTTGGTCTCGAGATACCCCTCGCTGGTCGGCGCCTTCACCCGAATCCACGATGGCTTCCGCTGCAGCGGCGTGTCCTCACGCCCCTGCTTTTCCGGGTGTCGCGGCCGCGAGTCGGGTCCGCCCTTGGTATCGAGAAGTGTGGCCATATGGCCTGTTACCTCGGTTTGCCCGCGTATGAAAACGCGACGTTATGTGAAGCTGGTATGTACGTTTGTGCTTTATGCGCCACAGGCTATATTAAACCCAATACATAAAAGAGCGCGGTGTGGCGCCCGAGGGAGTAATTTCACATGGCGTCGCTGCGATCGACTTACGACCCCCGTAACGCTGAGATCGGTATTTTCCAGGCATTGCTGGCCGCCCGCAAGGAATACGGCGCCAAGAAAATCGTCATCCACGACGCCGACGACCGCAAGCTGTCCTACGACGATATCGTCCGCGCAGCCTTCGCCCTGGGCTCGGCCCTGAAGAAGGACACCAAACGCGGCGAAGCGGTCGGCCTGATGCTGCCCACCGGCGCCGGCGCGATCATCACCTTCTTCGCGATCAACGCCTATGGCCGGGTCCCCGCCATGCTCAACTTCACGGCCGGCGCCCGCAACGTCAAAGCCGCGCTCAAGGCCGCGCAGGTCAAGCGCATCATCACCGCTCACGCCTTCATCGAGAAGGCCGAACTCCACGAACTCGTCGGAGAACTCAAATCCGAAGCCGAATTCGTCTACCTGGAAGATGTCCGCGCCGCCCTCGGCGCGAAACAGAAAGCCGCCGGCGCCCTCGGCCCCATCATGCCCTGGGCCGTCGCCTCCAGCCCGAACCCCAGCGACCCCGCCGTCATCCTCTTCACCTCCGGCACCGAAGGAGACCCGAAAGGCGTCGTCCTCTCCCATCGCAACATTGTCGCCAACGTCCATCAGATCCTGGCCCATGTGCCAGACGCCCTGCGCACAATCGATGTCCTGTTCAGTCCCCTGCCCACCTTCCACTGCTTCGGCCTAACCGCCGGCGCGCTACTGCCCCTCCTGAGCGGCATGAAGGCAGTCCTGCACCCCTCTCCACTCCAGACCAAACTGATCCCGAAGCGCGTCGAAGAAACCGGCGCCACCATCCTGTTCGCCACCGACACCTTCCTCAACCAGTACATCCGCGCCTGCGCTGGCAATGAGCTCAGCAAGCTCCGCTTCGCCGTGTGCGGCGCCGAGCGTGTGCGCGACGAAACCCATCAGCTGGTTCGCCGCCGCTTCAACGTCGAACTCCTCGAAGGCTACGGCGCCACCGAGGCTGCCCCCGTTATTTCGGTCAACCAGCCTGGCCACAATCGTCACGGCACCGTCGGTCGCATGCTCCCCGGCATGGAGGTGCAGTTCGAGGCCGTCCCCGGTATCGAAAAGGGCGGCCGCATGCTCGTGCGCGGCCCTAACGTTATGCAGGGCTACCTCTCCCCCTCCAAACCCGGCGAGCTCCAGCATCTGCCGTCCGGCTGGCACGATACCGGCGACGTCGTCGTGCAGGATGAAGAAGGCTTCCTCACCATCAAGGGTCGCCTCAAGCGCTTCGCCAAGATCGGCGGCGAGATGATCTCACTCGCCGTGGTCGAGAACTGCGCCTCCACGCTATGGCGCGATCACGAACACGCCGCCGCCGTCCTGCCAGATAAGCGCAAGGGCGAGCAGATCGTCCTCCTGACCACTTTCCCGAAGGCAGACCGAAGCGAACTCCAGCGCTGGGCGCAGGACCACGGCGTCAACGAACTCAGCCTGCCCCGCAAGATCTTCCAGGTGAACCAGATCCCCGTCCTCGGCACCGGCAAGATGGATATTGGCGGCGTCCAGAAACTCGCTGCAGAAATCGCCGCCCAAAACGAAGCGGGCCCCAAGGCGGCGGAGTAAACGCCAATTAGGAAAGCGGGTTATTCCTAACGCAACTTAGGAATAACCCGCTTTCCTAAGTTCGGTTAGGAATAGGCCTAATTCCTAATCGACCTTAACAGTCTCGCGTCAGATATGCAGCGGCCGGCCATAAGCGGCCAGCACGCTCTCATGCATCATCTCGCTCAGCGTCGGGTGCGGGAACACCGTCTCCATCAGCTCCGCCTCCGTCAGCTCACCCTGACGCGCAATCGCATAGCCCTGGATCAACTCCGTCACGCCTTCGCCCGCCATGTGTGCGCCGAGCAGCTCGCCCGTCTCCTCGTCGAAGATCGTCTTCACGATGCCTTCCGGCTCCCCAAGCGCGATCGCCTTGCCGTTTCCGATGAACGGGAACTTCCCGATCTTCAGCTTGCGCCCCGAAGCCTTCGCCTTCTCCTCGGTCATGCCCACGCTGGCCACCTGCGGATGCGAGTAGGTGCAGCCCGGCACATTCCACGGATCGAACTTGTGGCTCGGCGTCTTGCCCGACATGCCCTCGACCACGACGACACCCTCATGCATCGCCTTGTGCGCCAGCCACGGCGGCCCGGTCACATCGCCGATCGCATACAGTCCCGGCACATTCGTCTTGCCGAACCCGTCGACCACAATGTGCGTCTTCTCCACCTTCACGCCCAGCGCCTCGAGCCCAAGGTTCTCGACATTGCCGACGATGCCAACGGCCAGGATCACCTTGTCCGCCTTCAACGCTTGCGCGCTCTCCTTGCCGTCGGCAGCCTTGGTCATCACCTCAGCTGTTGCCGTCCCACCTGAAACCTTCAGCGACTTCACCTGCGCCGATGTAACGAACTTGATGCCCTGCTTGCCCAGCTGCTTCAGCATGAAGGCGGAAATCTCCGCATCCTCCACCGGCAGAATGCGATCCAGTGTCTCTACCACCGTCACTTCGGCGCCCAGCGTTCGATAGAACGAGGCAAATTCGATCCCGATCGCGCCCGAACCGATCACCAGCAACTGCTTCGGCATCTCGGTCGGCACCATCGCTTCGCGATACGCCCACACTGTTTTGCCATCGACTTTCAGTCCAGCGCCCGGAATTTCACGCGCCCGCGCACCCGTCGCCAGCATCACGTTCTTCGCCGTGTAAGTCCCCTCGCCCTTGCCCTTCTCGACGATCACCTTCGGCGCAGAAGTGCCCTTCTCCAGCCGCGCCGTCCCGACCAGCACATCGATCTTGTGCTTCTTCATCAGGAAGGTGACGCCGTTCGAAAGCTGTTGCGCCACCCCGCGCGACCGCTTCACGATCGCATCCAGCAACACCTTCGGGTTCTCAACCGATAGCCCGTAGTCCTTCGCATGGCTGATCAGGTGAAACACTTCCGACGAGCGCAGCAGCGCCTTCGTCGGAATGCATCCCCAGTTGAGGCAGATACCACCCAACTCCGCCCGCTCGACAATCGCAACCTTCATCCCAAGCTGCGACGCGCGTATCGCGGCGACATAGCCTCCCGGACCAGAACCGATGATGATGAGGTCGTACGTGTCTGCCATGCCCTCAACATAGGGCATGTAAAAGCTTGCGCCAGACATTTTGACGCTGCCCAAAACGAAAGCGGCCCCGGAATTACCGGGGCCGCTCCTGTCAGTCGAAGCCTGATTAGTTGATCTTGTAGACCAGCGAGAGCCGGGTCGACGTGTCGGTCGACTTGAAGCCTGCCGGCGGATCGGTTTCATACCGGATGTCATAGCTCGCGCGCGCCTGCAGATTGCCCATCAGATCCACGGTCAGGGCGATCACGTTACGCACTTGCGTTGAGGTATCGCTGTAAAGCACGTCCGTATCGTTGCTGAACGAAACCTTGTCGTTCAGCTTGTGCTTGAACTGCGATGCCAGTTGCGCACCGATCGACTCCTCGGTTGCAGCCGGGATGAAGGTAGCTGGCGGAACCGTCCGGGCACGCGTCTCGTCGATCTTGTAGCCGGGACCGCCCTGGATCACCCAATCCGTCGTGTCGCTGGCGATGGCGTGATAAGCGGCGCCGACGCCGATGAAGTAGCGGTTCTCGAAGCCAGAGAATTCATCATGCTCAGCGCTCACGCGGCCATAGGCAGACCATTTTTCGTCGATGATGCGATCGACCTGACCTGCTCCGAAGAAGCGGTTCTTGGTCTCGACTCCATTGGTCTTGCCGTAGTCAGCTGCGAGTTCACCTGACTGAGCCCATTGGCCCGCCGCATGCTTGATTTTAAGCGCCGCACCCAGATCGCTGGTCTTGGTGTTACCTTGGGTAATGCCAGCGTTGAACGCGCCCTCGCCCGTCCATTCTTTGGCCGGAGCGTCTTGCGCAACTGCCGGCGCGACGAAAGCCGCCGACACGGCGAAGACGGCGATTAGTTTTTTCATGGGGATACCTTGCGTTACTGCGTCCGGGGGGAACGCCGTGGGCATAAGACTCAAGTCTCTTCCCAGAGCAACGTTTCCGCTCACGTCCGAACGCTCAGCAACTGCCAGCAAAGCAGAAGTGTCTCGTTCTTGTCACAGTTTCTTACCCCCAAGGGCGAATACACCCGCGAGTTCATCGCGCCTTTCAAAGAGTTCATTTCGAGCGCGCACGAGATTGGCAACCACGCGCTTCCTACAGCAGCATCGCCTCAGGCGTTTCCACGAACTGCTTGAAGCTCGCAAGCCAGCGCGCACCCGTGGCGCCATCCACCACCCGATGATCGCAGGTCAGCGTCACCGTCATCATGGTGGCGACAACAACCTTGTGGTCCTTCACCACCGCGCGCTTCTCCCCCGCACCCACCGAAAGGATCATGCCCTCCGGCGGATTGATGATCGAGGCGAACTGACGAATGCCCATCATGCCGAGGTTCGAGATCGAGAACGTACCACCCATGTATTCCTGCGGCTTCAACTTCTTCTCGCGCGCCCGCGCCGCCAGATCCTTCATCTCCGCCGCGATCTGCGCCAGCCCCTTGCTCTGCGCATCACGCACCACCGGCGTGATCAGCCCGCCCGTGATTGCGACAGCAACGGAGACATGCGCCGACTTGTGCTGCGCCACACCCTTGTCCGTGTAGCTCGCGTTAGCATCGGGATTGGCCATCAGCGCCATGGCGCACGCCTTGATCAGCATGTCGTTGACCGACACCTTCACCCCGGCCTTCTCGCCCGCCTCGTTGATGCGCTGCCGCGCCGAAAGCAGATGATCGATCTCCAGATCGATCGTCAGCGGGAAGTGCGGCACCTGCATGAACGACTGCGTCAGCCGCCGCGCCGTAACCTTCCGCACGCCATCCAGCGGGATCAGCTCATACGTATCCGGCGCATAGATCCGATCATCCAGCACCGCCGGCTCGATCAGGCTCGTAATCCCACCCGCCGCTCCCGGCCCAGCCTTGCCAGCGACAGGCGCTCCCTTCGGCGCCTTCAGTACATCGGCCTTCACAATCCGCCCATGCGGCCCCGAGCCCTTGAGCGCGAGCAGATCCACTCCCTCCGCCTTCGCCAACCGCTTGGCCAACGGCGAAGCCTTGATCCGCTGCCCCGTCGGTTTGGCGGCTACACCACCCGGCGCTGGCTCATTGTCCCGCGTTCCCCGCGAAGGCGGGGATCCAGATGATGCCGGGAGACTCGCGGTTACAGGCTGACCTCCCGCCTTCGCAGGGGATGCGGCGGCCGGCGTCTTTGCCTCTACAGACGCCTTGGCAGCTTCCTTCGCCCCACCATTCCCCTTAGCCGGCGCATCGCCACCGCCATCCAGCTCGGCGATCACGGCGTTCACCTTCACCCCCTGCGCGCCTTCCTCAACGAGCAGCTTCGTAACCGTCCCCTCATCGACCGCCTCGACCTCCATGGTCGCCTTATCGGTCTCGATCTCCGCGATCACATCGCCCGGCTTCACCTTGTCGCCGACCTTCACATGCCACTTGGCGAGGTTCCCCTCTTCCATAGTGGGCGACAGCGCAGGCATCGTGATGGGAGTGGTCATTATTCCTGCTCCGTCAGGTAGCAAACCTTCTTCGCCGCCGCGACGATGTCCGCCGCGTGCGGCAGCGACAGCTTCTCCAGGTTCGCAGCGTATGGCAGCGGCACATCCTTCTGCGCCACGCGCATCGGCGGTGCATCAAGATAGTCGAACGCGTGCTCCGTCACTGCCGCCGCAATCTCCGCGCCCACGCCGAAGAAGCGCCAGCCTTCCTCGCAGCAGACAATGCGATTGGTCTTCTTCACACTCTCGATCACCGTCTCCGTATCCAGCGGACGCAACGAGCGCAGATCGATCACCTCCGCCTCGATGCCAATCCCCGCCAGCTCCTCCGCAGCCTCCAGCGCGAACTTCACCATCCGCGAGTGCGCCACCAGCGTCACATCCGTACCCGCACGCCGGATACGCGCCTTGCCGATGGGAAGAACGAAATCTTCCACCTCCGGCACATCGAACTCGACGCCATACATCAGCTCGTGCTCAAGGAAGACCACCGGGTTCGGATCGCGGATCGCCGCCTTCAGCAGGCCCTTCGCGTCCGCCGCATCATAAGGCGCAATCACCTTCAGCCCCGGCACGTGACCATACCAACTCGAATAATCCTGGCTGTGCTGCGCGCCCACGCGCGACGCGGCGCCGTTCGGCCCACGGAACACGATAGGACATCCCATCTGCCCGCCCGACATGTACAGCGTCTTGGCCGCCGAGTTGATGATGTGATCGATGGCCTGCATCGCGAAGTTGAACGTCATGAACTCCACGATCGGCTTCAGCCCGCCAAACGCCGCGCCCACGCCAAGGCCCGCAAAGCCATACTCCGTGATCGGCGTATCGATCACCCGCCGGTCGCCAAACTCCTCCAGCAAGCCACGGCTGACCTTGTACGCACCCTGATACTGACCGACCTCCTCGCCCATCAGGAACACGCCCTCGTCGCGCCGCATCTCCTCCGCGATCGCATCGCGCAACGCATCGCGGATCGACGTCTTCTTGTACGTCACCCCCTCAGGCAGAGCCGGATCATGCAGCCCCTCAGCCGCCGCAGATTTCTGCTCCGGCGCGCGCAGACGATGCCCGTCATTCTTGGTCTCTGCAGGCGCCTCCGCTTCCTTCGCAGCAGGCTTCGCCTTGTCATTGGACTTCGCCGCCGGCGCCGCATCTCCGCCGATCACGGCGATCAACGCATTCACCTTCACGCCTTCTGTCCCCGCCGGAATAACCAGCTTCGAAATCACGCCCTCGTCCACGGCCTCGACTTCCATCGTGGCCTTGTCCGTCTCGATCTCGGCGATCACATCGCCGGGCTTCACGGTATCGCCCTCCTTCACCAGCCACTTGGCCAGCTTGCCCTCTTCCATGGTGGGCGACAGCGCGGGCATGAGAATGTCGGTCATCTCAGCGGCTCTCCACCAGCACATCCGTCCACAGCTCGGCCGGATCGGGCTCCGGGCTATCCTGCGCAAACTGCGCGCTATCGTTCACGATCTCACGCACCTCTGCCTCGATCTTCTTCAGATCGTCCTCGCTCACATGCTTCGCATCCAGCAGCTTCTTTTTCAGCATCTCGATCGGGTCGTGATGCTCGCGCATCTCCTGCACCTCTTCCCGCGTGCGATACTTCGCCGGGTCAGACATCGAGTGCCCGCGATAGCGGTACGTCTTCATTTCGAGAATGTACGGCCCCTCGCCATCGCGCGCCCGCGCCACAGCCTTCGCCGCCGCCTTGCGCACGGCCAGCACATCCATTCCGTCCACTTCCTCGCCCGGAATCTCGAACGAGATCCCGCGCTTGAACAGCTCCGTCTCCGCCGACGCCCGCGCGATCGACGTGCCCATCGCGTACTGATTGTTCTCGATCACATAGACGACCGGCAGCTTCCAAAGAGACGCCATGTTGAACGCCTCATAGACCTGCCCCTGGTTCGATGCGCCATCGCCGAAATAGGCGATGCACACCGCATCCGAACCCTTGTACTTGTTCGAGAACGCCAGCCCCGTCCCGATCGGCACCTGCGCGCCGACAATCCCGTGCCCGCCAAAGAAGTTCTTCTCGCGGCTGAACATGTGCATCGAGCCGCCCTTGCCGCGGCTGTACCCGCCCTCGCGCCCGGTAAGCTCCGCCATCACGCCGCGCGATGTCATGCCCGCCGCCAGCATATGGCCGTGATCGCGATATCCGGTGATCACCTGGTCGTCGCCGTCGAGAACCGACTGCACGCCCACCACAACCGCTTCCTGCCCGATATAGAGGTGGCAGAAGCCCGCGATCAGACCCATCCCGTAAAGCTGCCCGGCCTTCTCCTCGAAGCGCCGGATCAGCAGCATGTCGCGGTAATACTGGATCAGCTCAGCCTTGCCCGGCTCGGCGATCTGTTTTCGCTTGGGCGTTTGCTGCGTCGCGGCCTTTTTCGCTGCCATGGCGGAGATTCCCTGCTGCCAGAAAAAGTAAGCGTGAGAACGAAGATAGGAACGAATCCGCCCTCAACCCATGCCTAACACGGGCTAAGACAGCGCGTTCCACACCTAATTTGAAGCGAAATCAGCGAACGGCGACGAGAAGCTCGTCCGGGCGCACAAACGACAGCTTGGTGCGCGCAATTTCCTCAACATAGTCGAGGTCCATGGATTTATCGCGCAGGCGCACGAGCGAGGCCTCCAGATTGGCCTTTTCGAGCTTCAGCGTGTCGATCTGTTTGGTCAGCCGGGCTTCCTCGTTCTGAAGCTCCGTCCAGGCCGCAAGGCCCTGGTCGCCCGCCAGCGCGTGATAAGAGAAATAGAGAATCAGCGCGCCAATGGCGGTAGCAGGCAAAACGGTCTTGGCCGCCTTCACCACCCCTTCCATGCGCTCTCTCGACCCTCCGGACTCAACACGACACAACACAAATCTTCCGTGCGGCCAGACCTGACCGCGACACAGTTAACGAGCCCCTAAAAACCCGTTTCGCCCAGATTACATGGCGTCACAAGCAGGCCCGTCGATCGCACTTCCTTCCAGAAACGAGGTGCGAAGCTCCATATGACACGATCAGTTGAATCGAGTGTGACTACCGGATCAAGCCTTGCCCCGCCGAAAGCGTCGGATGAGGCCGTTGCATGACCCCAATGATCACCGCCACCCGTAGGGGTGCATCAAAGATGCACCGTGGCATGCGCCGGCGGTGCGGTGCATCGTTGATGCACCCTACAATGCCGGAATTGGGGGATAGAGCGGGACAAAACTGCAGGACAGTTTTTGCGCACCCCAAACAAACTCAGCGCGTTAGCGCGAAAGTTTGGAGGACGGAGCTGCGCAGAATCTACGGCGCCCCGTGCCGGGGTATTCTACTCCGCATGACACGACACAAACACGCGCAAACTGGGCTGGTAACCCCGCAGCTTCCTCAGCATTGGCTGACAGCTGCGCTGCGCATGCTTGCGATGCTCGTGCTCCACGTCGCCTCAACGCTTCAGATGATCCGCCGCCGTGAAGCTGTGATTGGCACACAGCCCATGCCGACTGATCTGCCCCAAGCGAAGACCGACCCCCAATCCAAGGAAACCCAAATTGTCGCCGCAAGCGACGTAGCCTACACGGGCGCTCACACCACCGCTTGTCATCCCGGAAACGCGAAGCGTTATCCGGGACCCATTGTGAGAGCACGACACACCATCAATGGTTCCCGGCTCTCGCTACGCTCGGCCGGGATGACAACCGAGGCGGCTCAACAAGCCCACCCTCACAACAACGCACCACCCTCACTCCGCTCATCCCGACGCAAGTCGGGACCCAGAGCATCAAGGGTGATCTGCGTTCAGGACCTGCACCAGCAGCCCTGCACCCCGGCCTTTGCCGGGACGAGCGGTGATCTGATCACCAGCTGAAACAAAAAAAACGCGCCCGCCTAAGCGAGCGCGTTTCCAACTCAATCCAGCTCACCCCGCCTTGCAGCGGGATCGCACTCTCACGCCCGGATGGACGCGCGGCCGAGATAGCGCGCGGCCGAGCCGAGCTCGTCTTCAATCCGCAGTAGCTGGTTGTATTTCGCAAGCCGGTCCGAACGGGCCAGCGAGCCGGTTTTGATCTGACCGCAGTTGGTCGCAACCGCGAGATCCGCGATCGTCGAGTCTTCCGTCTCGCCCGAGCGGTGGGACATCACGGCGCCATAGCGCGCCATCTGCGCCATCTGCACCGACTCCAGCGTCTCGGTCAGCGAGCCGATCTGGTTGACCTTCACGAGGATCGCGTTGGCCGCGCCACGCTCGATACCCTCCGAAAGACGCGCCGTGTTGGTGACGAAGAGATCGTCGCCCACCAGCTGGCACTTGTTGCCGATCAGCTTGGTCAGCGCGAGCCAACCCTCCCAATCATCTTCCGACATGCCGTCTTCGATCGACACGATCGGGAAGCGGCTTACGAGGTCGCCCCAATAGGCAGCCATCTGGTCCGACGACAGCGACTTGCCCTCGCCTTCCAGCTCGTACTTGCCCTTCTTGTAGAACTCCGTCGCAGCCGCATCGAGCGCGAGAACAACGTCTTCGCCCGGCTGATAGCCAGCCTGCTCGATCGACTTCATGATGAAGCCCAGCGCATCGTCGGCCGACTTCAGGTTCGGCGCAAAGCCCCCCTCGTCGCCCACGTTCGTATTGTGGCCAGCCGCCGCGAGACCCTTCTTCAGCGTATGGAACACCTCAGCGCCGCAACGCAGCGCGTCAGCGAACGTATCCATGCCCACCGGCATGATCATGAATTCCTGGATGTCGATCGGGTTATCCGCATGCGCCCCACCGTTGATGATGTTCATCATCGGCGTCGGCAGGATGTGCGCGTTGGCGCCGCCCACATAGCGGTAAAGCGGAAGCCCCGAAGCGTTCGCAGCAGCCTTAGCCACAGCCAGTGAAACACCAAGGATCGCATTGGCGCCGAGGCGCGACTTGTTCGGCGTGCCGTCGAGTTCGATCAGAGCCGCATCGATCGCGCGCTGGTCGGTCGAGTCCATGCCCAGCAGTTCCGGGAAGATCTCGTCATTGACCGCAGCCACTGCGTTCAGAACGCCCTTGCCCAGGTAGCGGCTCTTGTCCCCATCGCGCAGCTCGACCGCCTCATGGGCGCCCGTCGATGCGCCCGACGGAACCGCGGCGCGGCCAGTCGAACCGTCTTCCAAGGTGACTTCCGCCTCGACCGTCGGGTTACCCCGGCTGTCCAGGATTTCCCGCGCATAGACGTCAACGATCTCGGTCACTGGCCTGCCCCTTGGCTGATAGGCGAACGCAAACCCGAAGGACCTGCTCCCACGGGCGAAAAGCGTGCCTGCTATGTCTTGAACCGTCCCCGCTTGCAATGCGGCGGCCAGCCTTCAGGAGAGAATCAGAGACCAGAAAAGCAAACGGCCGCAGATGCGGCCGCCAGCGTCTCGAATGACCTTGAAGTCAGGACTATTCTTCGTCCTTGGCCTTCAGGATCTGTTTGCCACGATACAGGCCCGTTTTCGGGTCGACGTGGTGCGGACGGCGCAGTTCGCCCGATTCTTTGTCCTCGACGTAGGTATTGCCCTTCAGGGCGTCGTGGGCGCGGCGCATGCCACGTTTCGAGGGGGAGGTTTTGCGCTTAGGGACGGCCATGATTGCCTCGGAAACGGCAGGAAACTGGTTGTAAACGGGCCCATTCCTATGACGGGCCGTTCTTGCGAGGGGGCCTCATACGCGCATCTCGCCTGCCCTGCAAGCGGTTAGCGTGGGAAGGCCGTCCGCCGGAGCAATTCCCCGGCTGCGCGAAGCCTAAACCAACCGGCTCTTGTCCCGGGCAGCTGCGATGAACGAGGCGAACAGCGGGTGTGGGCTGAACGGGCGGGATTTGAGCTCCGGGTGGAACTGGACACCGATGAACCAGGGGTGGTCCGTCAGTTCCATGATTTCCGGCAGTTTCCCGTCCGGTGACATGCCCGAGAAAACCACGCCATGCGGCGCCAGCTTGTCGATGATGTCCGCATTCACCTCATACCGGTGACGGTGCCGCTCCGAGATGTGAGTCGAGCCATAGATGTCCGCAACGCGTGACCCCTTGGTCAGAGTAGCCGGATATGCGCCAAGGCGCATCGTGCCGCCAAGATCTCCATCGGCGGTGCGAACTTCGCGGGTGTTCCCGCGCACCCATTCGCCCATCAGGCCGACAGCTGGATACTCCGGATTACCGAATTCGGTTGTGCCGGCGCCCGAAATGCCCGCGAGGTTACGTGCCGCTTCAATTACCGCGAGCTGCATCCCGTAGCAGATGCCGAAGCACGGCAGTTTGTGACGACGCGCGTAACCAGCAGCACGCATCTTGCCGATGGCGCCACGCTCACCGAAGCCGCCCGGCAGGAGGACCCCATCCACATTGTCGAGTTCGGAGAGGTCCGAGTTCGGATCATCGAACCGGTCAGACGGTATCCAGGTCAGGTTGACCTTCACCTTGTTCGCCAGCCCGCCATGGCCCAGCGCTTCGACCACGGATTTGTAGGCGTCGTGCAGCGCCACATACTTGCCGACGATCGCGATGCGCACTTCGCCGTCCGGATTGCGGAGCGTCTGCGAGGTCTGCACCCAGCGATTGAGATCCGGCGTCGTCTGCTTCTCGAGCCCGAAGTGGCGAAGCACTTCATGATCGAGCCCGCGCGCGTGATACTCCAGCGGCACTTCGTAGATGTTCTGCGCATCCAGCGCTTCGATCACCGACTCGGGGCGGACGTTGCAGAACAGCGCCAGCTTGCGCCGTTCTTCCGTCGGAATGGGCATCGGAGCGCGGCACAACAGGATATCCGGCTGAATGCCGATCGAGCGCAGCTCCTTCACCGAGTGCTGCGTAGGCTTGGTCTTCAACTCGCCGGCCGTTGCAATGTAGGGCAGCAGTGTCAGATGGATGAACAGGCTAGCATCGCGGCCAACGTCCTGGCTGAACTGGCGGATAGCTTCGAAGAACGGCAGACCTTCAATGTCCCCGACCGTCCCGCCGACTTCGCAAAGGATGAAGTCCACATCGTCCGTGTCGGACTTGATGAAGTTCTTGATGGCGTCGGTGACGTGCGGAATGACCTGCAGGGTCGCGCCGAGATAGTCGCCACGGCGCTCCTTCTCGAGGATCGACTTGTAGATACGGCCGGTCGTCGTGTTGTCGGTCTTGCGCGCTGATACGCCGGTGAAGCGCTCATAGTGACCAAGATCGAGGTCGGTTTCGGCGCCGTCATCCGTGACGAACACTTCGCCATGCTGCGTCGGCGACATCGTGCCGGGATCGACGTTCAGATAGGGATCAAGCTTGCGCAAACGCACGCGATAGCCACGCGCTTGCAGCAGCGCGCCAAGCGCTGCCGAGGCAATGCCCTTCCCGAGGGAGGACACAACGCCTCCCGTGATGAAGATGAAACGCTTCATGACGGATGCTCAGTTTAATGATTCGGCAGCCTCAAGCGAGAGGCCGATAGGTCGAAGTTACGCGACTAGGTATTCAATCCACCGATTTACGGCGTAGGAGCCGGAGCGGTGGGCGTAGTTGTCGCAGGCGCGGGAGTGGTCGACGCCGGGGGCGTCGTGGTGGCGGCCGGCGGAGTGATGGTCGGCGCCGGCGTCGTGGCCGGAGCGAGCGGATCGATCGTCGGGGCCGGAGCCGGCGTGGCGGGCGCAGTCGACGACGGGGTTGTTGCCGGTGCGGTCGTGCCGGCCGGAGCAAACGGATCAGCAGGCGTTTGACGCTGTTGCTGCTGTTCCAGCGTGCTCGGAGCTGCGTTCGCATCATTGTTGATGCGGGTCATCGTGATGCTGGTGAAGAAGAACACACCAGCCAGAATCATCGTCACATTGACCAGCACGCCAGCCGCGCCGCGACCGGAGATAACGCCGCCCGTGCCGCCGCCGCTCATGCCGAGCGCGCCGCCTTCGGAGCGTTGCAGCATGACAGCGATAACCAGCGCGATGCACGCGATGATGTGGATGGTCAGCAGGACTGCGAGCATTAAGGGGGCCGCCGTATGTGAATTCGACCGCGTCAAAGCACGTTGGAAGGGTGCGGCCAAGCCCCCCGTCAGCTTTTCATATGGGTGCGGCCCTGAAGCCCGCTATGCGCAGCCCTGCGCAATCCGCAGAAAATCGGCCGCTTTCAGGCTCGCGCCGCCCACGAGAGCGCCATCGACACCTGCTACAGCCATCAATTCTTTGGCGTTATCTGGCTTCACCGAGCCGCCGTACAACAACCGGATGCCTTTGCCGGCAGCCCCGAACCTGGCTTCCATCGCGGCGGCGATAGCTCCATGGACCTCCGCAACCTGGGCGACGGTAGGGGTACGACCCGTGCCGATAGCCCAGACCGGCTCATAAGCGATCACAACCGGAGTCTGGCCTGCGGCGTCCGGGACGGACCCGGCCAGCTGGGTTGTAATGACATCCAGGGTACGGCCAGAATCGCGCTCAGCCAGGCTCTCGCCTACGCAGATAATAGGCGTCAGGCCGGCCCGGATGACGGCGGATGCCTTGGCCGACACGATCGCGTCGGTCTCACCATGCAAGGTCCGGCGCTCGGAATGGCCAACAATAACGTATTTTGCGCCGACATCGGCCCACATCTCGGCGCTGATGTCGCCAGTGAACGCGCCGGACTTCTCCGCGTGGCAGTCCTGACCGCCGAGGCCGATGGACGATGCTTTAAGGGCGCCGCCAATCGCAGCGGCCAGCGTGGCGGGCGGGCAAATCGCCAATTCGACGCCAGGGACGCTCGCTGCGCCGGTAACCATGGCCTGAACTTCGGATAGAGAGGCCATGAGGCCGTTCATCTTCCAGTTGCCCGCGACCAGCTTCTTGCGATCCGTCATCTACCCTGCCCTGTACTGCGACAAAGGCGTCACGACCGGAGACACACTCCGGACACGGCATGCCGTATTGTCACATATTCCTGTGGCGAACCGGTTTCCCCTCCGCCTCAAAATGCTCTAGCAAGCCGTGTTCCAGCGGACAACCTTTCGGGGGAGTCGCCAAGTATCAGGGAGTTACGCCGATGATCGGCGGTATTCGCAAGTTTGCCAAATCAAAGTGGGCGCTTGTCCTGCTGTTCATCCCCCTGATCATCAGCTTCGGGATATTCGGCACCCAAGACGTCTTCAGCGGCATTTCGGGAGGCGGCCTCTCCAAGGTCGGCGACCACGAGATCCATGCCCGCGACCTCAATGAGGAACTGACCGCCGAGATTGAGGCGGTCCGCCAGCAGGATGGTCGCGTGCTGACCCAGGCTGATGCGATCCGCGAAGGTATGGCGCAGCAAGTTCTCGCGCAGCTTGAATACCGCAACATGATCCTCGCCTATGCCGACAAGGTTGGCATCCGCGCCAGCAAGCAGGCCGTGGCTGATCTGCTCATCAACCGCGCCGGTGCCTTCAAGGACGCGCTAGGTCGTTTCAATCTCGATGCCGTTCGCGCCCGCGCTGACGCCCAGCGCATGTCGCTCCGCGATTTCGAAAGCGCCGTGCGTGACGACCTGACGGTCGGCTACATCACGTCGGCTGCATTCAATGCGTTCCGGGTGCCGGACATCCTGTCTGAGCCAGTCATCAAGTATATCGGTGAAACCCGGACACTCGTTCTCGCCCGCGTAAGCGACGCGGCTATCGCCAAGCCGGCCGAGCCGACCGAGGCGCAGCTTCAAGCCTGGTACGACACGAACAAGCAGCAATTCGCTCAGCCGGAGCGCCGGCGCATTTCGGTCCTGAGCTTCTCGCCTGAAGACTATATCGACCGCGTGGAACTGACCGATGACAAGGTGAAAGCCGAGTACCAGACGCGTATTCGCGATTACTCGACGCCAGAGACCCGCCTGATCGCTGAGTACACGTCAGCGGATCGCAACGCCGTGCAATCCTTCATCGATCTGACGCAGCAAGGCGTTGCAATCGATGACGCTCTCAAGCGGACGCCGAATGTCGCCGTAGCTGAGCGCTCGGTTAAGCCGGAAGAGATCACCAACGAGGGCTATCGCAACCTCATCTTCGGTTTGCCGCAGGGCAAGCCGGACACAAACCCGCGCAAGCTTGATGAGGCATCGCCCTGGATCGTTGTGCTGGTGAAGAGTATCACGCCGGGCGTTGCTCAACCTTACGAGGAAGTCGCCGAGAAAGTCCGCCATGACATGGCGCTGTCTGACGCGCGCCGCATGTACGAAGACGAGTCCGAGAAGTTCCGCGACGCCGCTGGCGGCCAACCCCTGGAAGAGATCGGTAAGCAGTTCGGCTTCCCGGTGATTCAGCTTCCGCCGGTCGACAACCAGGCGCGCACGCAGCGTGGCGACCAGACCCAGCTACTGGTGAACAACCCGGCGCTGCAGGAGTTGTTCACGCTGCAAGCGGGCCAGATGACCAACCTGTTCGAAGGCGACGAGACCCGGGCAATGTACCGTCTCGACGAAATCGTGCCGCCATTCACGCAAACCTTCGCCGAGGTGAAGACCCGCGTGCATGACCTCTACATGGTTGAGCAGGTCCGGAACGCCGCGACCAAGGCAGCGAACGATATGGTCGCCGCTGTTAAGGCTGGGCGTACGTTCGATCAGGCCGCGACCGCGTCGAAGATGATCGCGCTTCCCGCTGTGACGACGACCCGCCAGGGAAGCACGCAAATCGATCCGGCAGCGCTTCAGGGCGCCTTCGAGCTTAAGGTTGGCGAGACTGGCATTGTGACGGGTCGCGGCGGTGAACCGTGGGTTGTCCGTGTCGAGAAGATCGAACCCGTGACCGCCGCCAGCGCTGCCGTGCTTCGCGCGCGGGTTGCACCCGAGGTTTCCCAGTCGCTCGAGAGCGACATCCGGGAAGTCTTCGTGCGTGGTCTGCAAAAAGAAGTTCCGATCAAACGCGACGAAGCTGCCATCCAGCAGTACTTCCAAAGCTATCTGACGCCCGAGGCATCATGACGACGTCCCTGCCCCGGCTTCACGTCCGGCGCCGGGTCGACGACACGGAGTCGCCGGTCTCGGCGATGCTCAAGCTCAACCCGATGTCGGCGGGGCTTGTGCTGTTCGAGAGCGTCATGGGCGGCGAAACCCGTGGCCGCTATTCATTCATCGGCATGGCGCCAGATCTCTGGTGGCGCGTGCGCGAAGGCAAGGCCGAGACGTCGCTGACGCAGGACTTCAAGGAAGTCCTGTCAACGTCAAACGACATCATGGGCTCGCTTCGCGCGTTTATCGACGCTTGCAAAGTGTCAGGCATGGACGGCCTGCCGCCGATGGCAGCGGGTGCTTTCGGCTATCTGGGCTACGACATGGTCCGCTATGTCGAAAAACTGCCGGCGGCAAAGCCCGATCCGAATGGCGTTCCCGAAGCAATGCTGATGCGGCCGGGTGTTGTGCTGATCTTCGACGGCGTCCGCCAGGAGATCATCATTGCGGCCCCTGAGCGCGGCGGCGAAGCAGCAACGTTGGCGCGCATCGACGCCGTGGAAGCGCAACTCGACCAGGCCATGCCGCCATCACGGCCCAACGACGCGCCGGTCGAGAAACTCGATTTCACGTCGAACACAGAGAAGTCACGCTATCTCGCCATGGTCGAGAAGGCAAAGACCTACATCCACGCAGGGGATATTTTCCAGGTCGTCCCAAGCCAGCGCTTCTCTGCGCCGTTCGAGCGTTCACCGTTCGCGTTCTACCGCGCCTTGCGGCGCCTGAACCCGTCGCCTTTCATGTTCTACGTGAACTTTGGCGCGTTCCAGATTTCTGGCTCCAGCCCCGAAATCCTTGTCCGCGTACGCAATGGCACGGTCACGGTTCGTCCCATCGCCGGCACCTTGCCCCGCGGCGCCACGCCAGAGGCTGATCTTGCCAACGAGCAGAAGTTAATCTCGGACCCGAAAGAGCGAGCAGAACACCTCATGCTGCTCGATCTCGGCCGCAACGATGTGGGCCGTGTTGCTGCACGCGGCTCGGTCGACGTCACCGAGAGCTTCACCGTCGAACGCTACAGCCACGTGATGCACATCGTCTCGAACGTGCAAGGCAAGCTCAAGGCTGGCGAGGATATGGTTTCTGCGCTCGCAGCAGGTTTCCCGGCCGGCACGACCTCAGGCGCACCGAAGATCCGCGCCATGGAAATCATCACCGAACTCGAACCACACGCACGCGGCGTCTATGCCGGCGGCGTTGGCTATTTCGGCGCTGGCGGCGACATGGACACCTGCATCGCTCTGCGCACCGCCGTCTTCGCTGGCGGCAAGATCCATGTGCAGGCCGGCGGTGGCGTCGTCTACGACAGCAATCCCGAGAGCGAGTTCATGGAGACGGTGCACAAGGCCAGCGCGCTCTTCCGCGCCGCCGAGGAAGCTGCCCGCTATGACCGGGGGAACCGGTGATGACCAAAGTCCTGCTCATCGATAACTACGACAGCTTCACCTACAACCTCGTCCACTATCTCCAGGACGTCAGCCCGGATGTGGAAGTTGAAGTCGTCCGCAACGATGCATTGACCGCCAAGGAAGCGCTGGCCAAGGGAGCCGATGCAATCGTGCTGTCGCCCGGTCCGTGTACGCCGGATGATGCCGGCATCTGCCTCGAACTCATCAAGCTGGCCGACGACACCATGCCGATCCTCGGCGTCTGCCTCGGCCACCAGGCGATCGGCCAGGCCATGGGCGGCATCGTCGAGGGCGCGAAGGATATCGTCCACGGCAAGGCGTGGGATGTGAAGGTTCTCGGCGGCGATCTGTTCGCTGGCGTACCAGAGAAATTCCAAGCCGTGCGCTATCACTCGCTGGCGATCCGTCGCGATGGCATGCCCAACGTGCTGTCCGTCGACGCCGAAACCGCGGACGGCGAAGTGATGGCTGTCAGCCACGCCACGCGCCCCGTTTACGGCGTGCAGTTCCACCCGGAATCGATCGGGTCGCAGTACGGCAAAGTGATGCTGGCCAACTTCCTGAAGAAGGCTGGCCTCAAGTGAGCGACGCCGTTCGTAGCGCAGTCGGCAAGCTCGCCAATGGCGGCAGCCCGAGCCCGGACGAGATTGGCGCGTCTTTCCACGCTATTCTTTCCGGCGAAGCCGAGCCCGCCCTCATCGCAGCATTCCTGATGGGACTGCGCATGAAAGGCGAGACTGTCGAGGACATCGTCGCCGGCGTGAAGGTGATGCGCGCAACCATGCGCGGCGCGAACGCCCCGGTCGGAGCCATCGACACGTGCGGTACTGGCGGCCTGTCCTGGACCTCTCTGAATACGTCGACGGCTGTGTCGCTTGTTGCGGCTGGCGCGGGAATTGTCGTCGCCAAGCACGGCAACCGTTCCAAGAGCCGCGCCGGTTCGGCCGACGTGCTCGAGGCGCTTGGCGTCAACCTGTCACCGTCCGATGCACAGATCGAAGCCAGCTTCCGCGATGCTGGCGTGGCCTTCATGTTCGCGCAACAACACCACACCGCGATGAAACACGTCGCTCCCGTGCGCCAGGCGCTGGGCATGCGCACGATCTTCAACATGCTGGGACCGTTGGCGAACCCGGCTGGTGTGAAACGACAGGTGATGGGCGTGTTCGCGCCTGAATGGGTCGAGCCCGTTGCAAAGGCGATGCTGTCGCTTGGCTCAGAGCGCGCCATGGTTGTTCACGGTCTCGATGGCATGGACGAAATATCGACCACCGGCGCCACGCTGGTCGCCGAGATCAGGGACGGAGCTGTGCACGTTTACGAGGTCACACCGGAGCAACTCGGCGTAGCGCGTGCAAATATCGAAAGCCTGCGCGGCGGATCGGTCGCTGAAAATGCTGAAGCGCTGAAGCGCGTTCTTGGCGGTGAGTCGAGCGCCTTCGCTGATCTTGTGGCGGTCAATGCAGGCGCGGCGATTATGGTCGCGGGCCTGACTGACACCATCGCCGATGGCATTGCAAAAGCTCGTGCGTCCATTTCGTCCGGCAAGGCTACTGGCGCGCTGGAAGCCTTGAGGCGTGCATCGAATGGCTGAGCTTGCCGACCGCCTGAAGGCCATCATCGCCTACAAGTACGATGAAGTCGCGAAGCTGAAGAGCGAGCGTTCTCTTGGCTCGCTCGAGGCTGATGCCAAGATGGCATCGGCGCCGCGCGGCTTTACTGACGCGCTGCTGCGTATCGCCTCCGACGATGGCAACGCTCTGATCTGCGAAGTTAAGCGCAAAAGCCCGTCTGCCGGCGATATCAGCCCCGGACGTGACCAAGTCGCCGTCGCACGCGACTACGAAGCGGGTGGCGCGGCCTGCATCTCTGTCCTGACGGACGGCCCCAGCTTTGGCGGCTCGCTCGACGACATGATCAGCGTCCGCAACGCGATTTCGATCCCGGTGCTCCGCAAGGACTTCATGGTTGATCCAATCCAGGTGATTGAGGCCCGGGCTGCCGGCGCAGATGCGATTCTGATCATTATGGCTGCGGTCGACGTTACGCTCGCAGCCGAACTCCACGCGACCGCCGACAGGCTCGGCATGTCTGTCCTGCTGGAAGCCCACGACGAAGCGGAACTGGTGCGCGCGCTGGGCCTGCCCTCGCCGCTTATTGGCGTGAACAACCGCGACCTCCGGACCTTCACCACAGACCTCGCCGTCACGGAGCGCCTGGCGGACATGCTCCCCCCGGGCAAACTCCTGATTTCAGAAAGCGGCGTTCGCTCGGCCGCCGACATATCCCGATTGAGAACATGCGGCTCGCGGGGCTTCCTGATCGGGGAGAGCCTGATGCGAGCTGAAAATGCAGTCGAATCCGTACGTTCGATGTTCTCGGCGCGATAAGAGCTCCACAGCCGAATTGACCCAAAGCGTGAACGATAGTAGAACTATCCGCGACTCATAAGTTTACGCGGGTATCCATATGCTCACCAAGAAACAGCGCGAACTGCTCCTGTTCATCAACGACAGGATCAAGGAAACCGGCGTTTCGCCCTCGTTTGACGAGATGAAGGAGGCGCTGGATCTGGCCTCCAAATCGGGAATTCACCGTCTCATTACGGCGCTTGAAGAGCGCGGCTTCCTCCGCCGCCTCGCGCATCGGGCTCGCGCTCTGGAAGTTCTGAAGCTGCCGGAAAGCGCTGTTCCGCAGGGCGCTGGCCGTGCGCCCTTCCGCCCAAGCGTCGTCGCGGGCGCAGCCACTGAAGTCGGCCGCAAGGTCGCCTCGGCCGTCCGCTCCTCGATGATTCCGGTCATGGGGCGGATCGCCGCCGGTACGTCGATCGAAGCGATCGAACACGAGACGCACAAGGTTGCTGCCCCGGATGACGATTTCGACCCAGATACGCACTTCGCGCTGGAAGTCTCCGGCGAGAGCATGATCAACGCCGGTATTCTTGATGGCGACACAGTCATTCTGAAGAAGACCGAGCACGCCGCATCGGGCGACATCGTTGTCGCATTGATCAACGAAGAAACCGCAACGCTGAAGCGTTTCCGCAAGAAGGGCGGCTCGATCGCGCTTGAGGCTGCGAACCCGGCCTTCGGTACGCAAATCTTCGGGCCAGACCGCGTGCGTATTCAGGGCAAGCTGGTCGCCCTCGTCCGCAAGTATCACTGATCCTTCAGAGCTGGCCGCTTTGGCGGCTTTGTGTAGAGCGGCTGGGTCCACGCCCGGCCGCTTTGTTTTTGGGGAAGGCGGAGCGTCAAACTTCCAGCGTCCGAGTCGATGGCTGCGCCGCCATGTTCTACGAAAGAACACGGCTCGACCGTCAACGCTTGCTGGGTAAGCGAATGAATAATGAGCCGGGATGAAACGGGGCAGCCTGTAGGCGCCGGCGCGCTGACCTGTTCAACTACCGCCCGCCCGGCATCCACGTCGAGCTTGCAGGCTGCACCCTTGCCCATGCATGGCGCTTTCTCGATCGCGTCACCAATGATGAGCGGATTGAGCCCATTATCTGCGCGCCAGTCCTTGAGTTCCAGCCACGCCTTGTCTCGCTGAAGGAAAACCGTTCCATCATCAGCGATGTAGCCGACAGCCTGAGGCGCGGTGACCCAGAGCGCGATCGCCGCAATCGCTGGCGGAAGCGCGAATATCCTGCCTCGCCTTGAGAAGACACAGAACAGCGAGATCGCGACCGCTGCCATCGCCATGCCCGTACCGCCCAAGCGCGGCAGGTCGAGCTCCGGCGACATCTCCACGGAATAGCGCGCGATGATGAGCACGACCTCCATGCTCTTTCCCATCAGCCACAGGAATGGCTCATCGACCCCGAATGGCGCTGCCAACGCCGCCAGCATCGCGGCAGGCGTCGTCCAGAGCGTAATGACAGGCGTGGAGACGATATTTGCGATAACGCTGAACAGGGCCGCGCGATCAAAATGATGGAGCGCGAATGGCATCGTCGCCAACGAAGCTACCAGAGAAGTCGCTGCCGCTCCTACGATCGATGCACGCATGCGGGAGAGCACGCCAGGACGATCCGGTCGCTCCATCTTCGGCCACATCTCGTAGAGCGCGATGAGCGCGCCCGATGCGGCAAACGACATCTGGAACCCCGGCGTTACCACTGCCTCAGGCTGAAGCAACACAACGACCGCCAGAGCGATGGCTAGTGATCGCAGCGAAATGGCCGGCCGGTCGAAGAGCTTCGCGCCAAACCCGATCAACGCGATAATGAAGGCGCGCTGGGTCGCCACCTCCATCCCTGAAATACCGAAATAGAGCGTGCACGCCACGATCGCCCCAAAGGCCGCCGCTCGTACTGATGGCACACGCAGCGCCAATGGTTCGATGAATGGCCAGAGGAAGCGGATGATGAAGAACACCAGTCCACCGACCAGAACCATGTGCACGCCCGAGATCGACAGAAGGTGAGCCAGTCCCGACAGCCGCAAGGCCTCGGCATCATCAGGCGTGATAAAGCTGCGATCCCCCGACACCATGGCGGCAGACATGCCACCGCCCTCTTTACCGGCCTCCGCATTCACATGCTCAGCGATCGCGCGCCTGACTGCGCCGAGCCAGTATGAGAATTGTTCAAGCGGATCGTTCGGCGGCGCCATCGCCAGCGGCTCACACTTGCCAACGGAAAATCCAACCGCGCCGAGCTGTTGGAACCATGCATCGCGGTGAAACTCGTAGTCGCCCGGAACGACCGGCCGTGGCGGCGGCGACAGGATCACCCGGCAGGCCACCGCGCGCCCCGGATAGAACGACATCTCGCCCTTGAAGCTGAAGCGCACATACTTCGGCGTCTGTTCCGGCGACAACCGCTCAATCGCTCGGACATCAATCCGCACTCGGCGGCTTCGTTCGCTGGCGTCGATCTCCGCGATCACTCCCTCGATCCGGACCGGGTCTATCTGCTCCTTCAGAACTGGCGCCGCCACCAACTCCGTCCGGACTTTGCCAGCCACCGGCCCGATCCCGACGCACATAAACATGGTCAGCAGGAGCGATAGCGTCCCCACCCCACGCCGCCTGACCCACGCCCAAGCAACAACCAGCGGCGCCGTTGCGCCCAGAAGCAACTCCCAGGACGGCTCCGCCGGGGCTGACATGTAGAAAGCCGCGCCCATAGCCAACGCCAGAGGCGCCAGAAGAGGCCAGCGCAGCGCCTGATCGTATACGGCTCCTCTGAAAAACCGCCCAACCCGCCGCAGTAGCCCCGCAGGCGGTGTTTGTGACCGAGTTCCGGCCCCGGTACTTGCCAGTAAAGCAGCGGATGTGGTCTTCAGGGCCCGCGCTCCGCTTGGCGGCCGCAAGGACATGACTCGCACTGGAACCCGATGACGGTTGTCACCCGCTTCGCCCCCTCGCCCACTGGGTACCTCCATATCGGAGGCGCCCGGACAGCCCTGTTTTCCTGGCTATATGCGCGCGCAAAAGGCGGCAAGTTCCTGCTCCGGATCGAGGACACGGACAAGGAGCGCTCCACCCAGGAGGCGATTGATGCAATCCTGGATGGTCTAAACTGGCTAGGCTTGGGTGGAGATGAGCCGGCCATCCTGCAGAGTTCGCGTATCGCGCGACATGCACAGGTTGCGCACGAGCTGGTTCAGCGCGGAGCGGCCTACCATTGCCCGGTGACACCCGAAGAATTGCAACAGCGCCGTGACGCTGCCGAACTGCTTCAGAAAAAGAAGGCGGCCGATGGCAGCCTCTCGACCGACGACGCCGCCAAGCTCGACGAACTTACGCGACCCTTCCGTTCACCCTGGCGCGATCCGGCAAAGCCGCTGCCACCGAGCGCGGCGACGGTCGTTCGCTTGCGGATGCCGGACACAGGCGAACTGACCGTCGCAGACCACGTGCAGGGAACTGTCTCGCGCAAGTTCGCCGACCTTGATGATCTCGTGCTGCTCCGTTCCGACGGCACGCCAACATACATGCTGGCCGTCGTGGTCGATGACCACGATATGGGCGTCACGCACGTCATCCGCGGCGACGACCACTTTCTCAACACGTTCCGCCAACTGCCGATCTATCTCGGTATGGGCTGGCCTCAGCCGGAATACTCTCACGTGCCGCTCATCCATGGCCAGGACGGCAAGAAGCTGTCCAAACGCCACGGCGCCACGGCCGTCGATGAATACCGTGACGTCCTGGGTTATCTACCCGAGGGCATGAAGAACTATCTACTCCGGCTCGGCTGGAGCCATGGCGATGACGAGATCATTCCCGAAGCGAAAGCCATCGAATGGTTTGATCTGGATGGCCTGAACAAGGCTCCCGCCCGGCTCGACTTTGCCAAGCTGGATTCCGTCAACAAGCACTATATGGCCGAAGCCCCCGAGGCTGCCCTGTTCGACCTGCTGCTCCAACGCCCCGAGATGCAGGGTCAGAGCCCGGATGTCATGGGGCGAATCCAGGCCGCGTTGCCGGTCCTGAAAGGCCGGGCTGCCAATATCGTTCAGCTGGCTGAACAGGTTCGCTTCCTGACTGATATCCGGCCGATCACCCTCACCGGCAAAGCCGCCGATCAAGTGAATGACGAGGCGCGTGCTCGTCTGAAGGCTCTATCGCCACAGCTCCGGGAGCTGGCCGACTGGAGCGAGGCTTCGATAAAATCTGAGCTCACGCGTTTTTGCGATCAAAATGGGATCAGTTTAGGCAAAATCGGCCCTGTTTTGAGAGCCGTACTTACCGGAGGGGCGCCCGCGCCCGATATTGCTCTTGTGCTGGCCTTGCTAGGTCGTAATGAAGCTTTCGCGCGGTTGAGCGATTATGCCGCCGCTGGGGGCTGAGCGGCGGGAAGCCGCGGGAATTGAGGAGACTGCGCGATGGAAAATAAGGTCAAACCGAACGGCAAGGCGACTGTAAGCGCCAACGGCAAAACCGTTGAAATGCCGGTCTACAGCGGCACCATCGGGCCGGATGTGATCGATATCGGCAAGCTGTACGCCCAAACGGGCATGTTCACCCTGGACCCGGGCTTCACATCAACGGCCTCCTGCGAAAGCCAGATCACCTACATCGACGGCGACCAGGGCATCCTGCTTCACCGCGGTTACCCGATCGACCAACTGGCCGAGAAATCGAACTTCCTGGAAACCTGCTACCTGCTTCTTCACGGCGAACTTCCGACCGCAGAACAAGATCGCGAGTTCCAGAATACGATCACGCGCCACACCATGCTGCACGCGCAGTTCGATCGCTTCTTCGAAGGCTTCCGCCGTGACGCGCACCCGATGGCCATCATGTGCGGAGCTGTCGGCGCTCTTTCGGCCTTCTACCATGACTCCACGAACGTGAATGATCCGCTGCAGCGCAAAGTCGCCCAGCACCGCATGATCGCGAAGATGCCGACGATTGCGGCCCGCGCCTTCAAGTACCACACGGGCCAGCCGTTCGTGTCGCCGCGCAACGAGCTCGACTACGCGTCGAACTTCCTGCGCATGTCGTTCGCTGTGCCAGCTGAAGACTACAAGGTGAACCCGGTTCTCGCCCGCGCGATGGATCGCATCTTCATCCTTCACGCCGACCACGAACAGAACGCCTCGACTTCGACCGTGCGTCTCGCCGGTTCGTCGGGCGCCAACCCGTTCGCGTGCATCGCGGCAGGCATCGCCTGCCTCTGGGGCCCGGCACACGGCGGCGCTAACGAAGCTGCCCTGCAGATGCTGCAGGAGATCGGCACCGTCGAGAACGTGAAGAAGCACGTCGACAAGGTGAAGAACAAGGTCGATGGCGTCCGCCTCATGGGCTTCGGTCACCGCGTCTACAAGAACTACGATCCACGCGCGAAAGTGATGGCGCAGACCTGCAAGGAAGTTCTTGCCGAAGTTGGCATCAACGACCCGCTGCTCGAAGTCGCGATGGAACTCGAGCGCATTGCTCTGTCGGACGAGTACTTCATCGAGAAGAAACTCTACCCGAACGTCGACTTCTATTCGGGCATCACCCTGAAGGCGATGGGCTTCCCGGTGTCGATGTTCACCGTGCTGTTCGCTCTGGCCCGTACTGTCGGCTGGATCGCCCAGTGGGAAGAGATGACCACCGACAACACCCAGCGCATCGGCCGCCCCCGCCAGATCTACACGGGCGCTCCGCAGCGCAACTATACGCCGATGGCTTCGCGCTAGTTCGCGATCTCACGGTTGAAAGCAGAAAGGGCGGCCCGCGGGCCGCCCTTTTTATTTGCCTGAAAGGCCTAGGATCGTCTCAGCCGCTATCTCCGCTGCCGGCCTGCCCGTTCCAGCCATCATCTTCAGCGCTTCTCGCTGGCCGCTCAATTGCGCCTCCAGAACCGAGGGATCACTCAGCCTGCGTTCGGCGGCGTCACGGATCAGATCGGACTTGAAGCGGGTCTGGATAAACTCCGGGATCACCTCGCGCTCGACCGCGACGTTCACCAGACTGCTGAAGCGCGATTTGAACAATAGCCCGCGCAGGATCGCCCAAGTAATCCAGCCCAGCTTGTAACCCGTCACCACAGCAGCGCCCTGCGCCGCGAGTTCCGTGGTCACGGTGCCGGAACATGCGACTGCCACTTTCATCGCCGCGAACGCGTCAGCCTTTTCCGCTTCGTCGCGCACCAGGATCAGCTTTCCGAGATGTTCGCGAGCTATACGTTCGACGTCGTTCGCAACGCTAGGCGCCACCATGCAGACGACCTGCCGGTTGGGTTGTTTCGCGATCAGCTGCTTCACGGCATCAAACAAGGTTGGTGCAACACGGCGCAATTCCGCACGGCGGCTACCAGGAAGGAGACCGACAAGATCGGCATCAGCTGAAACGCCATGCCGCTTCCGAAATGCTTCCGGATCGCCCTTGGGCAAACGATGCAGCGCGGGGTTGCCGATCACCGTCGTGGGCAGACCCCACTTCACATAGAAGGGCTGTTCGAAGGGATGGATGCACAGCAAGTGATCGACCCATTGCGCCAGCACGCGTGCGCGCCCTGGCCGCGTGGCCCATACCTGCGGCCCCACCAGCTTGATGCGCTTGGCTTTGACGCCGCGCAGCTTCAACGCACGCGCAAGGCGCCACATGAAGCCCCAGCTGTCGATCAGAACAACGCTGTCCGGATCTGCTTTCGCTATGACCTCCGCAGCATCCTCAACCGCCTTCTTCACGCGGTCATAGGCTTTGAGCCCCTCGATCAATCCGATGACGGCGAGGCCAGACATATCAACATCAGAGAACGCACCACGTTCGCGCATACGCTCCCCGCCAATACCGGAGATTCTAACGGTGGGGTCTTTCCTGCGCAGCTCATCGATGACGTCTGCGCCCAGGGCGTCGCCAGAGTCTTCCGCTGCAACCAGGAAGATGTGGCTCACCCGAGTTCTGCCTTCGTGCATCCGTAGACGAACACACCCAGTCGATCGGCCGCCAGCGCCACTTGTGTCTGATCAATCACCAGCGCGGCGCCAGCTTCAACGGCTATACCAGCCAATCCGGCGCGCGCGACGCCCTCCACCGTCTGGACACCGATGGTCGGCAGATCAATGCGTCGCTCCTGCTGTGGCTTGGGCAGCTTAACAAGCACACCGGTCGATGAATTGCCTGCAGCCAGCCGGCCAAGCATCGCATCGGTTCCGTCCCGCGCCTCGCGAGCTATGACGAGACCACCGCGCGCAATGGCGCCCTGTGCAACGTCCTGCGTTCCCAACTTTAAAGCTGCGACCGCGGCAGCGCGAATATCCGGCCAATCGGAATCCTTGGGCGCTCGCGAGCCTAGAGATCCCGTTGGAGCGAGGAGCGACCCCAGCACGTCGTCCGCGCCGATGACTTTGAAGCCAGCCTTCTCGAATGCGTTGAGAACGACGCGCAGAAGGGCGTCGTCTCCCTTGCCTGCTGCCACTGCGAGTTGCGGGATCAATGCAGTACCGCGCAGGTCAAACTTGAGGGCCGATAGATCGGGTCGCTTGATGGCGCCGGCGAACACAATCTCCTTGCAACCTGCATCGCTGAGAAGCCGGATGCCCTTGCCTATCTCACCCATGGCAGCTTCAGCGCCATCATAGGCATCCATAAGGGCTTTCTCGGCAAAACCGCGCAAACCCAGCACGAACACCTCGCGCCCGGTCGCGTTGGCATGAGCGGCAATGCGCTTGGGCAGCTCTCCCGCACCCGCGATAATGCCCAGACGGCCGGCCACTACTCCGGCCTCGGAAGACACAAGCCGCGCTTCTGCCCTGCTTCAATGAAGTCGATGATCATGCGGACTTCCGGTGATGATCCGTGGTTCGCAATGACGTTGGCGAAGCGGTCATCAAACAGGCCGTCGCCATGGAAAAGTTCGCGATAGACGGCGCGCAATTCGTTGATGGTTTCACGCTTGAAGCCGCGACGCTTCAAGCCCACCAGATTGAGGCCATGCAGATTGCCATGGTTGTCCACCATGCCGAACGGAATGACGTCCCCAACCACCGGAGCGCCGCCACCGACGAAGGCGTATTTCCCGATCCGTCCGAACTGGTGAACGGCTGAAGTGCCGCCCATGATGACGAAGTCTTCGAGGACGGCGTTACCACCAAGTGCAGTCGTGTTCCCGACTACGACGCCATCGCCGATGATGCAGTCATGTCCGACATGGCTGCCTGACATGAAGAACCCGTTGTCGCCGATAATCGTCTGACCACGTCCCGTGACTGTCCCCTTATGGAAGGTCACGCACTCCCGGATCATGTTGTCCGCGCCAATGCGCAACAGCGTGTCCTCGCCCTTGTACTTCAGGTCCTGTGGCGGATGGCCCATGGAACAATGAGGATAGATTATGGTGCGGGCGCCAATCCACGTGTTGCCTGCAACTGAAACGTGGCTGACCAGCTTTACGCCTTCGCCCAGTTTTGCCTGCGGGCCGATGATGCAAAACGGACCGATCTCGACACCGTCGGCCAGTTCGGCCCCGGTTTCGACGATGGATGAGGGATGGATCGATACAGCCATGAATCTGCCAGCAGTTTCAGCCGGCGGTCCGGCTAGTCATCTTTGCTGGAACGCTTTTGCGCCGAGCGCGCCAGCCACGCAAGCTCGCGCATCCACGTCCGGATCGGCTTCGACGGATAGCCTGCCCAGGTCTCTCCGGCCGGCACATCGCTCAACACGGCCGCGCCGGCAGCAATCCGCGCCCCTTTGCCAACGTGAACATGGTCCTTGAGGCCAACACGCCCGCCAAACTGGGCGCCATCGCCCACTGTGCTGGACCCGGAGATGCCGGCGAACGCCGCCATCACCACGTGCGATCCGATGCGGCAGTTGTGACCGATGTGACAGAGATTATCGATATGTGTTCTCTCGCCGATGACCGTGTCCTCAAGCAAGCCGCGGTCGATGCACGAGTTGGCACCCAGCGATACCCCGTTCTGCATGATCACGCGCCCGAAGTGCGGTGTCAGCGCAGCCCCGCTTCCGCCGGCAGCCAGCCCGAATCCCGTCTCTCCGATCACAGCCCCGGGGAAGATCCGAACACCATCGCCAATCAGCGCACAGCGGATGCTGGCGTTCGCGCCAATCGTCGTGCGCGCTCCGATCTGTACGCCGGGCCCGATGACGGCATTCGCCCCGACATACACGCCCGCACCGATCGCAGCGTTCGCGCCGACCACAACGCCGGGCTCAAGAATTGCGCTGTCGCTGATCTTAGCTGCGGTGTGGACCGCCACCTGCCCGCGCTCGAACTGGCGTAGAGCCGCAAGTTTCGCCGCCGCCTTCGCAAAGGCTGAGCGCGCGTGGCGTACCTCGATGACGGCAGGTCCATCGGGGATCAGGCCCGCGGCCTCCGGCGATGCCAGGATGATCCCCACCGCACGGAGCTCCGCCGCTCCCGCGGAGCCTTCCTGGAACGTCAGATCATGGCGTCCGGCTAACGAAGCGGGCGCAAGCGATGAAACGCTGCGCCCGGCATCGCCGCGGATTTTCTCCGCGCCTACAATCGCGGCAATATCCAAAGCCGTCAGAGGTCGTTCGACCGCATAGAACCTTGGATCCAGCACCGCCCCGCCTTCGCTAAACTATCAGCCCGGCTTCGGCGCATTGGCCGGAGCAGCCGTTCCAGCGGGAGGCTTGGGCATTGCGTCCTTCAAGGCCTGCAAGTTCGGCACGGTTGCGTCGAGGCGTGCAATGACTTTGGCTGAAATGTCGGTCGCGTCCTTGGTGTACCAGGCCGAGCTGGCGTCGAGGACGATGTCTGCGCCGACATCCTTGGCGACCTGGTTCACGGCCGGGCCCATAACGAACAGGAACGCCTGGCTGAGGCCGTTGTCGGCCCGCTCGAGGCCGTTATTCAGAGCACCAGCCTTCTGGTAGTATTCCTGCTGTTTCTTCCCGAGCGCTTCGACTTGGGCCTTCAGCGTAGGGTTCGCATTGATCGCTTCCGGCGTCAGCGATTCAGTTTGCGGCTTGAGGCGCGTCACCTCGGTATCAATTTCGGTCTTGAGCTGCTTGAGGCCAAGCTGGTCAGCGCCTGCATTGGCGTTGGTGACAAGGTTCTGGTTGATTTCCTTGCCGACCTTGCTGTCGCGGCGCACCTTGTCTTCGTTCACGACAAAGATCTTGGTCTGGGCGAAGGCGGCGCCAGCCATGTTTGCACCGCCAACAAGCAGCGCGGCGACAAGCGCGAGATTACGGAGTTTCATAACGCTAGAACCTTGTGTTGGTGCTGAACCGGAATGACTCGGTCCGGTCATATTCTTCCTTGGCCAAGATCTGTGAGAAGTCGAAGCGGATCGGACCAAATGGGGAGTCCCAGAAAACGCTGAGACCTGCGCTGGCGCGCAAGCTGGCGCTGTCGTCGATGCGATACGAAGAGAACGAAGCCGGGGTATCCGCACGACGGTTCCTGTCTGTATCGTCCAGAAGGCCGACGGTGCCAAATTCGGTGAACAGCGCCGCGCCAATGCCAAGTTCTTCCGGAGCATACGGTATCGGGAAGGACAGCTGGAAGGACCCAATTGCATATGCCTTGCCGCCCAGTGCGTTGAAGCTTTGGACTTTCATGGGCAACAGGTTGCCACTCGAGTCACGTGCGGCCTGATCATAGATCAGCTGGCCGGCGTCGTTGGTGACCTGGGTTCCGTCGGTGTTGAGGCGTGCGTACGTGAAATCAGGCGGCGCGACGCCTGGGCTCAGAGCGATCGGCTGGACAGTACAGCCAGACACATTGTTCACATCGGTGCAGCTGGACGAGTTTTCGTAATAGTATCGAACTTCGCGCGGTCCGAGACCGGCAGTATCGAAGCCCCGGAACGAGTTACCGCCCTTGAAGAAGCGGTTGTTCACGCGGACGCCTTCGTCGCCCCAGCTGTCGATATACCCAGCTTCCAGACGGCTCTCGAGCGTCCAGCCCGGCGCAAAGCCGTGGTAGTGGATGCCGCGGAACTCGTTGCGCAGGTAGTTCACGTCACCGCCGAGGCCGGCGATATCCTGGCTGAAGTTGAGTTCATAGCCACGCGTCGCGTTGATATAGTCGTTCGCGCGGTTCATCGTCAGCGTGTAACCAATCGACGACGTCAGCTGGTCGCCTTGTTGATCGCAAAGCGACGACCGGAAGAATGCGCTCGAGCTGCAATCCGTGAAGCCATCAAGCGACTCGTCGATTTCGAGGTTATCGCTACGCAAGTTGTAGCGCAGACCGATCTGATCCAGATCCGACAGCGGGAACAGCAAGCGGCCGCCAACACCGACGATGGAGTTGCTGAAGCCCATGAGGTCGGCGTAGTCCGACTGCGTCAGGAACAGATCGAAGCCCAGCGCCATGTTGCGGTCCTGGAACTTCGGCTCGGTGAAGCGGAACTCGATATCCTGCTGGCGCGACGTGGTCTGGATGCGCGCCGACAGATACTGGCCGCGTCCGCGGAAGTTGCGCTGTTGAGCGCTGACGGAGAACAGGAAAGCGTCCTGAGAGGAGAAGCCGGCGGAGAAGGCCAATTCGCCAGTCGCTTCTTCTTCGACTTTCACCTTCACGACTGAACGGTCCGATGTCGAACCGGGCTCGTCTTCCACGCTCACCGTGTTGGCCTTGAAGAACCCAAGCGCGCGGATACGGTTCTTGGCGTTGTCGAGTTGAACCGGGTTGTACTGATCGCCTTCGGCGACGCGGATCTCGCGGCGGATAACGCGATCGAGCGTCTGCGTGTTGCCCTGAATGTCGATCCGCTCGATGTAGACGCGCGCGCCTTCATCGACCTGGAATGTGATACCGATCGTATGATTGACCGGATCGCGTACCTCGCGCGGACGGATCTGCACGTTGGCGTAGCCGGCGATACCGGCCGCAAAGGTCAGCGTATCGATCGCATCCTGAATGCTCTTGGCGCGGAACTGATCGCCCTTCTTGATGCCGAGCACCGCGGCGAGACGCTCGCTCGAAAGCTTCTCGAGCTGTGTTTCGACGGCGAGATCGCCGAACGTGTACTTGGCACCCTCGTCTACCGTGAATGTCAGGTAGAAGTCGCGACGGTCCGGCGTCAATTCGGCAACCGACGAGATGACGCGGAAGTCGGCGTAGCCGGCGTTGGTGTAGAATTCGGTCAGCTGCGAGCGATCGTATTCGACCTGGCCCGGGTTGTAGTTGTCCGCTTGTTCGAAGAAGCGCCACCAACGCGATTGGCGCGTTGTGATCTCGCGGCGGAGACGGTCATCGGCGAAGGCTTCGTTGCCGATGAAGTTGATCGACTTCACGCCCGTGCTCGGACCCTCGTCGATCGCAAAAATCAGATCGGCGCGGTTCTGTTCGAGCACCTTGTACTGCGGCGTCACAGTCGCGGCGAAGCGGCCCGCGCGGCGATAAACTTCAAGGATGCGTTGGACGTCCTGTTCGACGCGCGAGAGCGTGAAGG
>Ga0209311_1000449_pt1 | contig 38198 bp, 18 predicted proteins | sample AD_UKC045_MetaG_FD_184417 | JGI IMG/M metagenome (GOLD analysis project Ga0209311, IMG submission 184417) | Active sludge microbial communities of municipal wastewater-treating anaerobic digesters from USA - AD_UKC045_MetaG (SPAdes) (version 2) | ecosystem: Engineered > Bioreactor > Anaerobic >... | reverse complement strand
CCTATAGAGCCAAAATCGAAGTACACCGGATCCACGCCGATATCCGGGTGCTCGACGATGGTTTGGGCCCGGTATCCGCTGTTGGACAAGCTTAATTCGCTGGGACGGTAGCCGGAGGCGTCCACGGCCGCCACCACACTGTACCAGTAAGTCACGCCCGGCGCCGCGCTGGTGTCGTTGTAGCGCAGATCCGTCTGCCAGCCACTCAAGGCTTCCAGCTCGTCGGTATCCGAGTTGTCCGCGCGGTACACCTGGTAATGGGACGCCCCCTCAACACTGTTCCAGGAGACTCTAACCCGGTCCGTGTACGTGCCGTCCGAGGCCGAGATACCAGACGGCTTGGCCAGATGCCGGTATCCCTCGACATACTCCGGTCCCATGTTGCTTGTGTTCGACCCGAATTCGCTGACGTACTTGGCCCCCACCTGGTATGCGTAGGTCCTTCCTGGAACGGCCGTTCGGTCATCGAACACGGTGCTGATGTACGGATCGGGGCTGATGAGGGAAAAAGAACCCATGGATCCGTCGCCGCGGTACACCACGTAGCCGGTGGCCCCCGCCACCGGATTCCATGTGATGCGGACCTTGTCGTCATACACGCCGTTCGTGGCTGATTCCCCCGTCGGATTTAGCAGGCGCCTGTGGCCCATGTCCGGACCACCCAGATAGCTGGCGCTCAACGCATTCGAAGGGTGCATCGCTTGGACCCAGTAGAAATAGAACCGCCCGGGATCGACGTTGGTATCTTCATCATTCAATGCATACACTCCGCTGTGCAGCATGACGGATGTGCTGATATCGGGGCGCGTATTCCGGTAGACAATATAATGATTCGCACCGTCTGTGGCGCTCCAGGTGATGGTCACCTTAAACGTCCACATCCCGTCCGAAGCCGATACATCCTGAGGGGGGATCAGCTGTTTGTAGCCTATCTCATAATTACATTCCTGGCTGAACCGGTCGCCGCCCGACGAGACTGCGGCCTGGACCCAGTAATAGCAGAGGGCTCCCGGCGGGGCGTTGATGTCATCCAGGGTCGTAGCGGTCTGCCAGCCGCCCAGGACGGTTGACGTGTTGGGGTCGGGATCTGTGTTCCGGAACACCAGGTAATACGTTGCGCCGGGTACGCTGTTCCAGCTGACGTGCACCTTGTCTGTATAGGTTCCGTCCGTGGCTGTTAGGCCAGTGGGAGGGGACAGGGACCTCCACCCATCATCAGTCGAGCTGAAGGGACTTTCATTGTCTCCGGACGACGACGAGGCGGCCTTGACCCAGTAGTAATAGGTCACACCCGGAGTGGGCCCATCATGCAGATGCGATATGGGCATCCACATTCCCAGTATATCTGTGGCTCCACTGGCATTGTTCACGGTATTGCGATAGATTTTGTAATGGGTCGCACCTACCACACTGTTCCATGTCACGTCAATATATTCTGTGGACGTGCCATTCGTGGCCGAGACGCCAGTCGGTGCCGGAAGCGCCGTCACCGCCACCTTTGGAGAGGCGTCATATCCCGTGTTGTTGTTCTCGTTGCTTTCGGGAATGTCGTTCTTCGAATCGAGCCAGATTCCCAGGTAATAATCGCCCGACGGAACGCCGCTCACCGTGGTGTTCAGCGTCACCGGCCCCAATGTGACTCCCGCGGGGATCGGTGTCCCGGGGGGTAACGGTACCTCCCAGTCATCGATCCTGTGATCCGTCGTCTGGATCTGCGTGTCCAGTGATAGATAGACCGTATTATAGAATGTCACCCCGCCTTTGACCTCCCCTATTCCGTTGTTCATGATCGTGACCTGGTAGGAGATCCCTGGTACCGTGGCGTCGGTTACGGAAACGTTTGTGACAATGAGATCCGGATTAGCAAGGACGGTCTGCGCCCGGTCGTCTTCATCGTCCCGTTCTTCACCGGCCGACAGCGTATTTTTTTGATACACCGTGATCCGGCCGTCCTGGATGTTCACCCTGCCGACAAGGCTCTGGCCGGACCCGGTTTTGAAAAATATCCATATAAAAAGCACGGACAACATAAGAAAATTCGTTTTCATATTCCCCTCCGCCGGTTTTTCCGGAAACAGGACCTATCCTGAAAAATTCGCAAACCGTTTGATGGTATTTTGTAATGTATTATAGTAGACGTATTAAATAAGATGACATAGTGACCGTATTTTTTTGGTTTCCAGCATTGCGAACGTTTAATAACACTCTTTCCGAAATCATTCAAACTACCTGGAAAAATCCATCGGTGTTACCTCTTGTACATCGAATCTTACTGTGGCGACCAGTAAGGGGATCAACCCATCCTAAGACATTCAAACGCTTCTGGTGTTGGCTGCTCGTAAAAAGAACGGGCTGATTTTATTTTCCTTTTTTTACATCACATCCGGCACAGTTCGGTCCCCCTTCAGGATCAATTTCAATGGCGATATCATGCCAATGGATCGCGTCCGAAAATCGGCCTAATCTGAATGAATTTCCAAATGCATAACATGGGCCAGACGAATTTGGGGGATCCAGTTCGTACATCACTTTACATTGTGCGAGAGCTTTAGTATAATTCCCTTGGTCACTCAGGAACCAAGCAAAAGCACTATGATCTTCAATTAGTTTGGCCTCAACTCATTTGCCGCTTTGATCTCTTGAAATGCAGCATCCTTATCACGATTAACCTCAAAAAAAAATCGAACTGTTGCTAGGTGTATTTCAAACGTGTTCGGCGCCACGTAATAGCATTTGATAAAGCTTTTTTATTTTGCTTATATTGATTCTTGATATCTAACGTTTGTACGTTAGTATAGATCGCGCGATAACATAGTGACAGCCAGGCATAAGCCTGGACAAAAGTGGTATCCAATTGACACGCCTTTTCGAACATCTCTGCTGCCTTGAGATTGCCTTCAAAACCATGGGATACATCCCAGAAATATTTCCCCTTTTTAAAATATTCATACATTTCCAAATTTTTGGCCGGCAGAGCCTGAATCGATTGCAGCTCCGACGGCGCCAATCTCGCTTGCAAGGCAGCAGCAATTTTTTACGCAATATCGCTCTGGATGCTAAAAATATCGACATACGGCCGATCATAGGTGTCAGCCCACAGATGCTCCTCGGTATCGGCGGCGATGAGCTGCGCAACCACACGGATGGAATTGCCCCTGCGCCGTGTGCTGCCCTCGAACACTGCACCCACTCCCAACTCGCGCGCGATTTCTTTACTGGCCATGACGATGAACATCTAGCCGTCTTCGGTTTCGTCGATATCGTGGATGGCGCAGATGTTTTCATGCTGCAGGGCTGAGGCCGCCTGGGCTTCATGGATGAACCGCTCCTTCGCTTCGGCGTCGCGCGACCACTCCGGCGGTAGGAATTTCAGCGCCACGATTCGTTTAAGCCGGGTGTCCTCTGCTCTATAGACGATGCCCATGCCGCCTTCGCCGAGCTTTTCCACAATCCGGTAATGGGATAGTGTCTGCCCGATCAGGACCATGGTATTTATTTTCCTCCCACCAGCCGGCGAAACCTGGGATTAGTGCGCAACGGATCCCACACTGGATCAAGACGCAGGAGAGGAACCGACACGGCTGAAGGCACTGATAACCATGTTTCCAGCTGGTCGATCGCCTCCTCATGTTTCCCGCACTTGACGTAAATCTCCGCAAGGTTTCCAATCAGCGCAGGACCGACCACAGCGTCTCTGGATATCGGCATCATCCGGACCGCTTCTTCCCCCAACCGCACGGCCTCTTCATAGTGATCAAGCCCGGCATAGGTCAATCCCAGATCACTCTGGTAGACAGGAACATAGGCCGACTGCGGATTCGAGCGGATAAGGCGTTCAAAATGGATCCTCGCTGAATCGTAACGGCATGTGGCCGATGCGCGTTCTCCGGTCGCCTCAAATAGCAACGCGCGGGCAAAATGGGTGGTAGCGACCATCGCAGGTTGGATGCTGCGATAGCGGTCCAGGGAACCCGCTTCAAAAACATTGAATGCCATGGTAAAAGTCTCCGGCAAAAGGCGCAAATGACTGCTGGCACACCATACCACCATTCCCTGCGGCAGGGCATATTCCGCAGCCCGGGCCATATCGATTCGCCGCGACATCTCAAGCATTGCCTCCTGTGCCGCGTTCAAATCACCTTTTGCCAATAGGACCTGGAGTTTTGTGACGTGTCCATCGGCCGTCCCAGGCGACAACCCGATGGCTTGATCGGCGTCCTGCTGAGCCTGATCATACAGACGCAATCCCTGCCGGGTGCCGCCGAGCAAATCCGAATAAATAAAATAAGAACGAGGTGTAAGCCTGCGCGCTTTTTCGGCGTAATTCAATGCGTCCTGCCACCTCCCCAAACGCCGTAATGTGAAACCGATGGCCTTCGCGGTTTCACCTGAAGGCCGCATCCGATCCGCCTTTTCGAACTGTCCGAGCGCCCTGTCAAACTCGCGCTCCGAGTAAGCGACATGGCCGAGGGCGAGATAGGTTTCGGGCAGATTGGGCGCTAGCTGCTGAGCTCGTTCTGCCGCCTTTTTGAGGAAAACGAGTTCTCCGGGACGGTCGAAGGCCCAGTAGAGATCGCGATGAGCGATGGCCAAATAGGCCCATGCCTCCGCAAATTGAGGATCCAGTGAGACGGCTTTTTCAAGCAAATCGACGGCCTTTTCGACCTCCGAAACGACCACGCTGTTGACATAGTCCATGCCCCGCATATAGTATTCGTAGGCCATCAGGTTTTCGGTGGGGCGCTTTTCAACGGCGCGACGTTCGGACTCCAGCAGTGCAATGTCCAGCTGGTTCGCCACCCGCTCGGCAATGTCCGACTGGACGCGAAACACCTCGTTCATGTTCTCGTCATAAGTACCTGCCCAGACATGGGTGTCGTCGGCGACGCGAATGAGTTGCGGGATGACGCGAACCCGGCTGGTTGGATCTCCGGGCTTTTCGCGCTGCACCGTGCCTTCGAGGAGATAGTGCACCCCCAACTCGCTGCCGATCTGCCGAACCGTTTTCGTCGTTTTTTTGTATTGCATGGCGCTCTGACGCGAGATCACACCGAGGCCGCTGATGCCGGCCAACCGCGCGGTGATCGCATCCGTGGTGCCGTTGGCAAAATATTCATCTTCCGGTGAACCGAGGTTTTCGAACGGGAGGACGACGATCATTTTACGTGTATTCAGATCGGGCTTTTTTGAAAAAGGGACGGATAGAATAAAGAGGAAAAGGATAAAGGCGATAACGCCGGCTGCCATGATGGCCAGGGTTCCAAGCAGGTAAGGCCTGTTTTTTTTACGGATGGCGGTTTGGGGGGCAATTACTCCGCCCGGCGTCTTTGAAGCGATGGATCTCAAATCCACCAGCATCTCTTCGACCTGCTGATAACGCTCGGAAGGATTTTTTGCCAGCGCCTTATTCACCACCCGCTCAAGATCCACCGGCACCTGGCTGCGGCGGGCGGTGACTGCCTCCGGCGCATCATGAAGGATCGAATAGATCACCGCCTGCTCATATTCGCCGGTAAACGGCCTCATGCCGGTGATCATTTCGTAGAGTATCACCCCGAGCGCCCAGATGTCGCTGCGGTTATCCACCTCTTTCCCTGAAGCCTGTTCGGGCGACATATAGGCTGCGGTTCCCAGTGTCGTGCCGGTTTTGGTGATGTGAGTCTGGCTTCCCAATGAGGCCAGTCCAAAGTCGAGGATCTTGGCCTGTCCTCTCGGTGTGAGGATGATGTTGCCCGGTTTGATATCCCGATGCACGATCCCCTTAGCATGCGCCTCTCGCAATCCCTCAGCGATGCCCATGGCGATATCGATGCATTTGCTGACCGGCCAAGGTGCAGCGTCTTGTGTTCCGCTGGCTTTAATCCACTCCCTGAGCGTTTGACCCTCATAATAGTCCAAGACCATGTACAGCCGTCCTTCCGGCGTCTCATCGATGTCGTGTATGGTACAGATGTTTTCATGTTGCAGGGAAGAGGCGGCTTTGGCTTCGCGGATAAAGCGCTCTTTGGCTTCGGCATCGCGGGTAAGCTCAGGCGGAAGGAACTTGAGGGCGACCATGCGGCCGAGTCTGGTGTCCTCGGCTTTATAGACCACCCCCATCCCGCCCTCGCCGAGCTTTTCAAGGATTTGATAATGGGAGATACTGGTCCCTGTCAACATAGATCATCCCTGACTGGATAAATAAAAAAAATGGCAAAAACGAGATTGAGCTCCCATTTCGTGCCATTTCGAGTTCAAGACTTCTCTATGGAATGATGGAATCAATGAGCTATAGCGCTGCTTTCCTGCTCTATTTTAGTCTGTGTCGTTTATTCCGATTCGTTTGATGACCACAAGGGTCATATCATCCCATTGCGGGCAATTCTTTGCATGATTCTCAGCGGATTCGATCAATTTGTTAATCAACTGTCCTGCGGCCAGTTCTCCATTTTGCTGGATGCACGCAAGCAGCCGTTTCTCGCCATACTCTTCATCGTTTGCATTCATCGCCTCGGTGAGGCCATCCGAATACAGCACACACAGGTCGCCCGGGCTCAAGACAACCGACTCTTGTTCATATTCGGCGTTCGGTAAAAAACTCAAGGCCACACCGCCCGCCTTTAAAAGACTATTAGCGCCGTTCCGCCTGATGAGATAGGGCCAATTATGTCCGGCGTTGCTATAGGTGAGTTGGTGATTTTGAAAATCCAGAATACAGTAGAACAGAGTCGCATATTTTTGCGGATCCGTGCTCTGATGAAGCAATGCATTGGCCCGGCCCAGACAGACGCCGGGCGATGGATCGACCGCGCATTGTCCGCGAATGGTCGCCTGCAGATTAGCCATCAGCATCGCCGCGGGCAGGCCTTTGCCAGAGATGTCGCCGACACAAAGGGCCAATCGCCCTGGACCAACGCAGATAAAGTCGAAATAATCGCCGCCCACGACCTGGGCCGGTTTGCTGTAGCCGGCGATATCATATCCCGGAATCGAGGGCGCTTGTTTGGGCAACAAACTTGACTGAATTTGCGATGCCAGGCGCAGCTGCTCCTTTATCTGCAAAAGATCTTTTTCTTCCTCATATAGACGGACATTCTCGATGATCTGTGCTGATTGCGAGGCAACGATGGTTAGCAGCCGGGTGTCCTCATCGGAAAATTCGCCGTCTTTTTTATTGATCACCGCCAAAATGCCGATCAGAGTGGATTTGATGAGCAAAGGCACGCACATCAAAGAGTGGATATTCTGGTCCCATACTATGCCATGAAACCGTGAATCGTGATGGGGATCACGAACCACCAGCGGCCGTTTATTCAGCTGCATCCATCCTAAAAGCGCCTGATTGAGATGAAAGGGTTGCCCATGATCCGTGCTCTGCTGTGTACGCACAAGCGTTTGCTGCAAGTCCTGCTGCTGCCGTTTCACCAGAGTAATAGTCCCCTGTTCGGCATGGACGGCTTTGATGGACCGCTTGACGACCAGCCGCAGGATTTCCTGCAAATCCAATTTGGCGCCGATATCCAGCGCCAATTCATTGAGAATGACCAGCTCATCCACGGCGCGCCGCAGCTTGCGGTTTTCTTCCTGCAGTTGAATGAGTTGAGCGTCTTTTTGCGATGCCCACATAAAAATCCGACGGTTACAGCGAAAACTACAGCTGTTGCGCTGTCTGATTTAACTAATCGATTTTTAATTATATAAGAAAAGGAAAAGCACAAACAAAGTCATCATAGAATGATTCCGTCTGTGCTCTTCTCTCGATCATGCCATTCCACCCTATTTTAGAATTTGACACAATCTCTGGTACCTACTCAATAATACCTTATTACTTATAAAAACGCAAATAAATTCTCATTTTTGCTATAAGAACCTTGAGCGAACGCTCAGAAAGCAGCCGTTATGCAGATTGAATATACAAGGGTTAGCACAGAGGATTAAAACTCCATCTTCAATTGGACGCCCTGCGCCAGGCCGAATGCGATAAGATATCCAGAGATGTCGCATCGGGCGCACAAACAGATCGAACAGAGCTCGATCAGGCAGCAGGATATCTAAGGCCAAGGGATACGCGAGTCGTTTGCAAGTTGGATTGGCTGGGGAGATCACTCAAAATTTGTTTAAGATGATAAATCAGCTCGATCATAAAAGAGTATTTTTCCGATCCCTAAGAATCACGGATAGAATGGGTTGGTCCCATCATGATTTTCACACCATCCCGCCACGATAGGGCAATTTTATTTGATTTTCTGTTCCTGATTGACTAAGTTACCGGCAGGATGGAAGAGAAGCGGATGCCGGGTATGGCTTGACGCTCTGAAAATGGCGAATCAGGCGCTTGACAGAGGATGATTTTCTCGTTTTTGACCCGCGCAAAATGAATTTCCTCTCAATTATCACTAGTGAGGATAATAAAATGAACTGTTTTTCGCACACCATTATTCCGACCAGACAAACCATTCTGTCCTTGTTGACCTGTGCTTTGGCTGCCGCTGCATTGCCTCAGGACATAAAGACGCTGACGATCAAGCCTGCGAACAGCGCTCTGATCGGTGAAGTACACTCCTATGTAATCATCGATAAAACCACACATGAGGATTTGTGGAACTGTCCATTATTCACCACGATGCCGGGTGAGCCGAACCGACTCTATCTCTCCATCAATATCGCTGATCGCAGGGGAAAAGATTTGAGTTTTGGCGCTCGTTATTATACTTCAACAGATTTTTTCCAGACCAAACAGGAACTGGACAGCCTTCCCCCGGGACTCTTCCCGCCCTGGTCAGAAAACATAGAAGTAAAGATTAAAGGTTTCCCTGAAAAAATTTTTCACTTGACGACGTCGCCGCCGGTATTTATCGATCGCGATCATGCCATTAAGGCATTTACGCATCAACTTCAGCCGGGCAGGTACAGCGTCAGCAGTGCGCTCTGCACCTTTGCAGACGGCAAGTTGATCGTGCAAAAGATGGGCAATTCGCACACTATTGAGAATTCTGCTCGAGGTCTTTATGAACCGCATGCAGTGCGCTGGCATGAAAAATTCTACATGACCTGCAGAGCAGAAGACGGCTATGGTTATCTCCTGGTCAGCGATGATGGCTTGAATTGGAGTGTTCCGGAGGCATGGCGTTGGGACAACGGTGAAAAGATAGCTATGGATCAAACCATGACGAAATTATTGGTCCATTCTCAGGGACTGGCACTCTGTTACACCCGGATTCTTCCGGACAATGCAGAAACGTTCAGACATCGTGCACCGCTGCATCTTGCGGACGTGGATGTACAGACCCTGCGATTGAAAAAAGATACCGAGTGCATTATTGTACCGAACAAAGGCTTACCGGTTGGCAATTTTTGGGTCTGGCCGGTCAATCAGCAGGAGACCTGTGTGGCGACGGCGGAATGGCCGCGTGATGAAAAACGCGCTCTGCAAAAAATCAACGGCGATATCTGGTTTTGTCGCATCAAATGGCGTCGACCCAACACGCTCATGACCGCCGACGGGCGCGACAGCGCCGCCACAGCCGTTCCTCGGATCAGCGAGGCTGGTCTGGTGCTGAGCTTTGATGACTGTAATCTGCCGAGCTGGAGAGAACAGATGCCGTTGTTTAAAAAATACAACGCCCGGGTGACGTTTTTCATCGATCATTTTGATAAACTGGATAAATCGCAAATCGAGGTCCTTGAAGAGCTCCGACAAGCCGGTCATGCCATCGGTTGTCATGGATGGCGCCATGAAAAGGCGGTTGAATATTATCAGGCACATGGGATGGAAAAATATTTACAGGATGAAATTGAACCTGCCGTGCAGGCGATGAAACAGCACGGTTTCATGCCGACCTGTTTCGCCTATCCCAACAGCTGCAACGATGATAAAACCGATGCTGCGCTGCTAAAAACCTTTCGCCATCTCCGCAGCGGCTCGCATTCGCCAGGTAAGCGTCTCGCTGATAAAGATGATATTTTTATAAAAGTGGAGAATATCGCTAAAACCGGTGTGTTTTATGGCGGTTCCTGCCAATCCCACAATGCGGATGATGATGTCTCCGCCCAAACCATCGCAGCATTGCAGCGGGCAAAGGCAAACGATGAAATCCTGTTCTTGTATGCACACGATATTCGCAATCCCGGCACAAAAGGGCCGAAAAATTACATTGCGATTAAATCCCTTGAAAAAATTCTCAGCTATGCACGCCAGATCGGACTGCGATTTTACAATTTTGATGATCTGCTTTAATTCCGGCAGAGCGATTGCCGATCTCAGAGCAGTTAAAACCTTTACTGGAACCAGCAAAGGTTCACCATAATCCCGTCTCAGCAGTGCGGTGGCCTCTTTGTCATTGCTCACACTCTCCTGAAGCGGTTCCTGCTTTGAAAAACGGCCAAGTCTTGCCGATCTGTCCGCCAGCGGCCTCAGCCTACACCTTGCGCATCCTTTCTGCGACGTCATCCCTCGCTGTGCCTCTCTGGATTCGCAACTATTGTATGAATCAAGTCCACATTGAACAGAGCAAGAGTAGCGAGTCCCACTACAACCCGAAGAGCTGCTGACTTAATTTCATTTCCTCTGATCTTTCAACCCGACTTTAGCCCAGGATGTTTCAATCCAACCCAATAAACGATTACTTGCTCATTTTTACCTTTTTTCGGGGCATGTAATATGCCCAATTATGCGGCAAATTTAAAAAAATATTGAACACGATTTAACTACACCTTCAGACACGTGGATTCTAGGGCAACGCGGTCTGCCGACCAAGCCCGGCGGACGCCCTGGTTGCCCCTTGCCAAATTTTTCACTTTCCACTTGCACTTTTGCTCAATTTAATATATACTACTATTGCACATGGCTTGATAGAGATAGCCATAATTAGCCTGAAGGTATGATAAATCGATCCGGTGGAGAGATATATCGTACCTTTTTTATTTCCACGCCTCTGAGGACCTTCCAGAATTATGATTCACAACTTACTGAAATTATTATGAAAGGGGGGCATGAAAAAGCAACTGCTGTTTTCGCTGCCCTAATCCCGTAGGAATTCAAATTCACAACCAGGTTGCATTTGTACATTACTATTACACCGCTGTCTATAAAGATGCAGAGGGAAAAGACAAGGGCGCTACCGGTCGTTGGACTGATATTTTAATAAAACAAGGCGACAAATGGATCATGATTGGAGATCATGGCGGACCAACATCCAAAGACTAAACTTGCGCTGGGGAGTTGAAACGCACAGGCGGCCATCATGCCCCTCACTACACTGACCCCCTCTAGGTGTGGGGGAAGATGGCTGCCTGTTTTTGGACAATATGCGCATCAAAACTTGATTAAAAAGAAAAAGGCTATGAAAAATTTACTTTGGGTCGTTTTAGCGCTGCTGTTTTTTTTATTTGCCGCTTGTACGAAAAATGTCAGTATCGAGGAAAAAAACAAGGACGCTGTTCGAAATTGGTTTGATGAGTGTTGGAATAAGCACAATCTTAATGCGTATGAAAGGTATTTTGCGCTCGAGTTTGTCACTGCCATAGGTCAAAATTATGATGAATTCAAACAATTTATCACAACCGTTCTATCCGCCTTCCCCGATATACAGTACACTATAGATGTTGTGAGGGCCGAAGGGGATAAAGTTGCGACTCGATGGACAGTACGTGCAACGCATCGTGGTGAGTTTATGGGAATTGCCGCTACAGGAAAGCAAGTGACGATGACTGGAATTAATATCAGCCGTCATAAAAACGGCAAGTATGTTAAAGACTGGGGCAACTGGGACTTGTTCGGCCTCATAGAACAACTCAAAACAGAGACGCCGATGAAATAATTAAAAAGCGGTAAAACATAAAAGACGCCGAGGCGCTTGTGATGGAGAAAGGGCAACGAGTCATTATTGACGGGCGACTACGTACTCTATAAGGGCGTGCCCCTGCAAGCGCCACGTTGGTACATCGAATCACCAAGTCTGCTTACCAAGCCGATGCAATGCCAGTCAAAGTGATCTGACGAACGATCAGATGGAATTGATTTGACTTAAATAAAGCGATAAGCCTATGTTCTGCAACAGAAGATTATGGATTCTTTTTTTCGTGCTTGAATTTTCTCGCACGGTTTTTTCTCAAACAAATTTAAATTTCGGACCTGAAGCGGAAAGTCAGACTTTTCCCGTCAATGCCCCTGTCAGTTGGAACGTGACAGACAACCGTACGTGGATTACAATTTCACCCACCAGCGGTACTGGAAATACCATGGTGACCGTTTCAGTTACAGCCAATACATCGACCAGTGCGCGTACTGGGACCATTTCCGTGTATGTCAGCGGCATATTGACTGCGACCGTCACAGTCGTTCAAGCCGGGGTGGTGCTCACTGCTGCACCGTCCACTCTTGCTTTCTCGGAGGTTGCCGGGAGCAAAACGATTGCAATCACTGCCAATGTCAGTTGGAACGTGACCGATGACGCATCGTGGATGACGGTCTCACCAACCAGTGGCACTAACGATGCTGCGATCACCGTAACGGTATCCGCGAATAGTTCGGCAAATCTGCGCAGCGGCGCTGTAACGGTCGCTGGAGGAGGCCTCACAACGGTTATAACCGTTCAGCAAGGAGGAGTAACGCTTGCGGTATCGCCTACAAGCCTCACTTTTCCCCCTGTTTCCGGCAGTTCAACATTTATGATTAATACGAGCTATCCCTGGAATGTAAGTGATGACGCTGCGTGGATTACCGTGTCGCCGGCTAGCGGCGCCGGCGATGCCACGGCAACCGTGACCGTGTCAGTCAACTCTTCCACAAGTTCACGCAGTGGGACAGTTACTATATCCGGAGGAGGCGCCAACAGGAGCATAACCATAACACAAGGTGGGGTTGTATTAGAAGTATCACCAATGAGTAAATTTTACGGCGCTGGTTCTGAAAGTGCTTCCTTTTCCATAAACAGCAACGCTGAATGGATCGTGACATCCTTTGCCCCCTGGATTTCCGTTTCGCCGACCAGCGGATCCGGTAATGGTGTGGTAACGGCAACAGTCTCGGCCAACGCCTCTGAGAGGTCGCGTACCGGTGAGTTTGCTGTGTCAGCATGGAGTATTATCAAAACAATAACTGTCGATCAAGATGGGGTTTTATTAACGGCAACTCCTCTGGAGCTGTTTTTTACTTCTGGAGTCGGGAGTAAAAAAATTGCGATAAGCACCAATGTCGCATGGAGCGTGTTCGCAGCGGATTCATGGATTACGGTCTCGCCAAGCAGCGGCGCCTCCCAGGATACGGTAGCTGTGACGGTATCTGCTAATCCGTCAGGCAGCCGTCGCACCGGGACGGTTACTCTATCAGGCGGAGGAGTTATCAGAACTATTTCCGTTACACAGGAGCGCAGTTTATTTTTTAGTTTATCGCCGGACATCCTAAATTTTGAGGCTGGAGCAGGAAGCAGAACCATTATAATCAGCGCCAATGTAAATTGGTCTGTGAGTGGTCAGCCCGAATGGGTCGCGATTTCACCTTTAGCCGGTTACGGAGATGCTACCTTGACCGTGTCTGTGCCTGCCAACACGTCGACAAACTCCCGTACTGGGATTTTTAATGTAAATGGAATGATGGGCAGTGGCGTAAGCACAAAAAAAGTTACGATTAGACAGGATGGTGTTTCTTCTATTCTAACAGCTTCTAAGACAGGGTTGGTTATAGGTTCTCCTGTGGGCAGCAGCAGGACTTTTGGAATTGCCTCCAATATTGGCTGGAGTATTCTCTGTGATGCGTCATGGCTGAATATATCACCCATCCACGGATTTAAAAATGGAACGGTTACCGTCGCCGCGAACGAAGCCAATATATTGCCCGGCTCACGCAATGCGGTCGTCACCGTATCGGGAGATAATATCTCCAGGCGTGTAAGTGTGACGCAAATCGGACGGGGAATTGGCGATGAGTGCACCCCGTATGCCTTGCACTTTGACGGCAAGGGAAATTATGTGGATTGCGGCAACGACAGCAGTCTCATGCTTGAAAAGGAGTTCACCCTGTGCGCATGGATCTATAGAGCATCCGCATCCGGCGACTGGGAGCGAATCCTGGCGAAATCGGATGATAAAGAATATGATTACTGGCTACAGTTAAAGCCATTTGAATATTCAGTCAGCGGCGGTTTTATCATCAAAGAAGGATTTTATGCAAAACATCTGGACAGCACACCCGGCACACCAATCCCTCTTAAGGAATGGACACATCTTGCGGTCACTTATGACGGGACCAGGTTGGCAGGCTATCGAAACGGAGTGTTGGATAAAAGTCGTGAATTTTCACATTTATTGCAAAAGTCCGACAAACACTTATTAATCGGCCGTCTGCAGAATAGCTACCATTTCAATGGAATGATCGACGAAGTGACTATATGGAATCGCGCTTTATCGCCGCAGCAAATTCGTGAAAATATGCACTGCAAGCATCCGGCTGATGCCTCCGGTTTGAAGGCACACTGGCACTTTGATGAAGGGGTGGACAGTTTGACGCAAGATTTCTCCGGTTATCAGAATCATGGCGCCATTCATGGCGCCGCCTGGAACTCCTCGACCGTACCCGTAGCAGCAGGCAAGAGCCAGTCGCAGATAATCGGTTCAACCGGACGCGTGGAATTTCCTGAAACTCATCTAACCATGACAATCACTGAGAAGAAAAGCATCGACACTCTGGTAGTAACAGAATTGAGCTGCGAACCGGCGGGCGGTGTTCCTTCTGAGCTGGCATATTATGATTCGACGCGATACTGGATCATTGAACAGTACGGCAGCGGCACACTGAAAGCGGATATCACCTTTTATCTTGATAGAAAATCACCAACCCTTCCTGATCATGCTCGAGGTGAAACACTCGTGTTGCTGACCCGTTCTCCTAACAGCGACGGCGAATGGCGCTTGATTGCGCAGGCGGCTTCGGCGGCCGAGGATTCCATTACTTTTAAAGACCTTTCGGCATTGGGGCAATTCATGATAGGCGCAGGGCCTGCTACCTGCGCAGAAAAAGGCCCAAGCCGAGTCGGATACGATCAGAGTTTTTATCTGTCACACAACTATCCCAATCCTTTTAATCCATGCACGACCATTGAAATGACCGTACCGCGATCGGCTTATGTCACGCTCGCAGTTTATAATTTGAAGGGCGAACGGATCGCGACGTTGGTTTCGGGAGAACAAGAACCAGGAATTCATCGAATCGTCTGGAATGCCGGTGGATTCGCCAGCGGTGTTTATCTGTACCGGCTGGAAGCGGAAGGGTATGTCCAAAGCAAAAAGCTGATTCTAATGCGATAAAAAGAACTTTAAGCGATGCCATGGATTGACAACCATCCCCCCTCCATACACCGACCCCCTTAGGGATTTTACGTGACGGCTGCCTGTCTTAATATTTTTACAGAAGGAGGTTTATCATGAAATTCAAAACATTAATGATCATCAAAGCCATCGTTTGTCTTGGTTTTGGTCCGTTACTATTATTTTTTCCCGGCCCATTGCTCAATCTTCTGGGCACTTCGTTTGGCCCGGGAGCTGCTCTTACAGCGAGAGAGTATGGTGCAGCGCTTATTGGAAATCTTCTCCTTACGTGGCTTGCTCGAAATGCTGAAGACTCCATCGCTCGACGGGCCATCATTTGGAATTTATTCGTCTATGATGCCATAGCACTTCTATTTACACTGAAAATACAACTTTCCGGCGGCCTGAATCTACTCGGCTGGGGGATTGTTTTTGTGTATTTATTCTTTACGATAGGTTTTGGATATTTCGCCTTCAAACAAAGCCACCAATCATAAATTTCACGGCGGATGAATCTTCCGCTGTACTCGTAAAACTTGAAAGCCATTATCCGGTTGTACAAGCCCAGAGTGGACACATAAAATATTTTCGCAAGAACGAAGGACCCGATGGTCTATTCCGAGCTCATGCGCCTCTTAAAAGTCGTGTTGTAAAAATTAAACCTCGGAGGAGAAAGATGAAAAAGCAAGTGTTCATCCGTATGGTTGCATGGTCGCTCTGCCTATTAGCCGCTTGCAACCGCAACGAGCCCCTTCAGCCTGTGGAGCAAAATACCGGAGCAAGTGACCCGGCCCTTCTTTTTAAAGCTTCCACAAACACCGGCGGCTTGGAAGAAGCCGTGCCCAGTTCCTTGTTGTCAACATTAAATAAAAAATTAAAAGCTGAAAGGAAAAATTACATCGTTGCCCTGGTGGAGTATATAACCGATGGCGCCGGCGATCACATGGGAAGGACGCTGTACTATAAAGACATCGGCAACAAGCAACTATCGCATCACTGGGTTCCCAGTGATCCCAACCGCGATAGCCGCACCAATATAACCTGGACCATCGACCAGACGGAACTATGCGCAGATATCAGCGAGGTTCGATGCATCAATGCCATCAACCGGGCGATGTCCACGTGGAATAGTGTTGCCTGTGCCAAGATTCCGCTTGTTAAAATAACTAGTACCGACACGGATTGGGGGTATGTGCAGCATCTTCTTGGCTTAGGAGGATTCGAAGGTTGGGCCGCTGATTTTACGCATGCTGGATGGCAACCCGCAGAATTTTTCGATGCCATTGCGGACGACGGCAGCACCTATATTTTGGGCGCAACCTTTAGTTTTGTCTGGATTGACATCGGCACAGGGAATCCTACTGATATGGATAACAACGGCAAGGCCGATGTCGCCTTCAGAGAGGTTTATTACAATGACGCCTTTACATGGAAAATCAATGGGCATTATGACGTCGAGACCATCGCACTGCACGAAAGCGGCCATGGGGTGAGCCTGGCTCATTTCGGCAAAGCTTTTAGAACAACCGCAAACAGCAAGCTCCACTTTTCACCCTTGGCGGTGATGAATGCCGCTTACACCGGCATACAGCATGAGTTGTTGCCGACGGATGTCGCCTCCTTTTGCAGCGTTTGGAGCCATTGGCCTAACCGCTGAGAGCTAATCATGGCAGACCATCATCAAAAACGGAGGAGGATAATACAGAATCATTGCAATGGGAGGATGTGAAATATGATTTTTGCATTATGAGCGAGTCTGCCGGTGAAAAGACCGCTTGCGGATTAATACGCGCCATTATGAGCGGCCTGGCGTCACTGTCCCAGCATGGCAGCGCTGTTGCCGATTCGCTAACTTGAAGATTATGTTTGACTTTCATAGCCTGATTGGTTAATTTAAATTTGACCGTGATGAGGATGCCCGATTGGAGACGATTGCTTCTTTTCTTTGCACGAGGGAATAGGTTTTACGTGTTGAACAGCAAGCGGAAAATCCAGAAAAGCCGTTATCGGTATGGCTAAAACAATACAAGGTTGAGGAATCGTAGCGATCATGAAGATTAAAACAGAACGGCACAGCCTAAGAAAAAAATTCGCAGTGGCGGCTATTTCTTTAATGCTGTTGCCTGTCCTAGTGCAGGCGCAAACAACCAAAGAGGAATTTTTCAGCAATATTCAGCATGCAGGCGGCATCTTACAATCCTATATTTATGTCCAAACTCAACTCACGCCTGCGCCTGAAGGTTATAAACCATTTTACATCAGCCATTACGGGCGTCACGGTTCGAGATGGCTGACTACAGCTGGGTATTATAATCGGCCGGAGAAAATTTTCAGGGAGGCCTTTCAAGCCGGCAAACTGACGGATTTGGGTGTCAGCGTGCATAAAAGGATGCAAACCATAGCTGCGGATGCGGAAAATCGTTACGGGGCGCTGTCGCCCCGTGGCGTCATTGAGCAGAAAGAGATCGCAGAACGCATGTTCCGTTCTTATCCTGAAGTGTTTTCCACCGAAAATGGGCGCGCATGCAATATTTACAGCCGATCCACGGTCGTTCCCCGCTGCATCCTCAGCATGGCGGCTAATAATGAGCGGCTCAAAGAACTCAATCCCCAAATAGCGATAACCAGGGAAGCCACCGACAGAAATTTCTATCTCAATTCAGAGTATGAAACGGCCGGCAAGGATTCCCTGGAAGCCATTGCCTGGGATTTCCTGAATCAGCGCTTCAATATGCGAGTCTTCCTTTCCACTCTTTTTTCCGATTCGCTGTACGTCAAGGAGCATATTGAAAATCCTACGGCGCTTGTCATAAATATTTTCCAAATAGCAGGGGATCTCCAGGACCTGGATCATCTGAACATCGATCTGTACGATATCTTTTCTAAAGAGGAAATTTTTATCCTGTGGCAAACCGTGAATATGAAATGGTACTATGATTTTAACAGCCCGGAGGCTATAGAAAGCTCCAAGAATTTGTTGCGAAACATTCTGGATTGTGCGGATAGCGCGATCACAAACGGTCATCTGTCAGCGGATTTGCGCTTTGGTCACGATAGTTACTTGAGTCCGCTGCTGGCATTAATGGGTGTAAACGGCCTTGATGCCCGAAGGCCTGATCCTGAAAACATCGACAAGGTATGGAGTGATTTCAAAGTAACGCCGATGGCTGCCAACCTGCAACTCATATTTTACAGGAACGAAAAGACAGGTGACGTTATTGTAAAAATACTGCACTGCGAAAAAGAAGCCAAGATCCCGGTGCCCACCGTCATGGCGCCCTACTATCGTTGGAAAGACATGAAGGCCTATTATAGGAAAATGTTAGATCGCGGTTGATGAATGTTTTGGCCTGCTGCATCGACCAGTGCCAGCGGGCTTGTCAGAAACGGAGGATTCCGGACAAAATGGAGGGAGACCCCGTTCCTGCGAATACCGGCGGTTTTATTTGAGCGCTTCCCGGGAGATCTCCATTTTGCCGAAATCGTCGCCCTGCCAGAAAACCCTTAACTTTTGCTCACCCCCTTTTTGAAAATAGCGCACCTGGACCTGATGCAAGCCACGGTTCAGATAAATTTTACCGGCCACCTCTTCATAGCCATGATAGCCGTCATTATCGATCAACCGTTCATTGTCTATGTACAGTTGACTGCCGTCATTGGAGCCGCAATGAAACAGGTAATAACCGTCTTTCTCAGCGTTGACATATCCTATCATGAGCAGCGCGTAATTTTCACCGCGGTTAGCGATCTCTTCGAGACGGAATTGAGACGCCCAGCCGGACACGACCGGTTGCATTTCCAGGAGAGGCGGCAGTTTATCCCACTCTCCGAGATAATATTTATATAATACGCCTTCTTTCCGCGGGATCTTTTCGTTGATCGAGGTCGCGATGTCGCTCGATCCATAACCCGGTTTGAAAGCCTGCGCATAGACCTGGGCGCTTTTCTTCAGCAAAAACGGCTTTTCATAGCGGGTCCAGCCGTTGACCGGAGCGCTTTTATCCAGCGAATAGCGGAGTTCCGCATGGGGGGTGGCGCAGCTCAGAGCGACCTGCACCGACTCGCGGAAGAACGAATGGTCGGGCTTGATTTCAGGCGGCTGGACCTGCAGCGTGGGCAAGCGCAATTCCGCCAGCGCGCTGGCCATGCCGTTTTTTATCACTCTGGCCTTGATGGTGCACGCGTCAATGTGCAGGAACGGTTGTCGGTACACACAGGCTTGCGCCGTAACCTCGCTCCCGTCCAGCGTATAATGGATGGATCCGTCCGCGGTGAATGAACGCATGGTTATATAACCGTGATCATCGCGATGGATGAGCGGCTCCAGAGACGAAAAAAGGGACCGATCCGCCGGCAGGTTATGGGCCAGGTTCAAGGCCGACATATCCATGGTCTCATCGATACTGAACAGCTTTTGCACCTGACTGAAATCGTTACCCAGCAGGTTGATATGCCGGCAGTTTTTTTCCAGGCGCATGAAAACCGGCGTGGTCTGCGGCGAACACTCGCTGACGAATACATTTCGGCACGCCCGCAGTCGTATCAGCGCAGCGGCGCCGGGATCGACTTGGCCCTTAAAGTCAAACAGGTGTAAATTTTTCACATCGTCAAAAAACAGCGGCGGCCTGGCCTCCTCCAGGCCGTAGGCCAGCTCGACGTCGCGCAGGGTCAAACCGTTAACATGCCGGCAGTAAAAGCCATAAGCCGGTAGGTCGCCATAGCGGGTGCTTTCCGGATAATCCGAGTCGTTTTCCGGGTATTCCGCTTCGGCAATGGCTTTGCTGCCGCCGCCGTCAAAATGGATGAATACATTAGAGATTGCAACATTTTCAATATCGCGATCTCGGATGCCGAGGATGGAACAGCCGTTGCGGCCGGCATGAGTGGCTGTTATATTGCTGATCTTGACGTTGCGGAAGACGCCGATGGCCGCCTTTTCCTGGCGAACGCGAAACGGCCGGGCGCGATGGCCCAGGCGCAGAAAAATCGGCGCCGCCATATCCTCGATGGCGATGTTGGAAATGGTGACGCGATCCAAGGCGCCGCCGTCGACGATTTCCAGCGCGATGCCCGCCAGCCCTTCCGCGCGGCCGGAAAAGCCGCTGTCCATCAGCGATCGTTTCAGGATACAGTTGGTGATGGTAATATCCTGGAATCCGCCGGATGATTCCGTGCCGGCCTTGATGGCGTTGGTTCGGCTGCGGATGATACAATCCGAGATCACCACGTTTTGCACCGATGCCGCGCTCGTGCTTTTCAGAGTGATGCCGTCATCGTCGGAATCGCCGCGGCAACCCGAAATGACCACGTTGCGGCAACCGTCGATATCGATCAAGTCGTTGTTGGGACTGCCGTGGCTGAAAATATCGACGTCGCGTATGGTGACGCCGTCGCAGTTGATATAGTGCTGCAACCACATGGCCGGCTTTTGCAGCGTGACGCCCTCAATATGCACCCTGCGGCAGGAAATGAATCGAATCATATACGGACGATTGAGGTAGGAAGGCTCGGGGAAAAAACGGCTCGTGTCTCTGCCGGCGGCGCGCAACAGTTCCTGATACTGTTGCGGTGGAACCCGATTCTGGGCGAAAGACGCGCCCTGGCCGTCAATGGCGCCTCGTCCGGAAATGGCGATATTTTCCAGATCTTCACCCCAGATCAACGCCCGGGCCACATAACGGTCGGATCCGGAGGGAAACCGGCATATCGTCATGGGGTAGTCGTTGAGATCCCGGCTTCCCAAGAGTACGGCGCCCGATTCCAGGTACAGACGGATATGACTCTTGAAAAAGATCGTACCGCTGACAAAACGTCCCGCAGGAATGTACACGGTTCCGCCGCCATTGGCCGCGGCCTTGTCGATGGCGGCCTGGATCGCCCGGGTGTTGATCGTTACGCCGTCCGCGATGGCGCCGAAATCGGTGATGGAAAAATCGTGAACAGCGGCAGCTGCCGTTATGGCAACGAATAAAAGGCCAATGAGAAAATAACGAATGGTTATGCGAAGCATAGTTCCTCTGTCCACCAAATTTCGATGACTTTAATAATGCTTGTCTTTGTGCCCCTGACTGCCTATTTCGGCCATAGGCTTGCTATGAACGCAATAGCAGCCTGATCCTGCGCGAGATGCTATGGATAATTCATAGGAATACAGCAGGCGGTTGCTCCAAGCACAATGACTGTTATTTTGTTCCTCCTGCCAAAGCCTTTTAAATGGATTCCCTTCCCAGGCAAGCCTCAACGAGAAGAAACGCTCCTTCGGGTATCCAGAAAAAATCAAAATCACAAAATTCACACAAAAAAAAAGTTGCTGAACTATGCAGGCCCACATTGAACAGGGCAAACGGGCGATTATTTAGGGACTGGCAATCACCTGGCTGTCACATTTCTGAGCAGTGCAACGGAAAAAAGAACAGCGATGCCATTGATGGTTGGTATGATGAAAATCGCAGGACTGACCGGGGCGCCTGTCCTTGCCATGAAAAGAATTTTTGCGGTCAGGGCCGTCATCAGCAGGGCCAGGAAGAGGGTATAGATAACCGTGAACAGATAGCCGTATGCATTCCTTCGCAGGGCAAGGATTCCGACCACAAAAGCCATGGGCAGAAACAAACCGAGATCAAAGCCCTGCACCACAAGAGTGGTGTAATGCTGCACCTCCGGTGGAATGATGCTGCCATCAAAAAGAGGGGGAAGCACGATTCTCAACCACAGCATAGAAATGAGCGAGGCATTGGTGATGAGGAAGATGCCGGCATTGCGCAGCTGGTTTTCAGATGCAAACCAGGCTTTACAGTTAGTTACGTCATACGAAAAAAGAACAAGGATAAAAGAGATGAAAGAGGCGCCCAGCAGAAACACATAGGCCAGAAACATAGCATTGTACATGGCCATGGCCGTATAAAAGAGATAAGTGAGCAAAAAATAGCCCAATGTGCCCGAGAGCACAAACAGCGCCTTCCGGGAACCCCGGCGCGCCAGAAACAGGGAGATGAGCAGCAGGGGCACGGCGATGCAAAGTGTGACATAATCCTGGGCGATGCCCTGTATGGCGACATCAGCCGACATGTGCTGATAGAGCCCCTGACCATGGATCTTGATCAACTCACCGCGGATGGATTCATAATTATAGGGACCTGGTCCCTGGTGACTCAGGATCGCGGTACCGGCCGCGATGACGGCAAGAAGCGTTATGATAAAGACCAGACAGGTTATGGGGCGGATATGTTTCATTTTCAAAGCCTATATTTTTCTGAGTTTATTTTATTTCAGCGAGACCGATTGAATTTTATTTTTCCCATGCCCGGATCAGCAGGAACAAAGCCGATGGGGCGCCATGAGAGGGATGTCGCCAACGAGTTAGATCTCCTCGTAAGTCTTGCGCAGGGGCAGCATACAGTCGCCGATGCGTGCTTGCAAGGGAGTGTATTGGAGTGCGGGGACGCCCGACATTACAATTCTTCATCCTGAGCAGCGGGTGATGGCAACGGGTTGTCAGGTCGATCAAATTAAGCAACCAGGACCTAAAAATCAAGCACCATTGCTATATCGCTGCGGAATCAACCTGCGCAGAAATATTCAGGGGCTGCTGTAATACAGACACACTAAAAATAACCACAGCCATAGTCCGGTTCAGTTTCTGCTGCTTTGCTCACCTTCGGTGGAGGTTGTAATACCGCCTTCTTCTACCATCCGCTGCGGCGCAGTATCTTTTCAACCCCATCCTCTAACCCTTGTTCTCATTCCCGCCTCCTTTGCGATAACGCGATGCTTCACAGTCGAAAATGAAGGTGTGCAGCAATAATTATATTGGGAACGTTTTTGCTAACTCAACCGACGCAAGCTTTTCAGGCACCGATCGGATGAAGCGAAAGGAGCGCAGAAAGGTTCGCGCAGCCCTCCCGGCGCAAAGAGACAGAGCGCACAAGCTCCCCGGCTATTTGCGGGCCAGCTCCAGTTCCGTCCCGGCGATATCTCTCCAGTCATAGTACTGGAAGGTCCTGTCATCCGACATCGCCACAAAGAGCCCGTACGGAAAGGACTGGTTCAGGGAAGCGGAGGTCACCTCGGAGCCATCGCTCTGTTTGGTGGAGGTATTGATCACCTTCACCAGGGTGTGTCGATGCGGCGCTCCGGGCTCTCCCTCGCGTTTGAATATGTGGAATCTGTTCGCCTGCTGGTCGCTGACGAGGATATACCCCCTGCCGTCGGACAGGGTATAGATCGAGATGCCCTCGAGGTCTGCGGCAAAGCCCTCGCGCGCGAAGAAGGCGAGCTCGGTGTTCCCGCCTGGGTGATCGGGATCCGCGTAATATTTGCGCACCCCCATCTGCTCGTCCGAATAATAAACATAGCCCAGTTCATCATCCACAGCGATGGCTTCGATCTCCTTTTTGCCGCTGTACAGGCCGAATTCGCGCACCTTGGTCGCTTTGACCAGGCCGTCGCCATCGTCCTCGAGCAGATACTGCCAGAGATAACGGCCGTCGGTGGGCCCCTCCTTACGGCCGACGATGGCGTAGATGCGGCCGTCGGTTGGACGTTTGTAAAGCGCAACGCCCATGGGATCGCGCTGGATTTCGCCGCCGAATAGCTCGATGCCGCCGCCGTCGACCGGCTTCATATCGGGCAGTCTATGAATGCGAATACGGTTGAGCAAGCGTTCGGTGGTGACGGCGATGTCGACCGGACGGCCGCCGAGGAGAAGGCCGTACTCGACATCGACATTATTGGGTCGTTGCAGGGGCCGGACGCATTTTTCTGCAATGATCTTGCCGTTGAGGTCAAAAACATAGAGGCCGCCGTCAGCCTGCTTGTCGGTCCCGATGATCAGGCTTCGCGCCGGGTCGTTGGGATGAATCCAGATGGCCGCATCGTCCGAGTCATACTGCACCGGCTCGGTAACGATCCTCGGCTGCAGGACCTTCGGGCTCGAATGAAATAAACAACCTGAGCAAGCGAAGAAAAACAGCAACAGGAGCGCTGCTGAAAAGCCGGAAAACCAGGAAAACCCGGATGGCAAATTCATTCGTTCCTCCGATAAAATAAATCAATTCATAGCATCAATTCCTGAACACAGTCCTCCACATCGGTCATGCGTCTTGCCACGACAGCTTCAATCTTGAGCCTGTCGAACCACTCGGCTCACCGCGCGGCGATCTGACGATGCTGCGGGTAGGTTGCTCCCGAGGCTGTATGAGAACATCGTTCCGGGTGTCGAGGCGATGATCGTGCAGGTGAAGACTTGGAAGAGGTAGGCTAACATCTTTCCGGACGCCTACCACAAGCGGCGCGTATAGGTCGGTCCGCGAGCGGGTCCATACGGAGCAACGATACAGCTTGCTCGCGATCTTCGCCGAGAGCATCGCGGAACGAGGCCCGCGGCGCTTTTATATTCGTCGAATGATAACGCAATAGAAATGCGACAATCCGTCGATCGAGACCATTATCGAAGCTCACGCTGCCGTCATCAGCGATCTGTGGAAACAGCCTTCGCGGAAGCGGAGGATTGATTCGGTGAGGGGTCCTTGGCAGATCCCCGGCGCCGCATCTTTGGGAACGCCGCAAGGTTTATCGTTGTGTTGCGGATTTCCGGGGTCGAAGAAGCCTTCGTGATCGCGGCGCCGAAAGCGATGCATAACAACAGGGCTGTCAGATATCCTGGAGTGCCGCGATCAGAGACGGACATAACGATTCCTTTCTGTCGGCCGCAAATTATGGCTGTTATTAAGGTTCGTTGAGGTTTACATAAAGCTCCGGTTCTCCGGCCTTTTTTAATCGAAACCGGCTAATGATGTTGAAGCGTTATTCGGTTCGGGAATATTCCACATCCTTAAATACAACCGGCGTTTCGAACAACGACATGCAGGAGGTGCTGAAACACATCGGCACGAATCGTGAGGGCAAAACAGCTCCCCCCGGATATTTCAAGCGTACTTGTACAGCGGCGCCTTCCACCCACGTTCTCGAACCCGGGCCCTCATCAAAATAACTCCAGGTTGGTAAGGGTCGATCAGGCGGACACAAGGGTAACGTTACAAAGCCGTCGGCATCCGCGGTTGCGTCAAGCATAATAGTGGGAACTCCCTCTGGAATAGATTGGGGAACATATCCTTCAGGTATTCCGTCAGAAGAATTTGCAGATGATTTGTCGCCAACTCCGACTCCCTTTGGAGGAACAAGGATTAGCGGACCAAACGTCAAAAGGACGCCGGGATACATTCGTTCGATCCGATGTCCGATCGTTCCGCTGAAAATGACCTTCAGCCTGTTTCCTTTGCGGATTTCATCAACCTGTGGATTTTTTATACAGGCAGGAATCCGGACTTTCAGCATGATGTTTTCGGGAATATTTTCTGCTTCGATGACGGCCTCAGCTTTGCACGGATAAAGAGTTTGGATGGTAATCCGAGCCTTCTTATCTCCGGGTAAAGGTATTTCAAAATCACCCGCCGTCAGAAAATTCACATGGATGGCATTATCCCTGAACGTTACCGAATGGCGCGCATATTCTGCCATCGCCATGCCGCCGTTTTGCGTACAACACCACCATGCTTCATGAATGTTGTCGACGCCATATCCGTTAGAGGCGATCCTCCGATGCCCGAATCCGCCGGTAATCAACTGATTGAATGCCAACGCATTCCAGAACGAACGCTCTGCTTTCTCATAGGCCGTCTCATCTCCATGTATCAAGCCCTGATATAAATTCAGTAATATCCAGTCAGCTATAGAACACCCTTCATTTCTTGCGCTGGTTGGAAAAAATTCGGGAATATTTCCATCCGGCGTTACGAATTGTTTTTCAATGATATATCGTTGACTTTGTTCAGGTAGAACATTCCAGGAAAGATCGCCGGTCAAAAGGGTCATGATCTGCAAACCCCGAATCATGGTCATATAGCCATGGGAATGCGTTTTTTCCTCTCCCAACGTTTGGATGTTGTCGCGAACCATGGCAGAAAATTCCAACCACCGCGGGTCCTTGGTGACATGCCATAAACGGGCCAATGGTTCAATGACCCAAGAAACATGTTTTTTCTTTTTCCATTCAGCTCGAACCGACCAGAGGAGTTCGGCCAACCCCCGGGCGGCCTCCAACGCCCGTTTATCGCCTGTCAACTCATAATATCTCATTAATCCTGAAAAATGTTTTGAACCAGCGCCAGCCCGTTCTGGACTATCTTCGGGAGTTACGCTGCCGGGAACGGCGGCGAAACGTCCGATATAACCCGAAGACCGCCGCTGCCGAATCATCCGTTCAAATAATTCCTCTAATCTTGGATCATGCTTGCCATCTACTCCTTCTGAACAACTCAGAAATTCCAGCAGCCGGCCAGTAAGGTCTCCATTGCAAAAATAGGCGTGCCGGTATCTGTTGTCAGGCCGTTCAAGGTCAATCATGATAAAGTCCATCGAATCGCAAGGATAGGACGACATGCGCGTCCGTGCCAATCCAATGCGGAAACTGAGCTGCGAGGGAGCAAGCAACGGTTTTGAAACGGAGACAGTGCCGTTCAATAAAAGCTCCGGGCAAAGGGTGCGTTTAACAGATCTTTCATTTATGGCGGGGCCGGCCATGCGACCGGCGGATGGAAAAGCCGCAGCAGCGCCGGTGGCGGCGCCCGCCAGGACTGATGTTTGAAAGAATCTTCGACGGTCGATGTCGTTTTTTCTATAAAAATCCATATAGTATGCCTTTCATCAATTTTTATCGGCACATCTATTCCGTTAAAAAATAGTTTTGTTCACTGTTGCTGTTATGCTTACTGCAGCCCTTATATCGATTCGGTTGGCTTTCCATTTGGAATTCAAGGGCTCCATCTTCCATAATGCGCTCGCATTCGATCCACGGCTGAATGAATTCTTTTCCATTCAATTCGGTCGACCGGATATATAAACGGTTTTAATCCGTATTTTTTTCGGCCAACTGAACTTTTTACTGTTGCCCAGGCGATTGAACAAAAAAAGGGGATGTGATAATCGGGTTCGTTCAGATGCACGTGCAAATCATGTGCGAAAAAACATTCCAGGTCATCCGCGAAACAAACAGGTTATGACAGCAACAATGATCCAGACGGTCCGTTTATCGACGCGCCGCGATCCACACTATCGCGATAAGAGGCGATTGAAATTTTGTACCTGAAAAAGTATTCGGTCCGCAAATAGGACAAGTATGCTTTTAAAAATGAAAAATAGGTAATTAGAAATCGCCGGGGCGCAAGGAAATCGGGATGACCCTTTTGTATTGGTCGCCGGACACCCGACCATAACCCATTTTCAGGGCGCCGGGCTAGATCGGCCTGCCTGTTCTGGCCCTGCCGAAATATTAGGCAACACGGATCGAAAAAACAAGCGATTATTTAAAAAGCATGTCAATAGGGGAGTCTAAAATTTCTGCATTGGTTCTTTTCGTTTTCAAACGGACATCGGTCCGGTTCAGCCAGGCGGGATACTCGATCTCCAGCAACTCCTGCGGCCAATAGCCGAGCCAGGCGTACTCGTTGCGCCGCTCGGCAGAGATCTTGGCCAGATCATAATAAATCTTGCCATCGCGGTCGCTGAAAAAAGGTCGATTCGAACCGATCAAGTAAAATCGGGCCCACATCGGCGGCGCATCGGGATCGAACGTCGCCACCTTGTTGAATCCGCCGGGTTGTGAGGCATCTGCAACATAATCGACGCGCATGCCATTTATTTTGACTCTTTCCAGCCACTCTACCGCGCTCTGCACTGCGGTGACGATCTCCGGCGATGGATTCCGCAGGTTCATGAGAAAGCGGATGATGCCGACGCTTTCGTCGCCGCTGAGCGAAACCAGCTCGTAGCTTCGCCCTGAGGCCGGCTGCAGGCTTTTTTCGTCGTACTGGGCGCACCAGGCTGTCCGCTTCTCCCCCTCTTTCAACTGCGTCGCCAGAATGCAGCGGATGCCGCGCTTCACCGCCGCAGCGGCTCTGGCGCGCCGCGTTGCATCGACAAAGCCGAAACCGGCCTTTTTCTCAGCAATGTCATGCAACAGGGTGAGCACGCCGATCATGGCGTCGTCGTTATAGGTGATATGGGAAAAGTAGCCCGGATGCAGAGGAAAGAACTGCGGCCAGCCGCCGTTGTCATACTGCGCCGCAAAAAGATAATCGAGGCCGCGGTTAAAGGACTCGACGAACCGCGAATCAGGGCGGCCGGAGATGACGCGGGCGAGAAAGACGAGTTGGGTCCAGGTGGCGCCGTTGTCGATGGTGGCGAGGGTATCCGGCGGCGGCGCAGTAAGAACGGCTTTTTCCGCACCAGTCAGCGTGCGGGCCATGTCGATGTTCTTGGGCCAGCCGCCGACGGCGCACTGGTAAAGCAGCATGTTTTCCGCCACCGCCGTCGCCTCGGGGGTACTGAACCAGGCTTCATCGTGGTGCATCAGCGAACGCCAGAGGTCAGAGGGGAAAGACGCGCTGTTTTCCGAATAGCCGGCGCCGTCGATGGTGATGCCGCTGCAGCGTTTGAAATCGTACAGCGCCCCTCGCGCCGGTTTGATCACCACCCGTTCGAGGCTGAGATCGCGGACATGGCGCAGCCGTACTCCGGTCTCTGCAGAGATATGGGCGTCGCGGATGCGGAGGTTCTGAATAGGCATTTCGGGCAGACCGGTCATGACCATAGCCCGGCCTGCGCCGACGCAGGTGAGACTATCGATGGTGATATCGCGAAACACAGGAGTCTCGCGAGTCACCGGCCTGGCCAGAGTGTCGGGCTCGTCCGTTTCATAAAAGGCATCAAAGTTGATCGCCTCGCCGACGATATCGTTCATGCGGATGTTGCGAATGCTGATCTTCTCGACCACCCCGCCGCTGCCGCGCGCGCTCTTGAAACGCAGGCCGATGTCGGTGCCGATGAAAGTGCAATTCTCGACGCGAATGTTGCGCATGCCGCCGTCGGTGTTGCTGCCGACGACAAAACCGCCGTGGCCGTGATAGACGATGCAGTCGCGGATAAGGACGTTCTCCAAGGCTGGACCCGTGCGCCCCGAGCGGCCGCTGGATTTCATGCAAATGCCATCGTCTCCAGCCGTCACCGTGCATTTTTCAACCAGCACATTGCGACAGGCGCTGATGTCAATGCCGTCACCGTTTTGCGCCCACCATTCGTTGTTCACTTTCACATCCCTAATAATGAGCTGATCGCACCAGGCGGGACAGAGGGCGAACTTGGGCGAGTTCTTGATCGTAACGCCCTCAAACAGAATCCTTTTACAGTCGATGAACGAGATCATATAAGGCCGCAGATAATCGCGCGCCGCAACATAGTCTTCCGCCGTGTGTTCCTTTTTCGGCTTGCTCTTGCGCAGGTTCTGAAGCCAGGCTTCGCCCTCCAGGGCCTCGCGCGAAGGCCACCACATATCCCCCTTTTCATCAACCACCCCACCGGAACCGAGCAGCTCTTTCCACTGTTTGGAGGTGGTCTTGAACTTTTTCACCGGTCGCCAGCTCTCTCCCGCCCCATCGATGATCCCGCAGCCGGTGATGGCGACATCCTCGAGTCCGTAGCCATAAATGGGTGAGGCGACCAGCCACCCCTTGGTCGGAGCGCGGATCACCGGATACAAGCTGTGATCGCTGGAAAAAAGGAGCAGGCTGCCGCTCTCGAGATGGAGCTCGATGCGACTCTCAAGGCGGATCGGGCCGGTGAGCCAGATCCCTGAAGGAATGACCACCCGGCCGCCGCCCGCCCCGGCGCAAGCGTTGATCGCCTGCTGAATGGCCGCAGTGCAAAGTGTATGGCCGTCGCCGACGGCGCCGAAATCTCGGATTGAGAGACTGCGGTCCGGGATCGCCGGCGGCTGAATGGCCTGCATGAAATTTTCATCGCCGGCCGCGTTGACGAAACAAAAGGCTTGGTGCAGATCGAGGGCCAGAGTAAAAACGAACAGAACAAAGCCAAATACCTTCATTGCGACAAAACTCCTTTTCCCCATAACTAACGGCGATCGAGTTGTTCGTCAAGCCAATCAAAGGCAGCCTCCTGCATCTCTCGTGAGAACCGGTGGCCGCCGGGCCAGAAGCGGGTGACCAGCCTGTCGCCGGCGCCCTGCGCCTCCCAGATTCGCCGCATCTTATCATAGGCAGTCTGAACGGCGTGTTGCGGAAAAAGAGGATCAGTCTCGCCGTTATAGAAGAGCATCGCCCGCGGACAGGCGAGGCCGGCGACATCTGGATAGTCGAGCAGGCGGGGCAGGCCGGGGTGCAGGGTGGTGTAGGAGGATTGGCCTTTGGTGAGGTTGTTGCCCGGCGCCATCAGCTCCCTGCGTCCGGCCATCCAGCAGATGCAGACCGCCGCGCGCACCTGCTCCGACAGCGCGGCTAGCTGCCAGGCGCGAAAAGAGCCAAAGGAATAGCCCATGGCAGTAATGCGGGTGGTATCCACATCAGGCCTTGAGGCGAGAAAACGCAGCGCGGCGAGATCTTCCCAGGCCACCACGCCGGCAAGAGACATGCCTAGATTGAAAAGATTGGAAGCGAGCGCCTGCTGTCCCTCTTTGCCGGCGCCGCCGCGGTCGCCCCAGTTGAGAGCATCGACAGCCAGGCAAAGATAGCCGCGCCGGGCCAGTTCGTCGCCGATAAAGCGGCCGCCATAGTTGCCTTTTACCCACTCTTGCGCGGCCTGCAGCCTGGCCGGCTCGACCTGAAAGGGGCGCACCGTCTTTTCTTTGCCAATGTCAAAGCGGGCGCCGTGGTCGTGAAGAAGCAGCACCGCCGGAAACGGACCTTTTCCCTCAGGTATCAGCAAATAAGCAGAGACGCGGTTCCAAGCGTTCAGATTGAAAACCAATTTGCGCGCAGTATAACCGACACGCCGCTCTTCCTCTATGATGAGGGGATCAAAAGGGGCGCGCGGCGGTTCGGCGAACAGATGATCGATGACGATCTGCCGTGTCGCGCTGCGCCAAGCTGCGAAATCGCCGCTGGAATCCGCCAGCCAGGAACCGGGGAACGTGAGGCTGCGCCTGGCCTGGTCATGAAAGACCGGCAGATAGCCGGTCACGCCGAAACGCTGAAAGCCGGTATCAGGGAATGCTGCAATCTGTGCGTTTCCTGCGCCGACAAGGGCGAGAACGCTGAAAAGTAATTTCCGTTGTAAACAAGTCATGTGGGCGCCGGGGGCAACCGCGATGAAACGGCTGCACCCGGTTTCCCTTTATAATAAATGCCCAGCCTATTTGAGCAGCAGCATCTTTTTAGTTTGCTGGAAATCGTCCGCCTCAATGCGGTAGAAATAGGCGCCGCTGCCGAGATGAAGAGCGTCAAACCGAACCGTATGGCGGCCGGCAGCCTGCGGCCCATCCACCAGGGTCGCCACTTTCGCGCCGAGAAGATTGTAGACGATGATCCTCACTTTGCCCGGATTGGGAAGCGCATAATGGATGGTCGTAACCGGATTGAACGGATTGGGATAGTTCTGCGAGAGTTCATAGACCGTCGGTAGCGACTCGGGTCCCTTGCTCCATTCAACATCCGTGAAGACCGGTTTTTCCGGCAGCCAGTCATACCCGAAGCTGGGATTGCTCGTTCTGGCGAAAATGTTGGCGATGGTATATTCAGCCGCTTCCGCTCCGCTGAGCTGAATGCCGCCGTTGATCCGGCCGAAAAAGTTCGATCCTGGGCCGAAGCAGTGGTATTCGGCGAAGAAGGGATTGAGGCCGGTCGTCATCACGGTCCAGCCCTCGGGATTGAGCGTTGCGGGCTCTTCGCAGCGGAGATAGACGCATCGGGGTCTTCCCTGCCACGGCCGTCCGAGGTGGAAGGAGGTGATGGGCACACCGTTGAAACCCACCGAATCAGCGGTAATCTTGCAGTCCATGAAGACCAGGCCGAAGCGGGAGGCGGCATCGGTGCTGGGCGCGGTGATGCAGCCGTTCTGGCGATTGACGTGAATATGGCAGTTGTCAAAAACGTTGATGTTGCGGCCGAAGATGAAATCGACCGAGCCTTCGATGTAGCACTCTTTCATATAAGTACGGACGGTGCCGTGACCACCCCAGGCGTAATAGGTATCCTGGTATCCGAGGAGGCGGCAGTTGTAATAAGCGCCGCGGTCGCCGTTGACGCGCAGGGCTACAGCCTGCTGGTCGGGGGCCGAACCATCGTTTTTAACCGTATTTTGAAATGTGATATCCATAGCGGTAAAGTCATCCGCCTCGATCGCGGTGCTGTAGCAGTTGGAGGTGCCGCCGACCCCCGGCTTGCCGGCATAGTCGTCATAGGTAAGAATGGTGGTCAAGGCGCTCTCACCCCTGAGCACGACGTTGGTCTTGTTCTGAGCGAGCAGAAGCTTTTCCTTATAAGTTCCGGCCTTGACATAGATGCACCACATGCCGGTGTAAAAATCAGGCACATCGTTGAAAGCGGCCTGCACCGTGGTATAATCGCCGCTGCCGTCCTGGGCGACGACCTTGAACACCGCAGGCGCCGGCGCCTGGGTGGTAAAGCTTTCGACCCGGCCATAGCCGGTGCCGGTGGAATTGGTCGCATAGGCGCGCACATAATAGACCGTGCTCTCGGTCAGGGGAAAGATCGAAGCGGTAAAGCTGCCGATGCCTGTGCCGCTTTCACTCTTGTTGTCGGCAATGGTCGGATCGCCGGTCAAGTTCCAGCAGATGCCGCGGGCGATGACATCGCTTCCGCCCCATTCGGTCACTGTGCCGCCGCCTTTGGCTGTTTTGACCATGACGTCGCTGACCTGAGCGGTGGTGACCGTCGGCGCCATCAAAGAATCGAGGGTCTTAAAAGAAAATTCTTCCCCGTAAGCAGTGCCGGCATCGTTGGTGGCATAAGCGCGGAGATAATAGGTTACGCCGGCAGTGAGTCCGGTCACCTGGCTGACAAACGAACCGGAGCCGGCCCCGTCGCTGGTTTTGGCATCGACGGTGGTCGGAGCAGTCGTCGTGCTCCAGCAGACGCCGCGCGCAGTGACCGGTGCGCCGCCGTCCGAAGGAATGGTTCCGCCGGAGGCAGCAAAAGTCGTCGAGATGTAGGAGACCGGCTGGGTCGCGATAGAAGGCAGCTCAAAATCAGCGCCGCCCTCGGTCTGGCCGGAGATGAGCACATTCTGGATGGTGAGATATTTGCCCGTCGCTATGCTGGCGTTCTGATCAACCCAGGGGTATACGCGCAGGTAAAAGGTCTGATCCGCTTCGACCACCAGGTTGGGCTGCGCTGTTACGGTCTGCACGGTGTTGGTGGTATTGCGCGGCAGATAATTGTTCACCGTATCAGCGGTCTGATAGACGACCTGAACAGGATTGAGAAACGCCGGATCGGTCGAATACCACACATTGGCTTTCATGTTGTTGAGCGAGTGACAGCCGAGATCGAGAGAAAGGGTTTGCACAGTAAAGCGGGCGCCGGCTTTGGGAGAGACCGCAAATTCGACGTACACGGTGTCGATTTGGGCTGTCAGACCGGCGGGCCAAGAGTTGCCCTTGATGCGCACACGCTGACTGTTGTTGAAACCTGTATAGCCGTTAATCTCGGTGTTGACCAGTTTTTCCTCTGCTGCAGTCACCTTGCCTGCAGTGGCGACCGTCTTTCCTGTGCCGCCTGTATTCGGGTCAGTCAGTGCCCAGGCGGCTGAGGAAAGCAAGGGGGCGCTTTCAGTTGTACCGCCAATGACCACATTCTGAATAGTCATATATTTGCCTGTTGCCACGCTGGCGTTTTGATCCACCCAAAAGTAAACGCGCAAGTAAAAAGTTTGCCCCTGATCGACCAGAACATTCGGCTGCGCGGTCACTGTCTGTGCTGTATTGGAGGTATTGCGCGGCAGATAGTTGTTTACGGTATCCGCGGTCTGATAAGCAACCTGAATCGGATCAAGAAATGCGGGATCCGTAGAATACCAGACGTTGGCCTTCATGTTGTTCAGGGAGTGACAGCCAAGATCCAGGGAGAGGGATTCAACCCTCAGTCTGGCGCCAAGCTTGGGCGATACGGCGAATTCGACATAAACAGTGTCGATCTGAGTGGTCAGCCCCGCAGGCCATGAGTTGCCTTTAATACGCACACGCTGGCTGGAATTGAAACCGGTATACCCATTGATCTCGGCATTCACCAGATGCTCGTACGCAGCGTTCACTTTACCGGTTGTGGCGACGCTCTGGCCCGTACCGCCAGTATTCGGATCAGTCAGCGCCCAAGTGGCCGAGGCGGGCAGGGGCGCCGTCTCAGTTATACCGCCAATGACTACATTCTGGATCGTAAGATACTTGCCCGTCGCAACGCTGGCGTTCTGATCCACCCAAAAGTAGACGCGCAGAAAAAAGGTCTCCCCCTGATTGACAACCTGAAAAGGTTGGGCGGTAATGGTTTGCACAGTGTTGGTGGTGTTGCGCGGCAAATAGTTGTTCACTGTATCTGCCGTCTGGTAGCTTACCTGAACCGGGTTGAGAAACGCTGGATCGGTCGAGTACCACACATTGGCTTTCATATTGTTGAGGGAATGGCAGCCGAGGTCGAGGGAGAGGGATTCAACCGTCATTTTATTCCCTGCTTTTGGGGTGACGGCAAATTCGACATAGACGGTGTCGATTTGCGTCGTCAACCCTGCAGGCCAGGAGTTGCCCTTGATCCGCACCCGTTGACTGTTATTATAGCCGGTGTAGCCGTTGATCTCGCTGTTGACCAGATTTTCATCCGCCGCGTTCACAAGGCCCGAGGTGGCGACCGTCTGGCCTGTGCCACCCGCGTTCGGATCGGTCAACGCCCAGGTGGCGGATGCCGGGACCTGCGCTACCAGAGCGCCCGCCGCTGACAGGATCAAGAGCACGACGCTTAGGATAGTAACATCTCTTCTCATACTACCTCCTATTTGAAAGGAAAACGGTCATTACGGCTTTGACAAGCCAGACAAACGAATTTTTCAGAGTAACGGCTTCGGCCGCTCTACAGGGTGTTCGAGATTTATCGTCAGTGGCCCGGCGTTTCGCATAGGAATCGTTGTTTTTACCGCAGCGATTCGATCCACAATGGCGGCGGCAAGTCCCACCTCAGCGCCGAGTCATTCACCCGCTGCGGCGGAGAATGCGCCGCCTGCTGAAAAAAAGCCGGACATCCGCGCTGCGACTGATCGTGCAGCTGACGCGGGCCGCGACCTGCACGCGCACAGCAACAGCCGCGTTCACCAGCAGCCCCTCGGCAACCGGCTTCGCTTTCGCCCTTGTCCGTCGCTGCGTGCGGGCCCCACTGCAACAAAATACAAACCTCTCTCAGAATCCTAACCCCAATGCGAATCGGTTGACTGCGTCAAAGGTATCGATGAACGAATAGGCATAATCGATATAGACATCGTTGCCTTCGACGGCAGTATGAAGGCCGAATCCGGTCGACCATGAGGCGATGTCGTTGTTGCCCTGATAGCCGACGCGCACCGCCACCCGCTCCATGAAAAGATACTCCATCCCGGCGTTGACTCGTTCAGAATGGTTGTTCGGATGGACAAAGTCCACAGAAAGGGTGAGAGCGTGTGTTGCTTCATCCTCGCCGATGATAAAATCCATGAGATCCAAGGCCGCCCCCATGGTAAAGGTAAGCGGCAGTTGCTCGTTGATCTCCTCGCGCTTGATGTTGGAAGAAAAGTTGCGGATCGCCATGCCAAAGCGAAAGCTCTTGATGCCGGTATAGTATTTGACCCCGGCGTCAAAGACCAGTTTGGCGGCATTGTTCTCGGTCGGGCCGGCGGCGAGATTCGAGATGCCCAGGGATTGACTGACCAGACGGGCGTTGCCGGCGATGAGAAACTGGGTGCTGATAGCGCGGCCGTAGGTCAGACCGAACGACCAGGCGCCGACGTTGTCTGCCAGGCCGGTATCCTTGTAGCCCTGGGGGTAAAGGGCGATCTCTGAGGCGTCGAGCAGCGAGGTGGTGTAAATGTCGCCGTAATCGACGTTGAGAAAAGAGAGACCGATCGCGCCATATCGGCCGAGGTCGCAGCTCAGGGCAGCAGCCATATAGTGGATGTCCGCGATCCATTCAGTGGAGTAAAATTTGAGATCTATGCGCCTGCCGGCCTCGACCACGCCGGATGGATTGTAAAAGATGGCCTCCGCTCCGCGGCCGACGGCGCAAAAGGCCTCGCCTATTCCGCCCGCCCGCGCCGACAGGCCGACCTGCTGGAAATTCATCGTGCTTTGCGCAATCTTGTCTAATCCCACCTGAGCCTGCAACAGCGAAGCAGAGAAAAAAAGGACGATCAGAAAGAGCTTGAATGATTTCATGGAAGCGTTCTCCTTGGTTCCGGCTCACCGGACGACCATAAATTTCTGAAAAGCGGTTTCGCCATTGGGCTTTTCAAAAACGACGATGTAAACTCCGCTGCTGATCACTTGTTGGTTGCGGGTGATCATATCCCAGATCTCGTAGCCGGCGCTCACCGGACTGTTGTGCTCGATGGTCTGCACCAGGTCGCCGGACTCGGTAAAGATCTTGATCGTCACTTGGCCGGGAAGGTTGTAGAACTGAATGCCGCGTTGATCGGTCCACCCCTGCTTGACCAAAAGGGGATCGTTGATGTTGTAGGGGTTGGGTACGATGCGGATCCGGGTCAGGTCGGTCTGGGAAAAGTGGGGCGGATTGATCCAGTTGATCGTCGGCTGCAGAACGCGGCTGCTGTAAATGATTCGACCTCTGCTGAGGGGGTCGGCTAGCGGATCGTCAGCGGCGATCTGCGCGCGCGTTTGCACATAGTAATAGTACTGAGCGCCGATGAGCACCTCCTTGTCGACGTAAAGATGCTCGGCCGCCTTTTCCTCGGGCCCGGTCGCATGGATCTCCTCGAAAAAGAGGGTGTCGAGATTGGAGAGGCGGCGCATGATACGATAACCGGCGAAATCAGCGCGGCTCTCGGCCTCAGGCGCACTCCACCTGATCTCGACGCCGGTGCCAAGGCCGATGATGGTGACCTTTTCGACCGGCGGCGGCGCCGCAGGAATACGGTAGCCATGATCGAAATTCCATTTGGCGCGCCAGGCGCTTTTCATCACCGAATCGATGCCGGTGCTGACCCAGCGGTCCTTGCGCATATCCATCTCTGTGGCATCTACCGGAAAGGCGAAATGTTCGGGTAAAAAGCCGGTGCGCGGGTTGGGCGTGCCGGGTGGATCCTCCAGAGTGCCGCTTTTCCATTTCGCCCCCACCTCCTTGGCAGTGCGGACATCGAGGCCGGAAAAACCATTCGCGAAGACCAGACGAAGTTTCTCGCCGGGATGAAAGAGGTAGGGCCCAAAGGTGCAGTACATCTTGGAATTGTTGGCCTGAATCGTGCCGGCCGGATGGGCGGCGTAGCTGGGATTGCCGGTCTCGTCGGTGTTGCCGGCGTGCAGGGTTCCGGGCCAGGTGGCGCCGCTCATGGGAAAGAACTCGGAATAAGCCCCGCGCAGGGCCCAGAAATTCTTGTCGCCGTATTCGTCTCCTTCGCTGTTGTACGGAAACTTGGTGGCCGTGCCCATATAGGTCACTTTGGGTTGGAGAAAATCATCCCGGTCATCAGCCGGGTCGGTGTAGGGTTTTTCCGAAGCGTGCAGAATCGAATACCAGACGAACTTGGGATTGATAAGACGACCGTTCTGAGAAGTGACCGGCGCGCCCATGAGGTCGCCGGGAACCGCCGGATCGTCGGCGCTGTATTCATAAAAGACCCGCAGGCTGTCGCCGACGCGGCCGCCGTAATAGTGCTGCCAGGTGGTGACCGTGTTGAAATTCTCACCTGTGCCAGGCGCCGGCCGCGTGCCGTTGGAGCGGTAGGTGTTGGCGCCGTTGGATTCGACGCTGATATAGAAATCGGTGAGGGTATCAGCGCCGGTGTTGCTGAACTCGACGTCGAGGATGAGATAGTCATCGTTGAAGGTCTGGCTCCAGCCCATGATGCGGCGTTTGACC
>Ga0209311_1000446_pt1 | contig 38292 bp, 33 predicted proteins | sample AD_UKC045_MetaG_FD_184417 | JGI IMG/M metagenome (GOLD analysis project Ga0209311, IMG submission 184417) | Active sludge microbial communities of municipal wastewater-treating anaerobic digesters from USA - AD_UKC045_MetaG (SPAdes) (version 2) | ecosystem: Engineered > Bioreactor > Anaerobic >... | reverse complement strand
TCCGAGGCTGCCGGTAGAAGCATTAATCATATTGGCGACCTGCTGCATCGATTCCCCGCCGACAGTGGTGATGCTGAAAACCTCTCCGGTGGAAGCCATCGTGAAATTGCCCGTCCCGGCGGCTCCGGACCAGCCCGTAGGCCGTTCAACTGTAGCCCTTATCATGTTCTTGGCGAGTTGTGTCACAGACACGGAATACGAGCCTTCAGACGCATATGTTTCAGCGGAGCCTGTCAGAACAGCTTCGTCCGATGATTGAAATGTGTTGGAAAAAGAAATCCCGTTCGCAAACGACTTGATGGCGTTCTTCAACGCCAACAGGCTGGTGTTAACTGATTGCAAAGCCTCTTTTTCGTATTCAAGCTTATACTGCTTGTTTTGAAGCAGCGTTATCGGCTGCCTTTCTATCTGCATCAACTGCGTTATTATGTTGTCGGTGTCCAAACCTGAAAACAATCCGCTGAAAGTTATTCCTGAACTCATGTTTATCACCCCGTTATTTATTTTAACCCATTTCGACCTTGTTGTTTTTATCGACGAAAAGTATGATTTACTTTAGGTGTTTTAAAAATAAAAACAACTATATATATAGAGAGATAATAGTTGCATTCCTCAATCTGCACATTATATCGGAGTTTATTTTGTGCATACCTCATCTTATATCATTATTACTCTCATATTCTCGTTTATTTATTGTTTTTCATTGATATGATGAGTTATTTATAATAATTCAAACATATTTAGCGGCGATTATCAATATCAGGGCATAATTGCTGTATTTAATGATTTGTCATTAATTGCGCTTGTGATATAATATGTAAAAATGAAGCAGGGTTAGTTTATGGAATATGCGTCTTGCGCCCTGTGCGGGTCAACTAAAAACAGCTCGATATACCGGACAAGAGACAGGAACTGGAATCTGCCCGGTGTGTTTAACGTTGTAAAGTGTTCTGTATGTAATCTCGTGTTTTTGAACCCGCGACCGGATTTGGAAGAAATTGGAAGTTACTATCCTGAAACTTTCAGCCTTAGAGCACATCACGAGCAAGGCATGGACAACTTAAAAATACAAGGCGCTCATTGGGAAAAAGTCATTTCTGAAAGGCTCGCCCCGCTGTTAAACCTTAAAACTTCCGGAAGGGTTCTCGATGTCGGATGCGGGGACTGTCTTGCGTTGCTTTACATGAAACGTCTCGGATGGAATGTTTTCGGGCTTGAGCCGAGGGAAAACGCGGCTGAATTGGCAAGAAACAAGTTCGGCATCGACGTCCGCTCCGGATACTTGGAGTCGTCAGGATTTGAACCCGGCTTTTTTGACGCAATTACACTTATCCACGTATTCGAGCATGTGCACAAACCTGACGCTATGGCGAGGCAAATATCCCAGTTGTTGGCTCCAGACGGATTGGCTCTTATAGAAACGCCGAATTTCGACAGCCTTGAATCCCGTGTCTTCAGGGATCGCTGGGTCGCAATCGACGCGCCTAGGCATTTGTACCACTTCACGCCTGAAACTCTCAGAGCAATGCTGGAAAACAACAGCCTGCGCGTATTGAAAGTGTTTCATGGCTCCGATCCCGGTTTGTACAAAATGGGGTACAGCGAAAGCCTTCGTCAAATGGTTTCGGATTTCGGCATAAAGAAATACCCGGCGAAAAATGTTTCAAACACCAATACCCCAATATCGACAGGCCCTAAAGTCGATTCGACCGCCAGAAAACTTGAGAGTTTATTATTCGGAGCGACAGGTTCTATCGCAAACTCGCTGAAATTGGGCGGCAGAATAACAGCCATCGCTCAAAAGAAGTAGCTTATTCCTGATTCCGTTGATTTAACCCGAATCCATCATTTTTATTAAAAGCGCGCGGTTATTTTGATAAAGCGCTTCTGATTTGTTGGGGTTTCGCATCTCTTCGTCTGCGTATAGAAAATAACAGGCGATTGAATTATAAATATTAGACGAAGGAGTCGGATACCGCGCTGTCTGCAAAAAGACCGTCAAGGATTTCTATTTAAGGATTTTGATATTTCTGACGTAGGATGTCATCAATGAGGTCTTCAATGATTAGTCGCGGAGGAATAGAATGAGATCTTTGTTGTTGTTCTTCCTGATCTACGCTTATTCCGCATTAGCATGTTTATATATGTTCACAATTGGGATATTCGCTCCAAAGAACCGGGCTTTCATCAGGCGGATCAGCGATTATTTCGGTTTCAAGCCGGGAGCGCCCGATCTTTCAATTCCGTCCGCAAGTTTGAGTTCTATTGTGCGGGACGATATTAGTTTCCAAATTCTCGAAGCCGAATCCGTCGACGGAAATGTGACCTTGTTCGAGTTGATGTCGCTCGTCAAACTGTCGATAGCAAACGCATCTCAGGCTATATTCGAAATCGGAACATTCGATGGGCGCACTACACTGAATTTAGCCGCAAACGCCCCGTCCGACGGAAAAGTTTTCACGCTCGACCTGCCTCGCGAAAACATGGACAACGCGCAGGGAACCATATCAAGAGCAGACAGGCCGTATATAGATAAAAAAACGTCAGGGGCGCGGTTTGCAGGTACGGAACACGAACACAAAATAACTCAACTGTACGGCGATTCAGCCGTCTTCGATTTCTCAATTTATTTCAACAATATCGATTTTGTTTTTGTCGATGGAGCGCATACGTACGATTATTTGATGAGCGACACCGATAGGGCAATTAGAATGTTGCGCTCAGGAAAAGGCGTTATCGCATGGCATGATTACGGCAGGGACAACGGAGCCACTCGCGCTCTGAACGATCTTTTCAATAACGACGCCAGATTCAAAAATATTAAAAGAATAAATGGGACTTCGCTCGTAGTGGGCTTTTTTTCGTGAACCGATATTCTTTTATGACGGGTATGCCTTATGAACCCTGAAGTTTCCATCGTTATTCCCAACTATAACGGGAAACATCTGCTGGAGAAGAATCTTCAGTCAGTCCTTGCGGCTGCTGGCGGCTTCGGTTCCGCTGAAGTGATTGTCGTGGACGACGCGAGTTCTGACGGGAGCGTCGAATGGCTGAATTCCGTAAATTACGCAAACCTCAGAATCTGCCGACTTGAGAGCAACTTCGGCTTTGCCGGAGCATGTCGCGCCGGAGCTTCTGAAGCTCATGCAGAAATAATTTATTTCCTCAATACCGACATTAGAACGGATGTGGATTTTCTTTCTCATTTAGTTTCTCATTTCAATGATCCTAATATATTTGCCGTCGCAAGCATGGCATACGACGGGTCCGGAGAAAATATTGTTTCCTCCCGATCCGGAATCAAATGGAAGTGGGGAATGCCGGATGTGGACAGGGCCGCTCGTTTTGACGCCCCCGGCGCGTCTCCGTCCATTACCCTTTTTGCTTCAGGAGGTCACTCCGCATATAGAAAATCAATGTTTTTCGACATGGGTTGTTTCGACTCTCTTTACAGCCCTTTTTATTGGGAAGATGTGGATCTCGGATACAGGGCATGGAAAAGAGGGTGGAAAATCGTTTTCGAGCCTAAAAGCTTCGTTTATCATGACCATCAGGGAACCATCGGAAAAATATCCAGACCGAGGGTTCTCTCAATTATGAGAAGAAACCGTTTTTTGTTCACATGGAAAAATATCTCGGATCCCACCCTGTTAATTCGACATGTTTTAGCATTGCCGTTTTTTTTGGTTATCGCAACTTTGGCAGGTCGCAGGGGAGTCATATCAGGCTTTTTTATGGCCCTATCTTCTCTGCCAGATGTGATTTCCGCTAGAAGAAAACGCGAGCGGGAGCCTCTCGTTCTGAAAGACCGCGATATCTTCGTTCTGTTCGATGATGCCGGATACGTTTCTTGTCCGCCTCGCTCAGACGAGGCCATTTATCATCAAAAAGAGAAGGAAACCAATAATTGAACTCAAAAGCGTATACGACGCTTTCCCGAGCGATGCCCGTAATCGCTATTCTTTTCATAGCAGCCGGGTTCATAAGACTCCGTTTCGGCGTATCTTTCAGCGATGAAGGATATTGGTTTTCCGCTCCATACAGATACCTTCACGGGGATATGCCATTTAAGGATGAATGGCTCTCCGCTCCGAGATGGTTCGACATCATTATCTGGCAGATAATGCGGCTGCTCCCCGATGGCGGCTCCGTTCTTGTTATCAGACATATTAATTTCGCGTTTCACTCTATCGCGTTAGGCCTCTTTTGTTTCTCGCTCAGAAAGCTTCTGCCGGCTTCCATTCTCATATCTTGTTTTACCGCTTCAATTTTCGCCGACGTGAGGTCTTTCTGGAGCCCAAGTTACAACTCGCTGTTCCTAGATTTCACTCTCTTGAGCGCTGCTTTCTTTTTTTTGAGTTTGTTCTCTAAAATGCCGTTGTCGAGGGCGCTGTGCGGATTGATATCGGGCTTCGTTTTCTTTCTCGCCGGGATATCATATTTTCCTTCGTTCGCCATAATCATCATACCGATATTTTTAGTTTTATTTTCATTGTCGATAAAACCGGAATTCGTGCTTAACGCTCAAACCGTCGCCTTTTTTGTCGCCGGCGTCGCGGCTTCCTGCGCGGCGACGTATATGTTATTGCAAAACAATGGCTTGCTCGCACACTTCTTCAGCGCATTTTCAATGCTGTTGAACGATGCCTACGGCGAAACGCTTTCTATGGGAGAAAGGCTCTTCAATATAGCGGCAGTTGTGTCAAAAACGCTGCCCATAATGCTGCTGTTTCTTATCGGAACGTATTTGTTCAAAACCGCAATCGCTTCAAAAAGCCCCTTCCTCATTCTTGCTTCAATAATCTTTCCTCCGCTTGTTTTCGCTCTGGCAAGTCTCCCTTCGGCTATTATCGCCTTCGTAGTTTCGGTGTCGATTATTTATCTATTCAGCAGAGCCAAACTGATGGCGAACAGCCGTAGAAAAGAGCAAGCGGTTTTCATGCTTGTTGCTTGGGGTTGCTCATGGTTTGCCGTTTCCGGCATCGCTTCAAATAATACCAATTTGTGGACGCCCACTCTGATATTCCCTTTCTTTATAATGTCTACGGCAATAATCGCTCATACTGCCATATCCCATGCGCTCGATGAGCGCGCAGACGCCGTTTACTTGAAGAAAACCTCTTCGGTCATCGTCGCTTCGCTTTTGCTGATTTCAATCGTCGTCACGGGAAAAACCTTCAGGAGCGCGCCGACAGAAGGCTCCGTATTTAACCTTAGAACCAAGTTCGCCTACGGAAAACTGTCCGGCGTTTATTCATCAGAGAAGAGAGTGGAATATCTTGAAGAGTTGCTTGATTATCTGGACGGCCGCGTCGGCAAAGGCGACAGGCTTCTGGCGTTCAAAAGATTTTCCATGCTCAACTACATCACAAGTACAATTTCGCCTCTTAACACAAGCTATATCGCCGAAGACATTCCAGTGGAAATGTACGACAAAACAATCAAGATAATGATAAAAGAAAGAAGAGAGCCTGAATATGCCGTCAGGGTTTTGAACTTTCCGAACTATCTAGGCGGCGAAAAAAATCCGGAATTGCTCCCCTACTCTACTGACCCCGCGATAGATCCTTTGTTTTCTTATGTCCATCAGAATTATACGCTTGAGAAAACGATAGGGCCTTATGAGGTTTGGAGAAAAAATCAGTTCATTCGATAAAGATATGCGGCATCCGAACCAGCAAATTATTATTTGTGTTTTTTTCGAGCGTCCAAGAGTATTTTGCAAATATCCTTTATGTCGGTCTCTGTCAACTCGCCGTAGAGCGGCAGGCAGAGTATTTCTTTGGAGGCGGCCTCCGCGACCGGCAGATTAGCCGGAGATGATGACGGCAGATATTTGTAACACTGGTAATTGCTGCATAAAGGATAGAAATATTTTCTTGGAAAAACATTATGTTCCCTCAGATGAGCGTGCGCCTCGTCGCGGGAACAGCCGAACGACTCTTCGTTGATTCTGACGGTGAAGTATTGATGATTCTTTTTCGCTCCCGAGGCGTCCGCGTTGACGCGAAGTCCTTCCACTCCGTCAAGCGCGCTCTTATACACTTCCGTAAGAACCTTTCTCTTTGACATCTCGCTCTCGACAATATCAAGAACGAGAAGACCGAGCGCGGCTTGAATCTCGTTCATTTTTCCGTTTATACCCGGCATAACGACTTCTTCTTCGTTTTTTATACCGAAGTTTTTAAGGTAATCTATCCTCTGTTTCATATTTTGGTCTTTGCACGAAAGAGCGCCGCCTTCGGCTGTGTGAAAGAGCTTCGTGCCGTGAAAGCTGAACATTGAGATATCGCCGTATTCGCCAATCCCGACGCCGTCGATCTCCACTCCGAAAGCATGCGCCGCGTCATACACCACCCTAAGGCCGTATCTGTCCGCTATGCGCTGTATCTCAAGGACATCGCATGGCGTTCCGAAAACATGCACCCCCAAGATCGCCGTCGTGTTGGGGGTGATCATCGACTCGATTTTTGCCGCGTCGATATTAAGCGTGACCGGGTCGATATCGCAGAATATGGGTTTCACATTATTCCACGTGAGCACGTGGGGCGTGGCGGGAAAGGTGAAAGGAGTCGTTATCACTTCGCCTGTGAGCCTGAGCGCGCGACATGCGGTTATGAGCGCTATCGTTCCATTGTTGAATAAAGATAAATATGGAACTTTAAGATATTCGACAAGCCTATTCTCTAAAAGCTTATGCTGATCTCCAACGTTCGTGACCCATTTGGAGTCCCAAATATCCTGTATCTTCCGCGTCATATCAGAAATATCTGGGAGCGCGGGTCTAGATATATATACTGGACTTGGAAAACGTTTCATTCGCTTTTCTCGCCAATGTGGAATTCAGGTTGTGAATTCCTTTTGATCCTTTCTTAAACTTTTAGGAATGTAATTGCCATTAACATCGAAACAGATTTGGCGGTATTCGCTTTCAAGTTGAAGGATTCTGTCTTTGGGTCTGCGTCCGATTATTTTCGCGGGAGTTCCCGCGTATATGGTCCACGGCTCGCAATCCTTTTTAACGAGCGAATTGGCTCCAATCGCCACTCCGTCGCCGATTTCCACGCCGGGCATTATAACCGAGTTCGCCCCGACTATAACGTGTTTTCCGATCCGAACAAAAGACCTAGTCGGTTTCCTGAAAGGATAATCCACCGCCGGGTTGCATAAGCTTTCGCCCTTGGAGTAGTCTTCATCGCCGGTAAAAACTCTCACTCCGGACGAAAAACCGGCAAAATCATTCATTATAAACTCGCCTCCGCCGGCGATGGATGAGAATGAAGCTATATGAACAAAATTCCCGATTTCAATGTTTTTTCCTCCCATGATGAGTACGAAATCATCGATTATCACTGAGTTTCCAATAGAGATATTTTCCTGAGATGTGATTTTTGCGAGCGGCCATATTTTCACATCATCGCCGATTTTTCTAAAACTGTTCATCATTCGTGTATCGCCCATCGCGGCGCTCATGTTGATTTTTTACGCATTATAAATAGTATATTTAGTGTAATTTAAATAGCAACAAACGACGGATAATTGTGACCGGATGATGGAACCGTTGAAAAAAACAGAACCCGACAACAAAGAAATATTTCATATTCCTTCAACTAGCCCGCGCCCGGAGATAAGCGCTGTCATCACTTGCTACTTCGAGGAATCAAGCATAAACGAGTTTTATTCAAGGCTATCATCGACGTTGAAATCCACCGGACGATCGTATGAAATAATTTTCGTTAACGATGGAAGCAACGACGGCACGTTCAGGATTCTAAAAGAGATTTACGATGCGGACGGCTCAGTCGCGGCCGTTATCGACCTTTTCCGCAATTCCGGCCAAGCCGCCGCAATCACCTCCGGGCTGGAATACGCTAGAGGCGATATTATTTTGCTTATGGACAGCGATCTTCAGCTTTCTCCGGAAGATTTGCCTCTTCTTTTAGCGGAATATGACAAAGGCAACGACATTGTCGCCGGATACCGGGAAAACAGAAAAGATCATATTCGACGAATCATTCCATCTAAAATCGCCAACATAATCATGAGAAAAGTGGCAAAACACAATCTGCGCGATTTCGGTTGCACATTCAAGCTTGTCAATTCCAAACTCGTTAAAGCTTTCGACTTCGGACCATGCAACCCGATTCAGATTTCCTGTGTGATATCCAAAGCCTCGCTTGTGTCGGAGGTCCCGGTAAACCATCATCCGAGGAAATACGGCAAATCAGGATGGACTTTCTGGAAACTCTATTCATACAACATCGACAATTTTGTGCGCTTTTCGGAAATACCTTTTCAGATTATGGGCGTGGCGTGTTTCGCTGTTGCGTTGGCGTTTCTGATAAGGTTGGCGACGGTGTATCTGTTCCCTTTTAACATTCTTAAGGTAGTCACTACCGGGCTTATTCTTAACGTTCTTGTTTTCTGTTTTCTTGTGACGCTTGTAATGCTGGTTGCGATAGGAGAGTTCACTATCCGCAATTTCATAATGCTGAGCAGACAGCCTTCATACGTGGTCAAAACTGTCTTCCACAGACTATCCGAACATAATGACAATAGAGTTTGATTATCTTGAGAGACGCAAGAAACAGCGCTTGTGTAGAAAATGGGTTGCCGCTTTCGCGGGAATGACGGCTGAAAAGAATAAGGAATGATGGCACTGGAAACGCGCTTCGCTCCTTACAGCAAACGCAATATTTTCTGCTCTGCGCAATAAATCCGGGTCAAGCCTTTTCAAACTCTTTGAGCATTCTCGCGCTGAAAGCGTCGTATGCGGCTTTGAATTCGGCGAGGGTCTTTTTGACCGAGCCGAATTCCGGCCATTGCGCCGGGGTATGCCCTTTCGCTCCGAAATCGCCGTGGATGCCCGCCAAGCCCAGAATCTTTTTTAGTTCAGCATTCAGCTCATACCCGGCGACAAAATCAGGAATGCGGCTTAACCTGTCGACAACGTCGGCGCCGAAATCGTCTCTTATGGATTCGACATAGTCGTTAAGTTTGAAATCGTTTTGAAGAGACATTATTCTGACATTTTCCTGATGGTTGCCGAATTCGGTGTGAACCATGTTGTTTGCGGCTAGAGTCCAGTATGTGTCTTCGGGTTTTCTCTTCGAGGCGGGCAGATAGTTTATCCTGTCCATAATGAAACGCGCCTGATCCATGCCGAGATCGTATGTGTCGCAGATGTATTCCGACCATTTTTCGTAGTTGCGCTCTGAAAAGAAAATATGCCAAACTCTGCGGGCGACGAGAGTTCCGGATTTCTCTATATCGCTTTCAATCTGCTCAAGCTCAGTCTTGGAAACGATGTCCTTGAGGGCAGCGGCGACATTTGCGTCGATGGTTTTCTGCGCGCCGAAACGAGTCGCGGCGACGACCGCCGCCTCATAATTGGAAGCTGATTTAGCGGCTTTCTCTGAACCATTCGCTTTCGCCAGCGCCAGAACTTTTTTCAAAGCTTTCTCCGCGCCGATTTTCTTTTTCAGCGAAGCGAAAAGAGACTCGAGTTTGACTTCCCGCAAGTGGCTTTCAAATCTTCCTCCCATATTGGTCATGTAGAGTTGGGTCGGAAGAATGCCCATGTTCATGGCAGAAGCCATTCCGGCGATTTCTTCAAGAATCATAGTTGCCTGCTGCGCTACGGTGTAAACCACGGTGACGTTCGAGCCGAGTCCGAACGAGTTGACGGAGCGCGCAATATTTCTGGCGGCAGGATGGCAGGCCGCCACTTTTATCACGAGATTTGCGCGCCCTTTTTCCGCGGGAGATTCATATCCGGCGAGCAGATAGGAATCATAAACGCGCAGGTTCTCTTCGGCGAGTTTCAGAGCGTTGAGGGCGTCGGCTATGCTTTCATCAGCTTTATGCGCGATATTCGGGTTCAACTGAAAGCTTACGACGCCGCCGCCGGATTCATCGCGAAGATTGTGAAAGACAGGCCTGAAAACATGAAGGTTGTCCCAAAGAGCTAGCAAAGTGGCAAAAAGAGCTATCTCGTCCGAATGCTTGGAAGGATTCGCCCGCCATATCTCGCGCATAGGATGGTCGGCGGCGGCTGATATGAATTTCTCGGTTAATGCCGGATCGTCGTCATACGCTTTGGCTGCCAGAACTGGATTAGTTGAAACCTGTTCGAAACCCAGATGTCGAAGCCATCTTAATCCGAGAGCGTAGTCGTTCCCGAATTTGCAAACGCCTTCGGCTGACATTTTGAAATAAATATTGTTAAATATTTCATCGGCAGCGGCGTCAAGGAAGTCGAGAGTGACCGGGCCGTCGCCGGCGACGGCGCCGCGAATCCTTTTGCCTGTAAGGGATGTCATGCTTGCGCCTCCCTGCACAAGTTCCATCCCTTTGAGAATCTTGTCCACTGCCGCAAAAGCTATGACGGGAGCTCCGTTTTCTTCAATTTCCATCGACTCCCACTTCAACAGAACTTCTTCGATGTTCGAAACGCTCAGTTCCGTTTCCCATTCATCGAGCCAGCCGCTTTCCAGCCCAAAGAAATTCAGAGCCAGTTCAAGAGCGAACTCATACGCGTTTATTCTGAACTGGATTTTTTTGTTTCGCGCTTCCTTTGAGTCGCTCGCCTTCAAAGCTGACAAAGCGAACCTGTAGCTGAGGCTTCGAAAAGCGTTTGACACTGTTTCTGTCAACCGACCATTGAGGTCCGGAAACAAAAAATGATCGGCAGCCAGCCGAGGCCATCCCCATTCGACTAGTTGAGCCGCGTTAGAAGCGGGGTCGCCGATTATCGGCGATTTCCCGTGAGATGTTAGACTTTCAGCAGACATGCTGTTCGCCGCTTCGCGAACCTCATTCTGAATCTCGGAAGCTCTTATTTTCTTTGCCATGACGACGCCTCTTTTCGTTGAGAATATATTGCGCGAAACACACCATGTAAATTATATTGCATACACGCCGCGTTCGCAAAAGCAAGACTGATATTTCGGGGTCGTTATTTGCGGTTTCTAATGAATTCGATATTTCTGCGCGCCATCCCGACTCCCTCTTCATCTCCTATTCGAGCATAAATATCCATGGCTTCTTTGAAGCTGGAAGTCGCGCCTTCGGAGTCGCCGCTCGCGTACGATGCCGATGCCAGATGTTGCAGGATATCCGCAAGAGACCTATCATCGTCGTTTTCTCTGTGGAATCGCGCGCATTTTTCGAATAATGCTATTGCGCTCTCAACATCTCCGATAACCATTTGGGAACTTCCCAATCCGAAGAGAGCGTCGATTCTGAGAGCGTCATCGCCCGCGTCTGCAAACGCTTCCACGCCTTTACTGAAATATTCAATCGCGTTTTCATGGTTATTGGTCGATGAATATATGTTGGCGATTTCGCATAAGCAGTTTCCCACTGATGTCGAATCGGGAAAAGAGGAATATTTTTCCATCGCCGACTGTATGGATTCTATTCCCTCAAGAACTCTTTGATTCGCGCATAGAGCCATGCCGCGCGAGAACATTGCGTCGGCTTCTCCTCTTTCGTCATTCAGCGTGGCAAATAAACGGACCGCATTGTCGCAGCACATCAGAGCTTCTTCCGCCATGCCTTCAGCGAGATAAGAGGATGACAGCGAATCAAGACAAGCGGCGACTCCGGCGTCATTATTTGCGTCTTCGAAAAAAGACCTAGCTCCGTCGTATTTCTCGATCGCTTCCTTGTTCCGGCCAAGAAAGCGGAGAAGATTGCCGACCACCGCAGTGTTAAACGCGGCGCGATCCATCATTCCCGCTTCAAGGCTCGCTTCGACGGCTTGTTCCCTGCATCTCAAAGCCTCTTCAAAATCCCCTTTATCGGCTGCCGTATCGCCAAGAGCGTCAAGACAAGCGTCGAGAGCTTCAAAATCATCGAGATCGTCAGCGATTTCCAATGCGGAAAGAAAAGAAGCTGAAGCGGATTCATAATCGCTTTCGCGCCGTCTTACAACTCCCAAATTAAACAAGCTTACATATTCGCCCTGCCGGTTGCCTGTCGCCTTGAATATTTCGACTGCTTCGAAAAAACAATCGGCAGCGGCGTCGACCCTTCCTTTTTGAAAATTAACGAATCCGAGCAGCAACTTCGCCGACGCCAAAGCGTCATCCTCAAGTCCTGCGGATATCGACGATACAAAATAATTTTCGGCTTCGTCGACATTGTTTTTCGACAACTCAGCCATGCCGAGTCTGGCCATATCGACCGCTTCACCCGCCCCTTGTTCCAACGGTTCTGTATAATGGTACAAATAATATTCTTTTTGTTTTTTCAAAACGTTCTACCGCCTTTGCGCAATAATTCGTAAAACATCTATTGTCGCCTATTTTTTTTCAATGCGTCTTTCGTTCGGATAGCGTGTTCGAGATTTGCAGACGCCGCTTGATTGTTAGGGTCTATCTGCAAAACTTTCCTGAAGAACGAAATCGCTGTATCGAAATCTCCGGCCTGCAAATATGTTACGCCTGACATTCCTAAAGCGTTTGCGTGCGAAGGCTCGCTTTCCAAAACATGTTCGTACCTTCGACGCGCGCCCTCAATGTCCCCCAAATACAACAACGTGTTTCCCATTAGATAAACGGCGGCGTTCCAGTCCGGTTGCGTGATGAGGATTTCTTCTATCATCGGTTTTGCCTGCGCGGGTCTGCCGAGACTGTTCAATAGCAAAGCAATGTTGTAACGAACATCGTTAGTGGGATGAAAAGCATAGGCTGAATAATAAGTTTTCAAAGCCTCGTCATAGCGGCCAGCGCGCCAATAAGCCGTGCCAAGCGCTAAATACGCCTCATAATGTCGAGGGTCCAGCCTGACTGCGGCTTCCAGATTCGTTATCGCCTCTTTCAAATTCGAGGGGGTCGCCCCTATCTCGACGAGTCTTCGTCCGTAACCGGTTCGCGCTTTTGAACTGTTCGGGCATACATCGACGGCGTTTTTCCAGAGATACAACTCGTCGCGCCAATCGCGGTTTCTTTCAATTGTTTTCGCTCCGAAGAAAAATGCCACGCACAGCCCTATAAGGAAGCTCAACGTCATTATTTTTGGCTTTGCGGATTCCAGTTTCAGTCCGGAATTCATAAAAGCCCCTGCAAGCATAATAGACAATCCCATTGAGGGCATGTAAAAATATCTTTCAGCTATAACTTCCCCGATAGGCGCGATATTGGAAATGGGAATCATGTTTATCAGAAAGAAGAAAGCGCCAAAGCTCAGATATTTTTCGGACTTCACGAATGCCAACCCGGCGATAAAAATCAGAGCGTAAAACAGCATCGCAAGTATCGGTTTGATAGTCATCAAGGTATCAGGATTAGAGACGCAATGAACCAAACTGAACCCGGACGAAAAAAAGAACATCTGCAAGTATTTCAAAAAGGCGGATAAAATCATAGGCGCGCTTTCAACGAAACTGCCGGCGGGATACACTGGCAAAGCGCCCGATTCGCTATTGGCCATTAGAACAAATCTTATCAGGGCGAATATGACGAATACTGTTATGTAGCAAAAATAAGCCGTTCGACTTTGCCAAATTTCATTGAAGCCGCTTTTTCTGCGCGACACCCATTCGTATACGAGAACGACAGCCGGAAACACCGCCGCGTTCTCTTTAGAAAACATCGCAAACAAATAGAAAAGCGAAGCAAGCGCAAGTCGAGGAATAGAAAAACCTCCCGATTCACGCTTTGCTCCGATATGAGCAAATAAAGCCGCCAATAGAAAAAACGCGGCCAAAGGGTCTTCGACGAATGAAGCGGCGTTAACAGCTTCGCTTTGTATCGGGTGCAACGCGAATATTAAAGAGGCGAGGAAGGCTGTGGCTCTCGCATTTGCGAACGATGACAATATTAAAAACAGAAGAATGGCGTTGGCGGCGTGAAACAGTATGCTTGTGATGTGGAATGCGGGCGGGTTCTTTCCGCCGACAAGAGTTTGAATAAAAAAAAGCGCGGTGGCAACCGGTCTGTAACTTCGCTCGCCGCTGATATTAAAGTAGTCGTGATTGAAAAGTTTTTTCAGATTGCCGATATCGTTCAGATTGACGTTCTCTGCGATAATCACGCGGTCGTCATAAACGAACGGGTTATCGATTGAGCCGAAATATATCGACACAACCGCGACAAGCAACGCGAGCATGTAAACAGGCTTTTTTATTTTATCGGGGCGCATATCCAAGCGCTCATCGCGTCAATCTATAAAACTTTCCTCGAACACTACTCCGTCCGCTCCGAAACCGATAAGACGATACTCAAAACCCTTATCTTCGTTTCTCTCATAAAAAAAGTCGCCGGGACTCATTGAATCACTGCCTGCTGTTTTAATCGGCAGGCCATTTGACGAAAAAGGATTCGGAGGATATTTTTTCAGCATGCCGGGGCCGATAAGAGAATCCGGGACTGAACCGCCAGCTACTTCGCCGCTCTGGGGAAAAACGCCTCCGTGTTTCTCGGCGTAGATATTCAGGGCTATGCTCAATCCTTTAATATTCATCGCGGCGAGCCTGTCATTTCTTTTGTTTCTGGATGTTAAACCGCCGAAAATAGAAATAATAAGACATAAAGCAACCGTTACGCTCGCGTAAATCACATTTTCCGCGACATTCTTTTTCATAGGATGACGACCTGCGACACAAACCGAGCCGCTATTTTCGCGCGGCAGTTTTTTTCTTCTTTTTGCCGGCGGTATTTGCGGCGGCTTTTTTCTGTTCGGGCGACGCTTTCGGCACGGCGACTGACGGGTTCATTTTCAGAAGACCGAGTTGGACAAGATCATGAAGGTGTATCATTCCGACAGGTTCCAACTTTGCGCCGACGACCGGCAAAACGGTAATCGAATTGTCTTCCATGATTTTCAAAGCCTCAAACATCGTGCTTTCCCGCCGGACGTGTTTGGGAGATTTCGTCATGACGGATTTGACGCTTGTGAGGAACAGATTGGCGAGAGAGCCTTGAGACTTCTGAAGGAGTCGCCTGACATCCCCATCCGTGACGATGCCGGTCAAAGCGCCGTCTGCGCCGACAATGCTGATGGCACCCAAACCTTTTGAGGTAATCTCAAGCAACGCGTCTCGGAAAATCATGTCGCCTGCGGCGACGGGATTTCCGGGTCTGGTGGCCAAAAGGTCTTCCACTGTGTAAATCGCCTCGCCGCCTGCGGCTTGCGAGCGTGAAGTTCTGCCGCTTTCGATGTCCTGCTCATAAAGCAAAGCCATAGCAAGCAGGTCCCCCAGAGCCAAAGCGCTCACACAAGTCGAGTAGGAAGCGAAATTGTCCGTTGCGTCCAGAGGCAGGGAAGTTTTCAAGAGGATATCGGCGGCGCGGGCAAGGCTGCTTCTGCCGCTCGGAGTTAGAGCTATGATTTTTGCCTTCTTCTTTTTGAGCCAAGGGAGAACCCTGATGATTTCGTCTGATTCGCCGCTGCTGGAAATAGCGATAGCCACATCTTCATGAGATATCGAAGCGGCTTCGCCATAGAAAGCGGCTATGGGATCGAGAAGAAAAGCCCTGCGGCCGGCCGCTCTGAGGGTTGAAGCCAATTTTGCGCCGACAGCGCCTGATTTTCCGAAACCGAAAATCACGATCGAGCCTTTGCATGATTTCAGAACAGATAAAGCTTTGTCGAAAGGCTGACCTAGCTCGCCGCCCATTCTTTCAAGCTCTAAACCCTGTCTTTGAAGCAGTTCTTTCATCTTCTTTGCGGCTGTCATAAACGGCCTCCGCTTTCCCGCTCCGGATTACGGTCTCTCGCTTCCGGGCGATTTATTCTATCATTTCCGGTCTTGGCCGAGGTTCCCTTGCCCAATCTTCCATTTTTCTTGAGAAGAACGCTTGAAACACCAGATACATGGTTGTCGACCATACTCCCAGCGACATCATAATATGGAACATCGTTGTCATTACAATTCTTTTCTCCATGTCGACGCTGTGAGTCAACGGGGAAACAAATCTATTGTTAATAAACGGAGCCGACGCCGCGGTTGCGAATATCAGCAACCCGGCAAGAAGGCCTATTCCCGAGTAGTAGAATTTCAGCCCGCGCATTGCTTTTATTCCGACGAATATCTCGAAACAAAAGGCTCGAAGGTCCCAAGCGACAGCGAACAAAGATTCGTGCTTGCGCACATTAATGCTGTTTTTCCATGCGGAATACACGCCATATAAGAAAGAAGCGGCGATAATCGGCCAAGTCAACGGCAACATATATGGATGAGGATAGAAGTAAACCATTAAAGAGAGAGAAAGCATAAATGGAAAATACGTCAATCCGAAAATATACAACATCGAAAGATGTAGATGTTTTGAGGCTTTGTTTCTAAGGGCAATTTTTTTTCCTCTCGGACTCTCTTCCACCAGCCAAATCCAGTTATCCTCTGGCAGAATGAAAAACACAGGCGCTGAAACGATCATAAGCTTCAGCATAAAAACGAACATGCCGGACAATTCAGAGGGGGGCGCAAATCTTCCGAAAATAAAAACAGCAATCCAGAGGATCGCCTCAATGGCCAGAAAAACAAGCGCTTTAAATAATCTGACGTCCAATTCAGTATAACGTGAATGCGATATCGAGTCTGTCGGACGCTCTCACATCCTTTGCGGCAACCGCCCTTAGCAAAGCGTCATTGTCTCTGTTTCGCATCAGCCTTTCAATGATATCCAAATAGTCCTTGGCCGGAACCGCGCCGATTCTTTTTGTTTCAGCGTCAGGCAACATTCCTCTTTTCAAAGCTTCCGCCGAGACTCTTTGCAACGCGGAAGAAACAAACTGCTCAGCCTCGATGCGAGTCATCTCGCCGCTGACGCGTTGTTCTACGATAATCTCTCCAGTTGAAAAAATCCGCCTGTTTACAGTCGGCCTCATTTTTATATACATCTGCTGGCCTTTAAATACATTATTGGCCGCCAGCGCGTCAATAATGACATCGTCTTTAGAAGACTTCATCACGTCCATTAAACCTTTGAACTGCTCATTAAAAATCAGGCCTGTGTCTTTGTCCACGATAACGCCGCGCTCAACCGCTTCCGCCAACAGAGAGTTTATCATCGCCATCAATTGTGTTTTAAGATCCGATTCTTTTATGCTTTTTGATATCACGACTCGCGCCAGCAACTGGTCCCTGTGGTAAACGATGTCTCCGTACAGAGTTTCCACGCTTAACTGGCTGATTCTGTCTATCGAAATTTTAATCTCTTCTTCAAGCTCATTTTTGCGCTCCGTCAGTTCCGCCGTTTCCTTTTTGAGTTTGGCGAAATCAACGGACATCATGTCGTGAGATTCCTGAAGCTCGTTCAACTCAATGGATTTGATATTGATGTTGCCGAGTATTTCATCCAATCTCTCAACGTTTTCTTTGTAGTCTTCCCTATTTCGTTCAATTTCCGCTCTAAGCTCCTCTTCCTGTCTTTTATACTCGAAAGTCGAACGCTCCAACTCTTTTTGTTTTTTTTCAAACAAAGCAGTCGATTCCTGAAGCTGGACTTTGCGAGTTTCAAGTTCGTCCACAATTCTTTTGAGCCCGAAAAAAGAAGTGCGGGCGTATTGAGAAAAAGCGAACAGTAGTATCAAAGTGACGGAAACAATCACAGCTCCGGTGATGATGGTCACTATAATGGAGGTATACTTCGGACGAAGATTAAACAGACTGATTCTTTTTTTGCCGACTTTCCTGCCTACGTAGTCGCCGATATAAGCTATCAGTCCGCTGATGAAGACCAACAATACTACAAGAGCTATTCCTCTCAGATCCATCTAATGGTCATGTCCTTCACATAAATAGCGGCATAAACCGCTTGTTAGCCAATATATATTAACACACAATACTCACAATAGATATCTTAACAGTCCGCAATTCGGGCACTGAAAGTATTTGTATAAAGCTTGTCTATTTCAAAATATGTTTATAAAATACGCGTACATTGAATGTATTTTTGGAAAAACAAAAGGTTAAATGTGATGTTTTCGCATGACAAGGGTGTCGCATGACAGGAAATCAAGGCAAAGAACTCTGGCAGACGCTTACAGCGGTTTCTACGGTAATCGGATGCCATGATCTGTTCGACGAATCCTATCCGGTAAGGATGGCGGGATATGCGCGAGCCCTCGGAGCAGCTTCCGGCATGGAGAAGGAGGAAGTCGAGCAGTTAGAGTACGCCGCGTTGCTTCATGACATAGGACAAATAAAAACTCGCGAAACGATTTTGAAGAAACCCGGAAGGCTGACCCGTCAGGAATATCTCGAAGTCCAAGCCCACCCGATTGAGAGCGAAAAGATAATTGAGATGATGCCGAATCTAGGTTGGGCGGCGCAATGGGCGCGCTGGAGACATGAATGGTGGGACGGATCCGGCTATCCGGATAGAATCGCGGGAGAGGCTATTCCACTGCCATCTCGAATCCTCGCTGTCGTCGATTCTTTCGGAGCAATGCTCAGCGAGCGCCCGTATAGGCAGGCTCTTGAAAAGACTGAAGCGCTTGCCGAATTAAAACTAATGGCGGGTATTCAATTCGATCCTGCTGTTGTGGAAACATTCATCAGGATAATGTCGGCGGAGACGGAATGCTGAAAACATCCACTTTTAACGGTCTGCCAACAGCGCGTCTTACAGGGTGGCTATGGAGCGCGACAAAAGATATTCAATTTGATTCGGTCATCTGCCCATTCTGCGGTTCAGGCGCGGCAGCCCGACTTTTCAAAGAGCAGGGATGCGAGGTGACCGCGACCGCCGTTTTCGCTTCGTTCGCAAGACAAGCAAGAGCTCTAATAGAGAATGACTCGACGACATTAGACCAATTCGAGGCGGAGGCGGTAATCGGGCCTTCAGCAGACACGACTCAACTGATGGAAGGAATAGCCCCCGCTTACGGCCTTCCTCATTCGTTCGGCGCATGGCTCGACCGGTGTCGCGCAAACATAGAACGCATTGATCATGAGTATAAAAAATCTCTCGCCTACACTGCCGTCTCAAAGGTAATCGCTCAGGTTTTTTCACTGGACGAACAATCCGTGGCGCAATCCGGCGAAGATGATTGGAATCAGGTGTTCAGGTTCTATGTGGCCGCGCTCAACGACATGGTTTTTTCAAACGGCAGGCTTTGCCTAGCTTATGAGGGCAACCCGGAACGATATGTAATGGAATCGAACGCGGACGCGCTATGCCTATATTTGCCAAGAGAAAGCATTTCCAAACTGACAGAAGCTGAAAGATTTTCAGAACTATTCAACCGTTTCTGTCATGAAAAACAAATGATGTCGGAACTGTCAGCCGCCGAGAATGAAACGCTCGGAACAGCATTGATCGACACCTCAAAGTATGCGGATTTGGTTTCAAATTTTCTTGAACGCGCTAAAAATATCAAACTATGGTTTATATGCGCAAGCAGCGACGCGCCTGTCGCAGCGGACGAAATTTATCGAATTCTTGCCGGATTAAAAAACAAAGTGACAGTTATGCAAAAAGAAATGGTTTATTCTAAAAATATTTCAAGAAAAGAATACATTTACATCTGCGAATAACAAAGCGATCCGACCCGGATTCGCAGACAGCGCCGGAGCAAATGAGGAATTCCGGTCGATATTACGAGCTTTCAATTCCGGCAATAAAATCTTTGAATTCCTTGAAATACCTTTCTCCGCCTTCGATATATGCGTCGTTATGGTCGGCTCCGTGGACGATGTATATTCGCTTGGGTTTGGAAGCCTTTTCAAAAAGCCTCCTGCAATGACTGACATGAATCAGAGAATCAGAGTCTCCGTGAACAAATAATTTCGGAACAGTAATAGCTTCTATTTTATTCAGAGAATCGAATTTTGTTTTGATTAGAGAGCTAGGAGCGATGGGGATTAAAGCCGAGGCCACATCCGGAATGCTTGTGAAAGTCGATTCGACAATCAAAGCGTCGCATTCCATTTTAGAAGCCGCGTCAATCGCCACAGCCCCTCCTAAAGACCTTCCGAAAAGTATCGTTTTAATCTTTTTTGGGCCGCAACGCTCGTTGAGCCAGTTGAGAGCGGCTTCGCCATCTTGACAAAGGCCAACCTCGTCAGGTTTTCCTTTGCTCCTTCCATACCCTCTGTAATCAAAAATAAAAATCTCTGACCCAACTTGATGATGAAGTTTGATGATATTGTCCAGCCTGTCTGAGATATTGCCGGCGTTTCCGTGAAAAAAAAGAAGGGCTGATTTTGCTTTCTTTTTCGGAAAAAACCATCCGTGAAGCTTGGCGCCGTCCGACGCTTCAAACCAGACATTCTCGAAATCAAGTCCGAACTCATCAGGTTCGGCCCAGAAGTTCCGCGTCGGGTAATATATAAAACGATTCTCAAAAATCATTTTTCCGAGTTGAACCGCGTTTCCGTTTACTTTCCGCTTCCATTTGAGGTTCTGGCATATTCGTTTACTAAGTCCACTATTTCCGCGATATACCTGCCGATCAAAGGCAAATCAATCATTTTTCCCAATACCACGAGCACAAGCCCGAAGACCATGGTCATGCCTATGACAAAACCGAGACCGCGAGCAATGCCTATCGCGAAGCTGAGCGCGATTACTCTCTTGGGCTTAGTCATATTGGTCAAATAATCGGCCAGATTCATTCTTTCAAAAATGTCCGCCAGCTTGTTTATGTTCATTATTGTCTCAGGCTCGAGTCTTACCGACGCGCCGGGGTCGGGAAGAGAAAATGTCTTATTTTCAGAAGCGGAATCGCCGCGTTCCTTCCCGGTGTTGGCATTCTCAGGCATTATCCGCCTCCTTTTTCCGGCTTATATCTCTCCACATGGAATATCACGCTGTCATTGTTCAACTTTGAGATTCGTCGTCCTGACGCAGAGTGCGCGTTAAAGAACGCAACTCTCTCATCTTTTCACGATGTTCTTTCGACCCTTTCTTGTGCGAAGAAAATATTTGCTCAAGGGCGTTTTCAAGCTTGTCCAGAAGTTCGTTCTTGTTTTTCTTCTTATCCTCGATATCCGCTATCATTTCCTCTTGTTTTCTTCTTTCTTCGTTAAGCTCGCTGTTTACGGTCAGCAACATATTGTTAACGGCCGCCACATCGCCCAGCCTGCGCTCCCTGTTTTCATGTTCGATCTCCCTGTATCTGGCCCTGAGGCCCGCCGCCGTCAACACAGCTATCACAGCGCCCCAGAAAAGGGCTAGGACAAGGTGCTTTTTTGAGAGATAAGGCTTGAAGCTTATATCCTTTTCCCGTTCTGAAACAAGGGCCGCCCATTGCCTGCCCCCGAATCTGTCGGAGACATAAGCGCCAAGCCATTTCTCCTCGATAGACGACTCTTTGTCGCCCGCTAAGGCGAACTTTCCTTTGCCGCAATTGCCTTCTATCATATCCGCCGCCATGACATTCAATTGATCATGTCGGTCCAGCGCCATCGCTTCCTTTATTCCTGCTCCTATGTATTCAGGCTCCGGATGAGCGAGTATCCTTCCCGACGAATCCACGATTGTGATGTTTCTTCCCGATATATTTCGAGAAGATTGTTGTATTCTATCGCTGAGCGCCGACGGGTTGACTGCGACGACGACAGCGCGCCTGTTTTCGTTAAAAACCTTGGGATTGCCTGACGGCCCGCCGGGAATATACACCAAAAGCCAAACGCCTGATTCGCTGCCGGCAACGTCTCTTATGAACACATTTGACACGAGGATTCCTGATTCAGAAACCGCCCCGGATGAGGTGACAAAGAACATTTCTAGGTCGTCCACCCCGCCCTTTTCAAAAAAAGCTCCGGCAGAAGATTCTATCCGGCCCTCGCTATATACCGCTATTGATGCCACGCCGTCTGCGGACAATCTTTTTAGTATGTCTTCTATAGGTTCAACTCCTTTAGCGGCATGTTTTGCGGACCTTGCTATCCAAGCCAGATAATCGTTAGCGTAAGAAGTCGCGTCCCAAGCTGCGGATGTCAATTTGTCAAATTGTATCTCTTCGAATCTACGGCTTTCTTCGATGAAAGACCATCTAAGGCATAACGAGCCGACAATAAAAAGCGCAAACGCCGCTCCAATCCATCTTAAAGCCAATTTTATCGCCGGATTGTCGTCTCCGTGAACCGGTATCATGATATCATGTCGCCTTTCGCGAATCTTCGAACCAACGCAACTGCTCCTTCGGCGTCTTCAGGATCAAGTTCGCCGTCGATAATTTTTTCCTTGAGCATGCTGACAATCTCTCCTACGCGCCGCCCCGGCCCTATTCCCAATATCTTCATTATATCTCCGCCGTCAATCGGAGGCTTGGGATTCAAATAACGTTCCGCGTCCAATTGCGCCGCGCGCGTCATAAAATGATCCACCCTGTCTTGTCTTGCAGTCTTCAATTCGTCGTCGCCGGTTGTGATATCCGACTTCGTAAGCGCCGCGATATCTTCAAACCTTTCTCCCAAATCATTCACTGCCCGCCTCACCGCCGCGTCTGTCCAATCATTGTCGTACGCGCTCAATCTATGGTGTTTAGACACCAGAGAAGAAATATAATCAACGTCTTCATTGCTGAATCTCAGCCTTCGGCAGATTTCAGCGGCAAACTCTCCTCCCGCGCGATCGTGGTTGATGAACGAGTACGCCCCGTCCGTCAAAGTCCTCACAGCCGGTTTTCCCACATCGTGAAGCAAAGCGGCCATCCTGAACCTCGGCGTTTTAGGGCCGAACTCCGCGGCCCTGTCCAGCACATCCATCGTATGTCCGACCAAATCCTTATGATGGGTTTCCGGCTCCGGTTCAAGCTCCATCAAAGCGGCCAGTTCCGGAATCCAACGCTCAACCATCCCCCATTCGAACATTGTTCTGACGCCTCTGGACGGCTGCGGCAACATCAACAGCTTTTCAATTTCCATTTTAACACGTTCCGGGGCTATGCCGCTCAACAAATCAGTATCTCTGACCGTGTGTTTGATCGCGGAAAGAAGATTCTCGTCAGGTCTCAAATCGTATCCTGTCGAAAATCTAATCGCTCTGAGAACTCTGAGGGGATCGTCCTTGATGGTTTCAACCGGGTCTCTAGGCGTTCTGAGAACTCCCTTGCTCAGGTCTTCCAAGCCTGAGGAAGGATCAATTAGCATCCCGAATCCATTAGGCGACAAATCCGCCGCGACCGCGTTCACGGTGAAGTCCCTTGAGACAAGGTCTTCTTCTAATGTCGGTTTTTCGTTCCTTGCCGAACCATAATTATCAGCGAATCCGACAATCCTAAACGGAGTTATCTCCACCTGCATCCCATCTGAGAAGATAACCCCCTGAGTGCCGTGCCCTTTAGCGCGCGAGACATCGTAAATGCTTCGCGTAGCTTTCCGCATAATCCTTTTAATGCCGGCAGAGTCCGCAGAAGTGACAAAATCCAAATCGGCAGTCTCGGCTCCTAGAAAAATATCCCTGACAGCGCCGCCGACAAGATATATGCTTTCCCCCTCATCTTTGAACATTTTTCCTATTAGAATAAGCCTTTTATTGATTTCGAATGGGAAAACCATCCGGGGTTTTCCGGTTTGTAGGATTGTGAGGCTCCTGTTTACTGTGCTCTCGTCAGATGCCAAAAGCGTCATTCTCCAGTCTTTTGCGCTGACACAAGAAACGACTTCCCGGTCATCTCTTGTATGATTATCAATAAAATATAATCCATTTATTGCAAAAATTCCTTATAAATATGATAATTATCTTGGTTTTAGTGAAAAAGCGGCTGGTCGTGCAGGAATAACCTAGTCGCCATTATTTTTAATAAATTGTTAAGGTTTGCCGACAATAGACGATAATAGTAGCGAGGAGAAAATAGACAGGGGCGAAAAATATGGAAATGCCATTTGTTCCAACATCAATGAGCGGCAAAGCGGATACCGCGAAAACCAGCGCGGTGAACTCTGCCAAAGCATATAAAAACGCCGGCCCCCAAAAGGCCGCCGCGCAATCGGATGCGGTCGAGATATCCTCAAAATCAAGACTGATGGCCAAGTTGAAAGCGTCTTACTCCGAGCTTGAAAAAGCAGACGCCGAGAAAACCAAGCAGATTAAAGAAAAACTCGACTTGAACACTTTGGAGCTTTCTTCCGAGGAAATCGTGACTCACATACTCAAGGGAACTCTGTTCGATTCAATTTGATAGCCTGTCCGACACTGAAAACAAACCCTCCGGCGACGGAGGGTTTTTATTTTGTCGTGGAATCAAATTTATGGCAATTTATTATTTGGATAGCAACTGGTTTCGCTCCCGCAAATTGCTATTCGCTAATCATTATCTGTAAAACTTAAATTGCGGCATATAAACCACTCAATTGCCTACCGGCCTATCAACGCAATCTGCGCAATAAACTCCGCTTTGTGTTTTCACAGTCCTAGTCTCCATGACTTTTTCACCGCAAGCCGAACACGTGATAGTCTCATGTAGTCGCGCTCTATCCGGCAGCTCTACAGTGGCAGGTTTCAATTCCATGATTTCTTCATCCGGCGCTGACAGAATATCGTTAATAGTCGCTTTGCTCATTTCTTTATATTCTTCTTTTTGCCGTTTCGTAGCTGTTCCCGAAAACATCGCTTTTCTCAGTTCGGCTTGTCCGGGGATATCCTTCGCGCGGAAATTCTCGAGTATTCTTGTTCCCGCGCCTGTGTTGCGATTGTAAAATGTATATCCACGCTTTCCAATATCTTTAAATATCAAATTTCCTTTGCCAAACGTGCAACCTGTTATAGCTTGTATCGCGTCCACGGCGCATGAGTTATTCTCAACGACGCACACGATTTCCTCATCTTCTGCTCTATTTGCTTTGAGCCATTCCAGCGCCTTCAGAGCCACCCTATATCCCAACGCCGAGCCTATACAAGAGTGGCCGTGGAATTCCACAACGCGCTCATAACCTATTGCGCTTTTTTCATCCATAACGCCTCCGATTATCTTGCATGTTTCATAACAATATCTCTGCCGACGCTATATGAGCGTCTGTTGGCTTAAACAATTTTTATCGGTACAGGCATAAAGCAGAGAACAAAGAGTATCAGTCCGACGGCGGCCCATATCTTCGAAGCCTGTGAGACAGGTTTGCCTTCGTTCATCGTGGGGGGAATACCTCGAACTGTTATCAAATACCCAATCAACGACCAGACATACCAGCCGTGCCAGAAACGCCCCATGACCGCCATGCCCACTATGAGAATCCAGCAGAGGTATCTGAACCGCATGTCACCGAGCAACGCGCGAGCCAGATGACCGCCGTCGAACTGCCCGACTGGTATTAGATTCAGTCCCGTGACGAATATGCCCACCCAAGCTGCTATAGCCATAGGATGAAAAAACAAATGCTGCCCTTCGGGAACTTTAATAAGAAGTCCACCCACGACTGACGTAAAAATCGAATTGCCGAACATAATCATGTCGCCTTGAACGTCGCTTGCGGGGACAGGTCTGGACAGAAGGACGCCGGCGATGAAAAATGGCACGGCGACAATAAAACCGGCCAAAGGCCCGCTGATTCCTAGCCTTACCGCCGCGTCTTTGTCTGGAATAGGCGACCTGATTCTGATTACCGCTCCCATCGTGCCTATTATTGACGGAAACGGGATGAAATATGGCGGCGACGCGTCTATTCCGTATCTCAAAGAAGCGAAGTAATGGCCGGATTCGTGCGCCCCTAATATCAACAATAAAGAAATCGAAAAGCTGAAGGCTCCCACCCATATCCCGCGGGTGTGTCCTGCTTCATACATGGACGTCGAAAAAACCCAGCCCGCAAAAGTTGTCGAAACCAGCGTCGCCGCAAACAGCAATACCGCCTTGATATTTTCTTTGCGGCGCGTCTCCGCCGTAGGCCCCTTGAAGACTTCCAGAGAGCCTATCCCGCGCCCGTCCTTTCCCATTACTAAAGACAGCTTGAAACCCGTCGCCGCAAACTCATACGCTGCCGCCCTCCTCGCGCCTGTCATCGCTGAGAACGCGAACTTAATCGCGTCTCCTTTTAATGCGACGTTATCGACCGCGAAATACTTGTCCATGATTTCGCGCAACCGATAATACTTCTCGGTTTCTATGGGCGTGAAGTTGAGCGGCTGTTCGCCGGAGAAATGTTCCATACCTATCCTGATTCCAATAATACAATTATCAATAACGAATTGCTTACAGATTTCTTATCGCGCCTGTCGGGGAACGAACATTCCCGTCCATAAACGCCGCAGTTCATCTCATAGAATAAAGAAAATACGCTAATTCGCCGACATCAGCGTCACATTTTTTCATCGATAAAACCGAAGTATCTCCCCATCCAGTACGGAAGCAGATAATCCTGAGGGGGCCTCACCAAGCGCGGATTGTCTTCACAGTTCCTCAGCGAATAAGGATCGCCCCACCAGATGAAGGACTGGGTCATGCACCGCTCAGCCATCGGGCGGGCGTAGTTGCCCGTCGGCCTTCCGGATTTGTCCTCGCAATAATGAATGCATTTGTCAGGCGGGCAAATCACTTCCCGCTGCGTCTTGCTTGCGGGGAACTGCTTCATCATCCTTATCGCGTTGTCCACCGCGCCGTAGTCGTGGCCGTCCGAGCCGGGTCCGACTTTTTTCATTGCGGCCCACATGAAATTGAACCACGGGTTGTTCTGTTTGATTATCGCGCGGGGCTGTCCCTCCGGCCGCACCACGTCCACATCGAAACTCTTCTGGTATATTTCCCGCAACTCGGGGTCCTTCTCGTGCCATATCAAACTGAACATCGCCAGCATGTGCATGGAGACGCTGTCATAGTTGTTGTAACAACCCTCCGGGCCTCTGTAGAGTCCGTTCTTGGGTAGATATTTGCTGTAGTCGCGCACAGGCTCGTTTTTGCCCTTGATACAAGTCCATTTGCCGCTCCTCTGCAAAAGGCAGTCGTTGTACCACTTGTCAAACCTTTCATCGTTCGTGGCAGTGTGAAAAACCTTCATGAAAGCGAGCGCGAGCGCCGCGTTGAACCCCGCAAAATCGTCCAACACTCCCGCGCGGATGCGGCCGAACTGGCAGTTCTTTCCGTCCCAGTCCATGAACTCCATTCCGTTCTTTATCATGTGCATGCCGACCTTTGACGCCAGATCGGCCACCTTGGCCTGAACTTCCTCATCGTCAACAAGCTTAGACAGCGCGGATAAAATGAATATATGCCCTGAATATTCATCCTTGCTGGCGTTGTCCAACCAACTCCATCCCGCGAACTCCTCCAGCCCGCAATGGTCCGATTTCACCCACTGCATCGTTTCGGGGCTGACCGTCCACACGCAGCCTTCGTCTCCGATGCGAACCCAGTTGTTCGTCTTCTTGTCAGGGTCCGACACATACCGGCTCATTTCAGGAGCCTCTAAACCGGGGATGCCCGGCGGCACGAACATCCTCGTGAACAATCCGGGCACTCCCGTTATCCTCATCCTCGTCACTTCTCCGTCCAGAAGAAGCTTGATGTTTTGAAGAGTCGCTTCGTCTTTTGTCACCGCATACTTGAACGCCTGAGCCCCAAGATACAGCCCGCTCCACAGCCCGTCGTTCTCCCCGGAATGCCAACGCTCGACATCCCTCCACGTGGCAGTCTCCTCCGGAGGGTCGGCCTTCGAGCAGTCCAAGCACGGCGGGGTCTGTCCCGGCGCGCATTCTACTTTAGCGCAGGGCAACTGCACTCCATTCATCCACTTCAATTCAGGATGAATATTCAGCCGGACCGCCTGCTCCTCCAAACGATTCGCTTTTTCAGCAAGCGACTCGACGGTCGCCCTCGGTTCATCCTCCGCCTTCGGCCACACTGGCGCGCCATACCTCCACGGCTCCACACATGCGCCGGCTTCGCACAGTTTCCCTTCCTCTTTCATGCATTCAATTACCTTCCACTCTCCGCCTTCGCACCTCTTAGCTGAATATGCTTCCTCTGAACATGCCTTTGCGCCTTCGGCGCATGTCTCGCCAAGAGCCACTCCCGCCAGTGCTGAATACACAAAACAAACACATATCAAAATAAATCCGGTCATCCTTGCTGTTTTCATAATGCCGCCTCCTTGTTCAGTCGCACAACATCTTATATCCGCGCGCCCTATTATATCCAATAATGGTGTAACAAGAAAAATATCGAAGTTTTTTTAAATTACCACCTTTAAGACATAGAATTATTGACATGAAAAGATTGTGAATTAGAATCAACTAGAGGACGATAGGCGCTGTGCGCATCCCTTTGAAAGAAATGATTGCAACGTCAGGAGAACCAAACAATTTATAACAAGCCGGAGTGGCGGAATTGGTAGACGCCCGGGACTTAAAATCCCGTGGGAGCTTGCTCCCGTGTCGGTTCGACCCCGATCTCCGGCATTTAATAAAGATTCCATAATCGGTGTTTTTTGTGATAATTATTTTCCGACAGAAAAATTGGACGTCTATAAAATATCTCGGTTGCTGTTAAATCATAATTTGTTATGCATGTCAGATATTGGCTATTTATCTATACAACATTTTTTGTGTTTTTTCCCGCTTCCGCACGGACAAGGGTTATTTCTCCCTGCTTTTTGCGTGGAACGTGAAATTGACGGTGTTAAACCATTTCTTTTTTGAGGTCTCTTTTCAAAGCTGTTTTCCTCATATCTTCTTTCCCATTCCTGAATCCCCGGTCTTTTAATGTCTAAACGGAACCATTTCGGAATAACCGTGGTCTGAACCCCGAAACCTAGTCCAAAACTTGAGCGAGAAAATGGATAATTTGGTTTTGCCCCCGTTTTAGGTCCAAACTGAGAGCGACTTTTGGGCTATGAAATCATGGGGGGCCGGTGTCTCCCGAAGGCTGGAGCCCAGCGGAAGCCACAGAGAGACACCGGGAAGCAAACTCCAAAGGCGTGACATTCCCAATGCTGCTGTGCGGCCTTTCTTCATTGTAATCCTTTCGCCATGATTCCACTTTTTCCTGTGCGTCTTCAAGACTCAAAAACCAGTGTTCGTTCAGACATTCTTTCCTGAATCTTGCATTGAACGCCTCTATGAATGCGTTGTCTGTCGGCTTTCCGGGCCTGCTGAAATCAAGCTTCACTTTGTTCCAGTATGCCCACAGGTCGACATCTTTCGATATGAACTCCGGTCCGTTGTCTACGCGAATCGTTTCAGGGAATCCGTGCTTTTCGCTTATCTTCTCAAGTTGTTTTACTACCTCTATTCGCCTGATACGCTGGGCGACATGCGTGGACAGACTCTCACGAGTATGGTTATCCACTATCGTCAAAATCCTGATCCGTCGTCCATCATATAGCTGATCGCTCATGAAGTCCTTGCTCCAGCATTCGTTCTTCTTTGACGCTGTGGAGCGCATTTCCCGTTTCAGGCACGCCACGCGCCTCCTTGGCGGCTTTTTCCTCATTGCTAGGCCTTCTTCGCAGTACAGCCTGTATACTCGCTTGTGGTTGACCTTCCATCCTTCCCGCTCCAGTACGACATGAATCCTTCTATGCCCGTATCCTATACGAGAAAATGCAATTTCCTGATCCTCATTCTCAGAGCCGGTTGAGGGTCCGCTATGCTTCCATACCGGATAACCAACCTTGCGAATTTCAGCGTCATACAGACCCGCCGCTGTGAGACCCCATACACAACCTGAAGCTCCTCAACTAGGTCTCTTTTCGCGGCAGGCCTCAGCGTTTATTTGTCAGAACATCCTGCAACATCTGTTTGTCGAGGGTAAGATCCGCCACCAAACGTTTCAATCTTTTATTCTCGTCTTCAAGCTGTTTGAGACGACGCACTTCTCCCGTTCCCAACCCTGCATACTTCTTTTTCCACCGGTAATATGTCTGTTCCGATATCCCCATCTTCCTACAGATTTCCTGCGCCGCAGTCCCGTTCTCTGATTGCCTCAGCGCAAACGCGATCTGTTCTTCCGTGAATCTTTTTTTCATTTCCTAGTCTCCTTTTCCTCTTGCGATTATTATCCATTTTCTCGCTCAAGTTTTGGACTAGGTTTCGGGGTTCAGACCAAGCTGGTCGGAGGCAGAACTGTCAACTGGATCAATTTTATGGTGATGTGGTTTTCGCTTGGAATAAATCATTACACCATCCAGAACAGCTCCGACGAGGATTATCAGCATGTGGCGACCGCGCCCGGCGTTGACGGGGGCGTTTTCACGCTCGACACCGGCGGAGCGTGGGTCTCAAGCATCACGTGGGCGATGTTGACTGGCGGTTCACCGTGGGACGCAAATTTCCATGTCGGGCCTGATTCAAATCACACTCTAGTATCAAACCTTCAAACTGTCGGCTCGTCATATCTGGCTATCGATGGAATAAATCTTGCCACCGGCGATTCAGCCCGCAATTCCATCGAAATCGTCGACAGAGGCATGTCTATCCTCGCCGACGAGCGCGCCGCCACAGCTCACGCCGTTCAGAAACTAAACTACATTCTTAACGACCTTTCCAATCAACAAATCAATCTCGCATCTTATAAGTCGAATATCGAAGACGCTGACATCGCTCAGGAAGTCGTCGCGATGACTATCAACAATATAGTCGCGCAGACGACTGTCTCTGCTCAGATTCAATCTCAGGTAAGTCCCGCGCGAGAGATGCAACTCATCAACGTAGTCAGCAATACTCGCGCCGTTGATGAATTCAACGATATTTTTACAATAACCTTGTTTTATTTGATTTGATTATAGGAATTTCCATGCGATTGCCTTTTTCAAACCCGATAACGTTCTTGACTCCGATATCCGCCAACATTTTTTCAGCCGTTTCAAACCCGGCTCCGATATCTTGAGGTCTGTGAGCGTCAGAGCCGAGACAAATCGGAACTTCCAATTCCAACGCGTATTTCGCCAGAGCCTCAGACAAATACGGCCTTGCCAAATCTCTGAATAATCCGGCCGTGTTCAATTCCAGAACCATGCCGGCTTCGCAGACGGCTTCTATGGCTCCGCGCGCAAGCTCGTCATAAAGCTTTTCACATTCTCCGAAATACACGCTCTTGCCGTTCGCTCCCAACCTGTCGAACTTACGCGCCAATTCGAGATGAGACAACGCGTCGTAAATCCCCATCTTCGTCAAATCGACAATCGATCCGAAATAGGCATGCAAAAATTGTTCTGGACTCTTCCGTTCGATATAAGCGCGGAACACGTCTTCGTCTAAGTCCCAACTCACATATCCGGCGTCCAATCCGGGAAGGCCATCGCAGTCCTTTCCTGCGGGAAGAAAATGCGTTGAGCCATGTATCCCTGACACTTTCAATCCTCTTCTATCCGTTTCTTCAATCAGCAACTTGAGTATGTTTTTCGTCTCTTCTTCCAGCCCGCTCACGAAATCAAGCTCGAAGCCGACCGGATAGTCCAATTCTTGAAACTGCATGAAAAAATGGTCCAGTTCCCATTCGTAGATGGTTACGCCGAAGTCAGCCAATATTGAATTCATGAGTTTTTCTGGGAGCGGCGCGTGCTCTCTGATGCCTGCTATTATGCCCTTTGTTTCCGCCGATTCAACCACGGGCTTCAGCAAATGGGGAGGAGCCGGGTCGAGATGCTGCCTCAAATGGGTGTGATTGTCATATATTTTCATCATTCCACATCCTTTTCATTATGTAGTTATATATTTGCTGGTCGAAAAAATCAAAAACCAAAGCTATTTGCGCGTTCACAATCGCTCTTTCGAAGGCATTTGTATAAAAGCATTCCGTTGATTATATTTATGTAGCTTTGGAGGAAGACTCGGCATGGATGGCGTTTTCAAGCTCAGATGCGGTTTCGAGCCGTCGGGCGATCAGCCCGCAGCCATCAAAAGCATCCAAGAGAGCGTCCGGGCCGGCTCTAAATACACCACGCTTCTTGGCGTAACAGGCTCCGGGAAAACCTTCACCATAGCCAATCTTATTGAGAAGATTCAACGGCCCACTCTAGTCATCGCTCACAATAAAACGCTCGCCGCTCAATTGTGCAATGAATACAAAACTTTTTTCCCCGACAATGCCGTCGAATATTTCATCAGCTACTACGACTATTATCAACCGGAAGCTTATATAGCGTTTTCAGACACTTACATCGAAAAAGACGCCGGCATCAACAAAGAAATCGAGCGTCTTCGACACTCCGCGACTCAAGCTCTCCTATTGAGAAGAGACGTGATAGTCGTCGCCAGCGTTTCCTGCATTTACGGCCTCGGCTCTCCCGAGGATTACAGAAATGAATGCGTAACGCTGGAAGTAGGCGCGGAGAAAGACAGGGACGATCTGTTGCTTGAGCTTGTCGGAAAACAATACGCCAGAACGGATGACGCACTCGAAAACGGGACTTTCAGAGTGCGCGGCGGCTGCGTGGAGATCATGCCTTCCGACCGTGAAGACATTATCAAGCTGGATTTCTTCGGCGACGAGCTTGAAAGAATCACTATTATCGACCCGCAAAACGGCGATACCCTCGGTTCTCCCGACAAAATAATGATTTTTCCGGCTTCTCACTATGTTCTAATGAGAGACAGGCTGAACGATGTTTTGACCTCTATACAAACTGAGCTTGAGGAAAGACACCGCGAACTGCGCGCTCTCGGCAAGGAAACCGAGGCCAATAGGCTTTGGGAACGCACGATGTACGACTTGGAAATGATTCGCGAAATGGGATACTGTCACGGGATCGAGAACTATTCAAGACATTTTGACGTCAGGAAAGCAGGCGAACCCGCGTTCACGCTTATCGATTATTTTCCGGAGCCTCCTCTGGTTGTGATCGACGAATCCCATGTGACCATACCCCAGTTAAAAGCAATGCACGCAGGCGATAGGTCCAGAAAAAAAAGCCTTGTGGAGCACGGTTTCAGACTGCCTTCAGCTTATGACAACAGGCCTCTGACGTTCGATGAATTCATATCGAAGAATACACAGATTGTTTTTACATCCGCCACGCCCGGAGAATTCGAGTTGAACAACGCAGGCCGTGTGGTCGAGCAAATCATAAGGCCCACCGGCCTTGTTGACCCAGTCATCGAGAGGAAACCCGGCGCGGGACAGATGCTTGCCCTGCTCGACGAGATTTCTATCGTGACTGAACGCAAAGAGCGCGTCCTTGTGACGACTCTCACTAAAAAGATGGCTGAAGACCTTACAGAATACCTGCTGGAAAAAAATGTTCGCGCCAAATACATGCACGCCGACGTTAAAACGCTTGACCGCATCCAACTGATATACGATCTGCGGCGCGGAGAATACGATGTGCTCGTCGGCGTCAATCTGCTTCGCGAGGGACTTGATATTCCGGAGGTTTCGCTTGTCGCTATACTCGACGCGGATAAAGAAGGCTTTCTTAGGTCGGACGTGACTATGATCCAGACTATCGGAAGAGCGGCAAGAAACGTCAACGGGAAAGTGATACTTTTCGGCGACAAAGAAACTGAATCGATGAAACGAGCGATCTCGGAGACGGATAGAAGACGTCAAATACAAATCGAGCACAACCGCGCGTACGACATCCAGCCTGCCACAATTCATAAGCAGGTGCAGGATAGATTCGAAACGACCGGATATCGAACTCGCGACGCCCGCGCCGGGAGAGTGGCGCTCAAAATTGAAATATCTTCGCTTCCAGACGTCACATTAAAAATAGCTGAACTGGAGAAGAAAATGTGGGCCGCCGCAGACTCGCTGGATTATGAAACCGCAGCGGCTTGCAGAGACCTGATAGCCTCCATGAAGAACGCGGAGGCCTAGACGCGGCATACTGAACCTATGAGAAATATCACTGTAAAAGGCGCGCGCGCGCACAACCTTAAAAATGTCGATATCTCCATCCCCCGCAATTCTCTGACCGTATTCACCGGAGTCAGCGGTTCGGGAAAAACTTCTCTTGCTTTCGACACGATATTCGCCGAAGGCCAGCGGCGTTATTTTGAAACGCTCTCGGCGTACACGCGCCAGTTCGTCGCGGAGATGGAGCGTCCGGACGTCGATATTATCGAAGGACTGTCTCCCGCCATTTCCGTTGACCAGAAAGGAATGCCGACCAACCCCCGCTCAACCGTCGGAACCGTCACAGAAATCTACGATTACATAAGACTTCTTTTCACTGCGTCTGGGCATCCCCACTGCCCGGATTGCGGAGCCGCCATAAAATCGTCGTCTCCTGACGCGATTGCGCGTTATCTCTATGAGAAACATGAAGGCTCGTTCGTCGTCATACTGGCCCCGCTCGTTGTGGGCAGAAAAGGTTCCTACAAGGACCTTTTTGAAAAAGTCGCCGCGAAGGGCTTTAGCCGGGTAAGAATCGACGGAGAGTTTCAACACGTCGAAGAAGACATGACGCTTAGCCGCTACAAAGAGCACAATATCGACCTCGTGGTGGATCGATTGGACGTCTCCGGCGACAACAAGCGGCGCATGGAGGAATCCCTTCTTATCTGCGCAAGGGAAGGACGCGGCTCGATAATAATTCACGATAGGGACTCCGCAAAAGACTTCTCATTCAACTCAAGCTCGTCGTGTCCGGGATGCGGACACGCTTCCCCAAAGATACAACCGCGCCTCTTCTCTTTTAATCATCCTACGGGAGCGTGTCCCAACTGCGGGGGACTCGGTTTGTCTGAGGACGCTGATTTCGGTTTGATTGCTCCTGATTCCTCCCTCTCCATAATGGAAGGAGCCATTACCGCCCTGCCCGACTCAAAAAATTCATACGACTTCAAACTGATGGTCGCCGCGCTCGAAGAAGCCGGCATTGACCCGTGGATACCTGTCGGGATGCTCGATGATAAAGCTAAAAGCATTATAATGCAGGGTTCCGAAGGAAAGCGCCAGAAAATTAGATACAGATCTCCTCAAGGCAGATGGAAGTTTGCGACCGCCAAGTTCCCCGGATTGTCTTCAATTATGAAAGACAAACTGGACAGCACCGAATCGGAGCGCGTTCGCGACAAATACAGAAGTTTCATGCGTTCGGGCGTGTGTCCTGAATGCGGAGGAATGAGACTGAGGCGTGAAGCTCTCGCAATAAAAATCGGCGACAGAAGTATCGGCGAATTGTCCGCAATGCCTGTCAGGGATCTCGCCGCATTCCTTAAAAAATATAATCCCGACGAGCGCGAGCGGCGAATAGGGGCAGGACTCGTCAACGAAGCGCTCAAGAGACTAGGTTTCCTCGAAGACGTCGGACTGTCATATCTGACGTTGTCGCGTTCCGCGGCTTCACTTTCAGGCGGGGAATACCAGCGCGTTAGGCTGGCGGCGCAGATCGGCTCGTATCTGGCCGGGGTCACATACGTGCTCGACGAACCATCCGTCGGACTCCACCCTCGCGACGCAGACAGGCTTTTAGAAACCCTCGAGCGTCTTCGCGACCTCGGAAACACCGTTATAGTCATAGAACACGATGAAAGCACGATGCGTAGGGCCGACTCAGTTGTGGACGTCGGCCCCGGCGCTGGAAGACTCGGCGGAGAGATCGTCGCCTTCGGAACTGTGGCAGACATTATCAAAGAAAAGAAATCTCTTACAGGACGCTATCTCTCCGGCGATATGCGCGTTTGCGCGCAGAAGGGACAGCGAAAAAGCTCAACCGGAGATTCACTAATTCTCAAAGGCGCTTCAGGTAATAATCTTAAAAACATCGATGTAAAGATTCCGTTAGGCGAGTTCGTCTGTTTGACGGGCGTCAGCGGTTCGGGCAAAAGCACGCTGGCCATAGACACGCTTTGTCCGGCTGTGAGAAAAGAGCTTGGATTACAACACGACAATCCGCTGCCTTATGAAAAGTTGGAAGGAGCCGGGGCCGTCAAACGAGTTCTTCTAGTGGACACTTCGCCGATAGGCAAAACTCCGCGCTCGACCCCCGCCACCTATGTCGGTCTGTTCGACGACATTAGAAATCTTTTCGCAATGCTGCCTGAATCCAGAGCGAGAGGATATAAAAACAGCAGGTTCAGCTACAACGTTAAAGGCGGCCGTTGCGAGGCCTGCCAAGGCAACGGCAGGCAACGGATCGAGATGCACTTCCTTCCTGATGTGTTCATCACCTGCCCCGTTTGCAACGGCCTCAGATACAACAGCGAGACTCTCGAAGTCTATTTTAAAGGAAAGAACATTGCCGATGTCTTGAACATGACCTCTGAAGAAGCGCTGACATATTTCGGCAATATCCCGAAAATCGCGCGGCGGCTTGAAATCATGAGAGATATCGGGCTTGACTATCTTCTTCTCGGACAACCCGCGCCTACCCTCTCTACAGGCGAAGCGCAGCGCATTAAACTCGCCACGGAATTGGATTCAAACGGCTCTAACGAAACTTTGTATCTTCTTGACGAACCGACAACAGGACTCCACTTCTCGGATGTTCAAAAACTGCTGGATATAATCAACCGGCTTGTTGAGCGGGGAAACACCGTTATCGTAATCGAACACAATTTAGATGTTATAAGATGCGCGGACTGGATAATCGACCTCGGCCCGGAAGGCGGCAACGAAGGCGGCAGAATTATAGCCGAAGGGCCGCCCGAAAAAATCGCAAAATCAAAGAAATCCCACACAGGCGCTTTCCTAAAAAAATCTCTGAAATAACATTACACAACGCGAATCAGAGATTCAGTATGCGCGACGCAAAACAAAGTTTCGCGGATAGTGACGCCAACCGCGCGAGACTACCAATTTACTTTTTCGGCAGGTTGTAAATTTCTCTTGCTTCGTCAGGGGTCGCAGGCTCCCGATCGAACTCGCGGGCTATGCGGGCCATCTTCTCGACCTGATCCCAACTGCCTTGCGAAAGTTCTTTGCCACGGATGTACAGGTTGTCTTCCAGACCGACCCGCAGGTGTCCGCCCATAATCAGCGCGGCAACATTGGCCTGATACGAGTTCGGCCCCACCCCGCACACGCACCACGTGGCGTTCTCTGGTATGGAGTTCCGCATCGCCGTCAGATAGTCCATCTTGAAGGTTATTCCGCCTGCGACTCCGAACACGAAATTGAAATGAAGCGGCTCGTCCAATATGTCTTTTTTCTGCAGCAACAATATGCTGTTGATGTGTCCGACCTCGTAGCATTCTAGTTCAGGCTTGCATTTGCTTTCGCGCATCACTTTCGCGAATTTCCTGATATTCGTGAACGTATTCTCGAAAACGAAATCAAAAATTATCTCCCCGGATTTGTGATCGATGAGAGAGAAGTTCATCGTGCCGGTGTTCAAGGAAGCCATGTCCGGATTTGTGGCCGTTACGGTCGCTATCCGCTGATCGGGAGTAACTCCTATGCCTATCGCTGTGCTTACGTTGATTAGTATCGGGCATCTCTCTCTTATCCCGTCCACTATCCCTTTCAGGATGTCAAGGTCGGGCGTCGGCATTCCGGTTTTAGGATCCCTCGCGTGGATGTGAACTATGGCCGCTCCGGCTTCGTAGCACTTTACCGCTTCTTCTATGAATTCTTCTCTTTGTTGCGGGACGCCGGGATTCTGCGCTTTGCTTGTGGCCGCCCCGGTGAGCGCCGCTGTGATGACAACCTTCTTCGGCAAATCGTACGCCATATAGACATCCTCCGTTTTTATAATAATTTTTCAACAATCATCAGCCTTCTGATATCTCGCTGGATTTTCATTGTATTGGAACGTTGTCGAATGTGTCAAGAACGTTTTGCCTAGACAATAGTTCCAATCTTGATGCTATTTCAACGATTTATTTTCGTCCTTCAGTTTCTTAAGAACAATTGATTCTACCTGAAGCTGAGCCATGATTTTGTCTTCGCCGGTTTTGCGAAGCTTTCAACAGGGAATAATTAATGTGAAGGAGGATTATATGAATACTAAAGTAATCGAAAAAATCATGAACTGTCTCTTATCGGTTCTGATGGCGACATTTTTCATTGTTCTGGCTCCTCTATGGACGATTTTCTACGGCAGCCTTCTCCTGAAAGACTATATGGCAGCGATCAAGGCATAGGGAGAGCGCCTGATGGCCGATACTAAATCTAAGACGCTGATAATCGCGCTGGACGCAGTTTCGTCCGTGTTTTTCAATCCGATGTACGATGCGGGCGAGCTTCCTAATCTTGCCTCGTTCTTTTCAGACGGACTGAGAGTTCGCTCTTGCATCGGCGTATTTCCCACTGTCAGCCCCTGCAATCACGGACTTGTCACCTACGGCCTCGGCCCCGGTAAGTCAAATCTGGTCGGTCTCTCATGGTATAACAAACGAACACACAAATACTTCAACGAGCTTTCTTTGGGGGGAATTCTCGCCGACCTGAATAAAGGTATAAAATCGCGCAATATTTTTGAGAGTTCGAGGCATTCGCTCGCGTTCGGCCCTCAGCTCTCGCGAGGCAGCAGAACGGTGCTTCCGATTTACGCCACGTTCGCCTTCGGCATGGCAGACT
>Ga0209311_1000445_pt1 | contig 38306 bp, 21 predicted proteins | sample AD_UKC045_MetaG_FD_184417 | JGI IMG/M metagenome (GOLD analysis project Ga0209311, IMG submission 184417) | Active sludge microbial communities of municipal wastewater-treating anaerobic digesters from USA - AD_UKC045_MetaG (SPAdes) (version 2) | ecosystem: Engineered > Bioreactor > Anaerobic >... | reverse complement strand
TTGCATCACCATAATTACTTTTTCCGTCGCCATTAACATCAAGCAAATTTGGAAGAGCCACCTTTGCTGTTCCATTGTTAAAATATATTGAATTTCCGCTAATTGTTCCAGAAACAGGAATAATTATAGAATTGCCATATTGATCTTTTAAAGGAATAATTAAACTCCCCTTATCCTGGGAATATCCCTTAGGCAAATATAAGGCTCCTATTGCTGCCAATCCCCCTTTTAAAAAATCTCTCCTGTTCATTTTATCACCATCAGCTTTTTCTTGGTTAGAATCTTTCCATCGAGCTCTAGCGTGTAAAAATACGGCCCGGAGGAATAGTTATTCAGATCGATGTGAAAGTACTGATCCCCTGCACTTGCCTTTTGCTCCAGGGTTTGCACTTTCTTGCCATTGACGTCAAAAATATAAAGTTTTACTGCTGCAGGTTGATTGAGATGATACTTGATTGCAGTGGACGAATTTGCCGGATTGGGATAGTTCTGGCAGGATACCTTGTCATTCTCCTCAACGGTTGCCACTCCGGTCGGTTCGCCTAATTGCGAATTAATCTTCACAGGCAGGTTCTCGCCCCCCACGACCGCGATGGCATAGACCCTTGTTTGCAAGGTTCCGGGAGTTCTCTCGAGTTCAAGGGCATAGAACCTTGTTTCGCGGGTCTTGGGCCATGTCGCCATGGTTATCCTGTCTCCAGAAGCAAAACGGGCAAAATAACCCAGACATTTAATTAAATCAGAAGGAGTGCCTCCCCATAAAGTATTTTTTACCAATTGCGCGGAATACTCCATACCCGCTTGACCGGGACTGCTATTTTCAAGAGTCATGAAACATCCCGGCTCTGCTTCAATGATCACTTCAATACCGTCAAGCTCCAGGGGGGTCGTTATAAAAATCTCGATGATTTTGTGGGAATTGTTTTGGGCCGAGTATTGCGGGTGGTTGGTATTGTCCTGTTCGAGCAGTAAAAATTCAACCTGATTGTCTGCGCCGGCTTTAAACAACCCGCCGGCCAGCAGAATAAGGCTGCCGATGATTTGCACTATCTTTTTCATTTGGGAGGTCATCATGTTGAATTCTCCAAATCCTTGCGTCAAGAGGCGGAGAGACTATTTGAAAGGAGGGTTTTTACGGCAGATGAATTTTTCCACCGATCGCCTTTATTCGTTTCGTCAGGTTCTGTGTGGTTGCTGCATTTCACTTGCCTCTGACTGTGGGCGGCTTGCCGAATTAGCGATAGGAATATACGAGGAGGTTTGATTTTTCCGGGGCCCCCCAAATCGAGGAATTCATCCCCTGCCAAGCGCTTGACACCCCATTTTCAGCGCGCCAGGCCATAGCCAGCATCTTCAACTGCCGGAAAATTAGCCAATCAGAATCTGAAAATCAAGTAGAATTGCTATATCACCGCGGTTTCAAGTCGCGCAGAAATCCAGGAAGGATTGTTCCCCCTCGTTTTTCCTCGTTCCCGAGCTCCACAGCCTGTGGGAAAACTAAAAATCTCTGATCTTTGCACGAAAGGAGACGTAAACAGACTCCCTTGATTTTCGTTGCCAACCTCTAGTTTCATGCCCAGGGTGGGGGCAACTCCTGCATCTCTTGTCGCCAAATATTAAACCAAAGCTGGAGCTTTTCAACAATTACGTTCCCAAGCTGGAGCTTGGGAACGAGGGGGAAAGCTGGAGCTTGGGAACGAGGGGGAAAGCTGGAGCTTAGGAACGAGGGGGAACCATCGTTTTCACACAGCCTCTGGAGCTTGGGAACGAGGGGGAAAGATTGCTTCCCTCCATTCACAAATGCGTCCGCTTCGTTCGCAATGGCAGGACGAGGTGAATCCCTGTACCCGGCGTTGCCGCAAAAACTACGACGACATTCGGGGTCAGACGGTTTTGAGGCTAAGGCCTTGAACGGCGGCTGGTTATTTCAGCATCAGCATCACCGTTGGATCCAGCGGATAGCGGCCGAAATCCCTGCCATAGATGGCCAGGCCGCCGGGCAGCGACTCGTCCACTTCCAACCTGATGATCAGTTGTTGCGCCTCCCGGGCTTTGGCCAGCACCTGCGCCGGAATTTGCGCTCGAATCAGATAGCCGTATGAGCCCGCTTCGCGCAGCAAGCGATCCCGCGGTTGGCTGTGCCACGACAGAATGCCGCGATGGTCTGCCGGATCATCGGGCAGATCAAAGACGCCGACGCTCTCGCCGTTGACCCGCACTCGCACCCGCGAAGGATAAAGGGTCTCGTCGGTCATGGGATAGGCGTTGCGGTTGAGCGACGGATCATGGCTGCCTTTGCCGCGCATGTAATCGCCTTCCATTTTGGCGACGTCGATTTTATCTTTGCCGAACAGCTGTTTGGCCGAGGCCTCGACGATAAACGCGGCCTCACTGATTCGATCCGGCTGCAGATCCGCAGGCCAAGAGAGACGATATTCGAAATAGCCGTGGCCGCAGCCGTTTTCTTTCAGGCCGTCGAGCACCGACCACTGTTTGGAGGAAAAACGGGCGGCTGTGAAATCTTTTGGCGGAATGGTCAGCAGCCGCATTTCGCCCGCATCGGTGATCACGGTTTTATCCCGCCGGGGTTCTTTTTCCTTGACCACAAAGCAGGTAAAGTTGCGATGCAGGATATGCCCGGAAGCGCTTTTTAGCATCAATTGCAGAATGCACAGCGATCGCTGCGACGGCAGGACGATGGAAAGCGGTTCCAGCGCACCGGTGTACCAAGGCTGAAAGCGGATGCTGCGGCGACCCTGGCCCCACTGCTGTCGGCGACCCAGTTCGTCCCAACCGATGAGACGCCAGTCCAAAGACAACGGGGCGCCGGGTTCGAGGGACTCGCTCAAAAAGCCGGCCTGCAATGGCACAGAGACGGTTTCGCCGGGCTGTCGATCAACGCACAACTCGATCTGCGGCGCGATGTACAGCGGCGTGTGCAAGTCGCACAGCGACATGCCGGGAACCAGTTCCTCCAACCCGGTGACTTTTTCAGAACGGTCAAAGCGATAATACCCGTTCCACTCGTTGATGACGTCGTGCAGCTCGGTGTACAACCAGCCGCAGACCTTGGGTTGGCTGCGAAAGACATTGAGCATGATGTGATAATCCCAGCTCCAATCCACGTCGCCGGTGGAACCCTCATAGCCCCAGACGTTGCCGCATTCGCTGTTGAGCAACGGTTCATTTTTCTGAACATGCCCCGGTGCAAAGTTCCATCCTGAACCGGCGAAGGTGCTGTCCACAAAGGATTGCACCGTCTCGGCCCAGCGATAGCCCGGCAGGTAGGCGTGCCAGGAGTTGATGTCGGTCGCCACATGGTCGTAATTGCAGGGCGAGTTGTCCTCGACCAGGCGGGAGGGGTCCAGTTTTTTGACGCGGCTAAATAAATCCGCCACCCATTTTTGCGTCTCCGGGGTATATTGTTTTTGGTCTCTCAATCCCCAGGTCTCGTTGAACAGCACCCAGCTGAAAATGGAGGGATGATTGAAATCCCGCTGCAGCATTTGGCTGAGCGCGTATTCGGTTTCCTGTTTCATCTCCGCATCCGGGGATCCCCAACTGTTGGGCACATCGGCCATGATCAACAAGCCCAGCCGGTCGGCCCAGTAGAGTTTTCGCGGCATCTCGATTTTTACATGCTCGCGCAGACCGTTGAGTCCGATGCGTTTGCTGCGCAGTATTTCATCGCGCATGAACGCATCGCTCTCATAGGTGTAATAACCCTGTTCATGATAGGCCTGATCCAGGGCCAGCTGCAGGTAGATGGGTTTGTTGTTAAGGGCGATATAGGGATGGGAGGCGCCGGGCAAAGGGGTAACGCTGATCTTGCGCATGCCGAAATAGGTTTGGACCGTGTCCGCGGCCTGGTCGCCTGCCAGCGTGGCGGTCACTTCATAGAGATAGGGATCGTCCAGACTCCACAGGTGCGGCTGGGGCAGTGAAACGGTAAATGACAATTCGGATTGCCCCTTTTTGATTTTTTTAACGGTTTGCGAAAGACCGACCGCCGTTTCCTGCCAGGACAGCGTCAGGGTCAAAGGACGCGGGGCTGGTTCCAGCAGCCGGCCGCGCACGGTGACCGCGGCGCGATCGATGTCAGGAATAAAATGGAGGAATTTCAGCGCCGATGATCCCCGGCACTCCAGGTAAGCGGTCTGCCAGATGCCGCGCGCCGGACCATAGCCCTGTTTGCCCTCCAGTTTAAAGGGGTGGGGCGTGTCGTCCACGCGCAAAACCAGGGATTGATCTTGATCGAAGCTGACTCGGTCGGTGATTTCAAATTCAAACGGGGTATAACCGCCCTGATGCTCGCCCAGTTTCTCTCCATCCAGCCAGGCGGAGGTGTGCCAGTCGCAGGCGCCGATGACCAGGAACACCCGCCGGCCGCGCCAGGCTGAGGGGATGCGCACGTTGCGCTGATACCAGCCGATGTCGGCCTCGTCCTTCACTCCAGACAGAGGCGATCCCCAGGGAAACGGCGCCAGGATGGATTGAGCAAAGCCGGCACGGTTGTTCCGCCAGTTCTCGGAAAGCCCTCGATTCTGGGGGTCGAATTGAAAGGTCCAGGGTCCGTTGAGGTTCTGCCAAAGGGTTCGCTGCCAGTCCGGCCGAGGGTGTTCGGCCAGAGGAATGGTCTGCGATTGTGAATTTTGGTTCAATAACAGCAAGATGAAAAGAACGGCTAAAAGGCTCATGGTAGGTCCCTTCTTTGGTTGCTGGAATATACAAAAAGATAAAATAAATGACAAATTTTCCTGCCATGGCCGCGGGCAAAAACCTGTTGCGTCTCAACGCAGGGGGGTCTATATTCCCTCAACAGGGTTTTTACCACAGCCGGGCTCGCGTCCTTGCCCGGTTTTAAAAACGATTTTTATTCACCCGGTAGGAGGAATCCCCAATGGTCCAGAAAGAAAACCTCAATCGAAGAGAGTTTATGAAAACCAGCGCCGGTCTGGCGATGGCAGCCGGCATGGCGTGCCGCACTGCTGCGGCTAAAACCATTCCGGTGGGATTGCAGCTGTACTCCGTTCGCAGCGAATGCGCTAAAGATTTTCCCGCTACCGTGGCAGCCGTGGCCAAGATGGGTTACCAGGGCGTGGAATTCGCCGGCTATTATGATTACAGCGCCAAAGACCTCCGCAAGCTGCTGGATGACAACGGTTTGAAATGCTGCGGCACGCACACGCAGCTGGACACGCTGCTGGGCGATGCGTTTGAAAAAACCGTCGAGTACAATCAAACCATCGGCAATAAATATTTGATCGTTCCATGGCTGGCAGAGGAGAAACGACGGACGGTGCAGGATTGGATCGGTCTGGCGAGCCTGTTCAACGAATTGGCGGATCGAGCCAAACCGCACGGCATGCTGGTGGGATATCACAATCATACCTTCGAGTATCAGCCTTTGGAAGGTCAGCTGCCCTGGGACGTCTTTGCCCAGCACACTCGCCCCGAGGTCATTCTACAATTTGACAGCGGCAACGCCGGCGAAGGCGGGGCTGAGACCGTGCCGTTTCTGAAAAAATATCCCGGTCGATCGGTGACGATCCATCTCAAAGAGTTCAGCAAGACCAATAAAAAAGCCATTCTGGGCGAAGGGGATGTGCCCTGGCACGAGGTGTTTCACATCTGCGAAACCATCGGCGGTACGGAATGGTATATCATCGAAGAGGAAAAAGACGTCTATCCACCGCTGCGATGCGTCGAAATGTGTTTGAATAATTTTAAAAAATTGCAGCGCGAACGATAATCGATGTGAATTAACCATAAAAAAAAGGGCGATGTTCTCGCCCTTTTTTTTAGCGCAGCTTATTTGACATAGGTCATCATTCTATCCGCTGTATAGTCTTGCGTTTGCATGCGCAAAATATAAACGCCGCTCACCACATCCCGTCCCAACTCGTTTTTCCCGTCCCAGACCAGACGATGCGACCCGGCGCTGCAAAGGTGGTCGCAAAGCGTGATCACCGGCTGCCCGAGAATATTGACCACCTGCAGTTTGACGCGCGTTTCGACCGGAAGCAGAAACGTGATTTCGGTGTGACCGTTGAACGGATTGGGGTAATTCTGCAGCAGCGCAAACTGCGTCGGCAGCACGGCAGCGCTCAGATCCAGCTCCCGTGTGAACTCGACGGCCATTCCGCTGTTATCCGCGGAACGCAAATCCACACCGGACAGAGTGATCTTGGGTGCAGCGGCTGCATCGAGCAGCTTCCATTCGATTCGCAGCAGCACGCCGTCCTCATGGATCTCCGGATCCCCTTTTTCGACCAGACGGCTGAAGGCGATGTCGATCAGGCCTTTGCTTTGGTCCTGTTCGGATAAAAAGGCAGGGACAGCGCCATCGCTTTCGAGCAGGCTGCCGGCGTGAATGGCAATGACGCTGAGAACCGCAGGATCATAGCGCAGGGCGAGATGACCCATGGCCAGCCGGCGCACTCCCGCGGTCCGCAGTTCTGTAACGATCGAGGTTCCTGCCACATCCGGGCGGCCGAAGCTCCATTGCAAAATCGGATTGGTTTTGCCCAGCGTGCCGCTGCCGGCCGACTCTACATTGGTCTGGTACCAGTTCCACATGCGCGTGAACACGAACAGATCTTCAAAATTGACCAGACCGTCTTTGACCGCGGTCAACAACGGCACAGTGCCGATGGCCGGCCCGATGTCGCCTTTGCTGTCGTTTTTCGGCTGCCAGGAATTGGTCAACAGGACAAAGTCTTTCAGGTCGATGTCCTTGTCCGCATCGAGGTCGCCGAGCAGAGCAGCCGTTTTCGCCGCTCTGATGATCGTCCGGGTGGTGTCCACCGGCAGAGGGACATTGTCCGGTGTGCGCAGGTCAGCGGTCGGCAGGGTAATTTCGCCGGCGCAATTATCGATCTTGACCATGAAATCCAACGAGCAAAGCACGCCGTCGCCGTTCGCCCCTCCGGCGCCGCCGATGCGAGTGGCGGCGATATCCACCCGGCCGGCCACACTGTCCGGCGTGACGGTGAACAGCGGCGCAGCGGCGCCGTTTTGCGCCAGATAATCTCCGGCGCTGAAATCCTTATAACGTAATTTTGCAGGATCGTAGGCAACCACGACGTGGCACAAGCCCACATTGGTCAAGGCCACAGGTTGCACTCGCACGGTAAACGCCATGCCTGCTTTGCCCATGATCAGATCAGGCGATAACGCCAGTCTCGCGGAGCCCATATAATAGCGGCCGGCATCATAGCCGCCTTTGCCGTCTTTCAGGGCGGTGATCAGCACGTTGCGCCAACCGTCGCCCGGCACGGGCTGATGAGTGGTGTAGGTGATGACATATTGGCTGGACAGGATCTCGCCGAGGGAATCGACGATCGCGGCAAAATCGCCGGTGATGTTGAACCAGAGGCCGCCGGTTTTTTCCGCCAGCACATGAAAGGAAGGCTGATCCGGCCCCACCACATGGGTGACGATGCGCAGATCCTGCAGCAGGGCGATCAGGCTTTCCGTTGTATAGGTGGTCGTGCCGCCCCCGGTTTCACCGGCCTGGTGATACGGCGCGTCGGTGATCAGCACCGCGATTTTCTGCGCTGTGTTGCGATAAGAGAGTTTGGTCGCCTGTGCCAACCCCTCCAGGGCGTTTTCTTTGGTGTCGCCGCCGCCCGAGGCGCGCAATCCCTCGATCCAGGCTTTGAATTCAGTCACATCATTGGTGAAATCATGCACCTGATCCACCGCGTCGCCAAAGGTCACCAAGCCCAGCCGATAGTCCACCCCTTTGCTCAGCAGCGCATCGGCAAAGGCAAAGGTCCGCTGTTTCAATCCGGTGATCTCATCGCCCATGCTGCCGGTGACATCGAAAACAAAAACGATATCCGCCTTGGCGCCTGAGGCGGCGCTCATGGATTCCACGGTGATGGGCGATTCCATAATGCCGTCTTCCTTGACGGTAAAATGATCTTTGCTCAACCCGGCAACGACGGCGCGCGAGGCTGAATCCACTACGGTGACAAAACATTTGATCACAGGAAATGCTTCGGCGTCCACGCTGGTGCAGCTCACTCGCAGACCGGTCAATTCTGCAGGCGCTGAATGGTCGCCGGTCAATTTCAAAATCACCCCCTGATCGCCGACGATCCAGCCTTGCAGCGCAGAGATCATGTGCACGGCATTGAGATGAGAGGTGACTCCGCTGTTCTGTTTGTTCCAACTCGAGCCGCCGTCCGCGGTGCTGTAGACGGTTCCGTTGTTGCCGACCACCCATCCGTGCCGCACGTCGCTAAAGCTGACGCCGTTGAGGGGAACGTCGGCCACGGCCTTGCTGGTCCAGGTGGCGCCGCCGTCGATGGTGGACAGCACCTTGCCGTCGCTGCTGACAATCCATCCGGTCATTTCGTCGATAAAGCAGAGATCATTCAGAGCGGCAGAGGTATTGCTCGCCTGTGCGGTCCAGTTGATGCCGCTGTCTTTGGTCTTGAGAATAGCGCCCTGGGTTCCGACCACCCAGCCGATGAGGCCATCGATAAAGTCGACGCCGTAAAAGGTTTTATCGGCGCTGGTGTATTGAGCGATCCAGGTTGCGCCGCCGTCCACAGTTTTTTCGATATGGCCATTGGCGCCCACTTGCCAGCCCATAAGGGCGGAGACCATGCTGTTGTCATAAAGAGGGCGTGAGGAGCTGCTGGGCCATTTGGTCCAGCTCTGGCCGCTGCTGGCGGTTTTTAAATTAAGCGATTGATCTTTGTTTTGGCCGACAGCCCAACCGACCGTACTGTTCAGCATCTGCAACGCGTACAGCGTGTACTCGGTCGGGACGAATCTCGATTCCCAGGTGTTGCCGCCGTCGCTGCTGCGCAGCTGAGCGCCGGCCTGGCCCATCACCCAGACGTGGGCGCTGTCGACTGCGTCGACGGCGTAAAGGTTGTTGGTCACCGAGCTCTTTATCGTCGACCAGCCGCTGGCGGTGGTCCAGACCGCCCAGGTTCTGCTGTAGCCCTGGGCGGATTCACTGGCCTCGGAAAGCACGCCGTTGATATCGTAGGTGAAGGCGCGATAGAAATAGGCTGTTTCCGCGCTCAGGCCCTTGTCGGTAAAACCATCCGCTGTCCCGTCATAGACCAGCGTTCCATCGATGGCGCCGACCGGGTATCCGCCGGCCTTGCGAAAGACACGGATGCCGGCGTAATTTTTCACGCTGGGATTGGTCCAGTGGCAGTAGATTTTATCGTATCCGATCGTCACTGCGGAAAAATTGTGAATGCGGCCCAATTCGCCGGCGATGTAATAACGGGTGCTGTCGTAACCGCCTTTGTTATCCTTCTGGGCGATGATGAGCACATCGCGCCAGGTGTTGTCGCGGACAGGATGGTGCGTTGTGTAGGTCACTACATACTGGGAGGAGAGGATCGATCCCAGGCGGTCGATGATACCTTGAAAATCATCATCGATGCTGAACCATAGACCGCCGGTGTTCTCGGCGAGCTGATGAAACTGCGGCAGGTCCGGTCCAACCACGCTGGTGACGATGCGATGATCGTTGAGAAGTTTGATCATGCTTTCGGTGGTGTAGCTGGTGGCGCCGTCGCCGCTTTCACCGGCCTCGTGATAGTCGGCATCGGTGATGAGAATGGCGATGCGCTGGCTGATGGAACGAAAAGAGAGCGTGGTCGCTTGTCCCAGACCTTCCAACGAATTTTCTTTCACATCGCTGCCGCCGGTGGCGGAGAGCCCTTCGATCCATGTTTTAAAGGTGACGATGTCTTCGGTGAAATCTTTGCTGTCGCGTATTTCATCGCCATAGGTCACCAGGCCCAGTCGATAGTCGATGCCGCGTGCAGCCAGCGCATCGGCAAACGCAGACGCGCGGGCTTTAAGGTCATTGATCTCACCGCCCATGCTGCCGGTGACGTCAAACACAAAGACGATGTCCGCTTTGGCGCCGGAGGAGGAACTCACCATTTCCACCGTCAGCGGAGATTCGACAACGCCGTCCTCGCGGGCGCGGAAATGGGCGGCGGTCAGCCCGGTGACCGGGGTATGGGTGGCGGAATCGACCACGGAGACAAATGATTTAACCGTTGGGAAGGAGGCGACGTCGATGCTGCTCACCGTGGTCCTCCAGCCATAGAGGTTCAATCCTTCCAACGTCGTGGCGCCGGCGCGACTGGTCTCTTCGGGCGCTCCGTATTGTCCGCTGGGATTATAGGCAAAGGCGGTGTAATAGTAGGTGGTTTTTGATTTCAATCCCGAATCGCTAAAGCTTTCCGCTGTGCCGGAGTAGACCATGACGCCGTCCTCGGGCGTGCTGGGGTAGCCGCCCTCTTTACGCAGGATCACCGTACGGGCATAATAGGCGTCGCTGGGATTGTTCCAACTCAGCGCAATGGAGGAGGCGCCGGTGGCTTTGGCGGTCAGGTTAAAGACAGCGCCGGGCGTCGCGGCGCCGCGCCGCAGCCGCAGGATGGCGCCGTTGTCGCCGACCGCCCAGCCGCAATCCGCGGCCACCAGATGCAGACTGTGGAGAGCGTTCGTCGTCAGGCTGTACTCTTTGATCCAGGTTTCACCGGAATCATAAGTTTTATAGATGACGCCGCCTTGGCCGACGACATAGCCGTGAAATTCATTGACAAAATGCAGGTCATGCAGGCTGACTTCCGCCACCTGCTTGCTGGTCCAGTTGGCGCCGCCGTTTTCCGTGTACAGCACTTTGCCGTCAGCGGTGACCGCCCAGCCGACCGCGCTGGTGATGAAAAAGACGCCGGTCAAAGAGCTGCTGACGCCGCTGCTCTGGGCGAACCAGGAAAAGCCGGCGTTGGTGGTTTTAAGGATCACGCCGTTGTCGCCGACGGTCCAGCCGGTTTCCGCATTAATGAAAAAGACGCTGCGCAAAGTCGTGGTGATGCCGCCGGCCTGACTGGACCATGCCGCACCGCCGTCAGCGGTTTTTTCGATTTTGCCGGCTTCACCCACGTTCCAGCCCGACAGGCCGCTGGTCATGTAATTGGCAAGCAGCCCGGTGGTGGAACTGCCGGGCCAATTGGTCCAGGAGCGACCCGCGTTGCTGGTTTTAAGAATGACGGCGTTTTTTTTCGCGTCCATGCCCACCGCCCAGCCGGTGGCGGCATCGATGAAAAAGAGGCTTTTAAGATTGAATTGCGTGTAGGTGTTGACCGCGGTCCAGCCGGCGCCGCCGTTATCGGTTTTGAGCACAGTGCCCTTGTCGCCGGCGACCCAGGCGTGCACCGTGTCGATGGCGTGCACGGCATAGAGAGGGTTGCTGGTAGCGCTGATCTGTTTGACCCAGGCCACATCCGTTTCCACATTGGGCTGCACGGCGATGAATTTTTCCTTGGTGATGGAGGCGCTTTTGCTGCCGTCGGAGACGCGCAGAGTGACATAGTAGCTGCCCGGCTTGGTGTAGAGGTGGGTGGGATTTTGCCGGGTGTCATCCACGGCGCCGTCGTTGTCAAAATCCCATGCCCAGCTGGTGATCGCAATGGATTTGCTCATCGGCGCGCTGGACTTGGCCAGGCGTTTGGCCAGAGAGCCGGCTGGAGAATAATGCTGCAGCAGGTTTTTCACCGTGATCGTTCCGGTGCTTCCATCCAGATCGCCGATGTACCAGTAGGCGCCTTCGCCGCGAGCCGGAACGGGAATCGTTTGCAGCAGACCGCTGGCGCCGTAGATCTGCACTACCCCATTGGACCCGGTCAGCGCCGGCGAGGTGGAATAATTTTCCACAAAGATGCGATAAAGCCCGCTGAAGGATTTTGCGATGGTGATGGTCTCAGGGCCGAATCCATCCTGGTCGTCATGGTCCAGATAGACGTAGGGCGCGTAGGATTTACTGCCAACCGTGTTCCAATAGACCTCATACTGAGCGCCCTCGACCGCCGGCGTGAGCACATGCAGGTCCAGATCCAGCGGTTGATTGCCCCAGTTGAGCACCAGCCGCATTTCACCGGCGCTCATCTCCGGTGAAAGTGAAAAATCCAGATTCTTGGTTTCAGACAGATTGAAACTGACGATGCTCTCATAGCGATAATAGCCGATGGCGGTGACCGAGACGGTGTGATGACCGATGGTCGAGAGATCGGTGAATTGAACGTTCAGAGGCAGCACACCGGATCGCGGGGACGCGCTGAAATTGGCGGTCAGCGCAGCGGCATCGATGTTCTCGATGCGATAATAGCCGGCCCCGTCGCTGACGGTGCTGCTGCCGGCCACGGCGACGGTGGCGCCGGCGATGCCGGCGCCGTTGGTGGCGTCGGTCACCCGGCCGGTGAGAACGGCTTTATCTTCTCCCAGATTGGGATCGACATCGACCGACAGCCGCGTTGTTTCACAGCCTTCGGCAGTGGCGGTGATCACTGTGGTGCAACCGCTGCTCAGGCTGGGCACGGCAAACGTGGCTGAAGCGGAGGATGAATTGCGCGAAATGACGATGGGGCTAGGCACGGAAAAACAACCGGTATTCGACGAGGTCAACAACACCGGGGTGTTTACCGTCGCCGGTTCGTTGAGGGCGACGCGGATTTCGGCAATGCTGCCGCCGCTCAGCCGATTGGGTTGCACAGAGAGAAGCAGGCGCTTGCCCGCGGCAGTGGTAATCTCCACCTTGCCCGCATAATCGGGATGACTGGTCTTGAAATAAAAACTGATCTCCTGGCCGATGAGTGGGCGCCAGTCGCCGCTCCATTCCGCCGGAGCGTTGGCGTAGAAATAGTCGCCGGTCCCCCAGTCGCTGATCTGCAGATAACCGCCCTGAACGCCGCCGGAGTTTTGCCAGTACATCGTGCCGTCGCCGGATGCGCTCCAATTTTCCGCTCCGCTGCTGAACCCGGAAAAGTGAACGCCGCCGATCCTGACGCTGTCCAAACCAGCCGTGTCCTTGTTATCGCTCGTCTCCAAGCGGAAGCGCAGCCGTTTTACCGAGCTGAGGACCGTGGCGAACTCCATGGCGCTGAGACCGAAGGACTCGGCGGTGAGGGGGATGCGATATTTAAGCCAGATGTTGGCCATAGCGGGCGGATTGAACGAGGCGATCGCCTCGGCCACGCTGGAGACATAGTATTTACTGTTGCCGCTGCCGGACAGGGTTTCCCTGGCCGCACGGATAACGACGTCTCTCCACCGGTTGTCACGGTCCGGCTGATGGGTTGTATATGTGATGACGTACTGGGAGGATAGGATCGAACCGATCGCATCGATGATGCTGGAAAATTCGCCGTTGATGTCGAACCAGGCGCCGCCGGTGGCGCTTGCCAGTTGATGAAACTCGACCAGGTCCGGGCCCACCGCATAGGTGATCAGATTAACCTCGTTCAGACGATCGATCATGGTCTGGGTGGTGTAGGTCGTAGTTCCGTCGCCGTTTGTTTCACCAGCTTGGTGATAGGGCGCATCAGTGATCAGAATCGCAATGCGCTGACTCACCGGCCGAAAGCTGAGGGTGGTGGCGCCGGCCAGGCCTTCGAGCGCGTTCTCCTTGGTGTCCGCTCCGCCCTCTGCGCTCAGCCCTTCGATCCAGGTTTTGAAGGTGGCGAGATCTGACGTGAAATCACGGGTGAGGAGCACCTCGTCCGCAAAGGTCACCAGGCCCAGGCGATAGTCGATGCCGCGGGCGGCCAGTGCGTCGGCAAAGGAGCTGGCGCGCGCTTTCAATCCTTCGATCTCGCCCGAAAGGCTGCCGGTGGTGTCAAAGACAAAAACGATATCCGCGTTGGCGCCGCTGCCGGAAGTGACCACCGAGGCGCTGATGGGCGCTTCAACCTGTTTGTCTTCTGTAACGGAAAAATGGGCGGCGGAGAGCCCATTGACTGAAGTCTTGGTTGTCGAATCGATTACCGTAACAAACGATTTTATCAGCGGGAAATGGGTGGCATCGATATTGGTCACCGTCACCTTCCAAGTCGGCTTGGCCGGAGCTGAGAAAGTGACCGCCGTCGTACGGGCGGTCTCCGACAGAGTGGCGAACGCATCGCCGGCGTTGTAAGCGTAGGCTGCGTAGTAATAGGCGGTGGAGGGCTCCAGGTTGATGTCGACAAACTCGGCGCTACGGCCGTCATAAACGATCTCGCCATCAGCTGCATTCGCAGGATATTCGCCGGTTTTACGCAGAATACGGGTGGCTTTCCAGTCCGCACCTGCTGGGTTGTTCCAGTTGAGCTGGATTTGATTATACGCCAGCACGGTTGCGGTCAATCCATAAGCCGAGCCCGGCGGATCTCCGACGATGATGTCATCGTAAAAAACAGGCGACAGGTTTTCATCCACATCTTTGAAACGGACATAGACGCTCTCCGTGTCGCCGGCGGCGGCCAGCATCCACTCCCTGGTCTCTGTCAGGCCTTCCCAATTGCTGCCGATAAAAAGCGGATTGTTGCTGATGATCATGCTGTCGATAGCCACAACCATGTTGCTGCCGGGATCCAGGGTGAGCGTCACCAGCTGTCGAGGGGTTTGCAAATCACCGTCGTTGATGAGCACGCCGCCGCCGGTCCAATTGGGGTTGTTGCGCAAAATATGCACCTTGCCGCTGTTGAGCGTGATCAGCAGCCGGCCCTCGGCCACCACGGGAGAGCAGAGGCTGAAGCCGTTATCCGAGTCCGAAGCGAGTCTTTGGCTCCAAAGAATCCGGCCGGCACGCTCGGTTCCGGCTGCGGCGATGGCATAATAGGTTTTGGTATCGCCGGCGCCGATGAAAACCATCCCATTGCCCACAGTGGGGGAAGAAAAGTTGCGGCTGCCTTCAGGGTTCAGGCTTACTGGAAAGCCTGTCATGATATGTCCGTCGCTGCCGTCATAGGCGTAGAGCTGCCCGTCCTGACAAAAGATATAGATGACGCCGTCGGCCGCTGCCGGCGAGCCGTAATAACCGATGTTGCTGCCGCCGGTGGCTGCCGGAAATCCGGGTACAGCGGAGCCGTCTTTAGCGTTAAAAGCATAAAGCTTGTCATCGCCGGCAAAGACATAGATTCTGCCGTCCGCTACTGTCAGAGAGGAGGCGTTAAGCCCTAGAGCCATTTGCAATCGGTTATCCGCCACCGGAGCTTTTTTAAACGCAGAAGAAACCAGTTGGATGGGGAATCCGGGGACCGGCTCGCCGTCGACCGCGTCGAAAGCAAAGATTTTGCCTTCTGAAGAATTATAATAGACGATGCCGTCGGCCACAGCCGGAGACGCGCCATAATCATCGGCGCCCACTGCCACGGGAAAGCCGGATACGGTCTGGCCGTCGCTGACATGAAAGGCGTACAGATAGCCGTCGCCGCCGCCGACGTATATTTTGCCGTCGTTGATGATTGGTCCGCAGAAGCGGGGATTCTGCTTGCCGCCGGCCGGGATCGGACCCCAAACCAGACTGCCGGTGAGTGCATGAAAAGCATAGAGATTGCCGTTGGCGCCGTGGCGGACAAACACTTTATCATCCCCATAGGCTGGGGAGCTGAAATTTTTCCCTTCCGCGACCTGGACCGGAAAACCGGCCACCGGCCGGCCGTCGCTGAGCGTATAGGCGTACAAGCCTCCATCCGAGGTGGTGACATAAACAACGCCATTAGCAACGATCATTCCGTTTTCTTCGATCGCCAACGAGCCGATCGCAGCCTGTTGACTCAGCGGCAGGTTGGGGCTGCTGATTTCATAACCACTGTTGCTGCTGTTGCCGCGCCATAGCGGCCAATCCTGAGCGCCGGCCGCTTCGAACAGGAGGGTTAAGGTCAAAACAGCTATCCATCGTTTCATCTTTTAATCCAATTCATTTAGTCAACGCCTCGATCAGCAGGAGCGCCATGGTTTTAATTCGCCGTCACCTTAGCTCCGATGGTGAAGGCGTCCAGGACGGTCCCTTTGTTGTTCATCAATCCGAAATTAGAGTTCACTGCAGGGTCGGCCACCAGGGTGAGAACGGCTGCGGCAGTGGCTTTTACGGCCTTGAAACACACCCGTCCGATAAGGCCCTCTCCGCTCACCGATTTGCCGAGTCCGAGCACGCCGAGCACAAGGTTCACCTCGCCGCTGCTGTTGTTGCGATTGAACATAAACTGCCAGACCGTACCGCCCCGAGAAGAGAGAAAAACGTCCTCACGCCCCAGATCGACCACCTGCAGAGCGTCCTGAGGGAAAAGCAATCGCAGGCCGACGCCCGCCAGGCTATCCGCTTTATGCACTTTAAAATAAACGGAAAAGGTATCATTCACCGCCACGGTTTTTTCCGTGGGGGTGATCGTGATCGCGGGGATAAGGAAGGTCATCTTAAACCGGAGGTTCACCGTTTTGCCCGCTGCCAGGTTCACCGTGTCGCTGGCCGCCATGACAGCGGCGCTGTTCCGATACGCGGTAACGGCAAAGATGCGTCGATCACCCGCCTTGACCCGCAGGGTATCGCGAAGCAGGCCCACAGTTGGAATAATCTCTTTGTAAATCGAATCCATGCCGGCGCCTGTTGCCGTCACGACTATTCGGGTAAGGCCAGTCGAAAGGAGATCAAGGTTTGAAAGACAGAGCGACGCGATCCCCTCTTCTGTGATCAACAGCTCAGGCGTTAGAGGCGTTTGACGTTGGCAATTCAGGACCACTGCCAAAGCAAGGGCGGTGATCATCAGGCTGCATTTTCTCAGAATGGACATTTTGTTATTGCTCCGATCGGAATTGATTTGCCGAGGGTTGCTGTACAAGCGGCAACCCTCTACCATTCGATGCTCAAAAAGACTGTGCTCTCTTTGGCCTCCTCCTCGTCTCCGCCGCTCAGCAGATAATAAGCGCCGCCGCCGGCCGCTGCCGCTGCCAACCAGAAGACCGGTTTGGTATAAAAGGGAGAGGGTTTGCGTGCGGACAGCGGTTTTACGGTCGCAGGGGGCTGGGCCTCCGCTTTGGGCGTCAATCCCGCCCGTGCCTGCAACTTGGCCAGTTGTTTGTCGTCGATCAAACGGACTTCGATTGGTTCGGTTTTGCTCTCGTTGCCGAATGCATCGATCGCTATGATCTGATAGGAGAGGAAAGCGGATTGGGTGATGTTGGCAGGCACGGTCACGCCGTACAGACGGCCCCGGGCGATCACCTGGGCTGACTGCGCGTCGATGTAGCCGGACAGCCCTTGGTCGGATCGAATACGGAGAAAGGGATCCCTTACCATGGTGACCAGCACTTGCTGACCCAGACTCAATACGCCCACTTTTTTAAAGGTTGTTCCCGGGCCGGCATAGACCGGCAACTGATCCGTGAGGATTTTAGCCGCGACCGGCGCCGCCTCATTTTCATTGATCACCGGCATCGAACCTTCGAACGCTTCTCCCTCATAAGTGATTTTAAGTTGAACCGCTTTGACTCCGCTGGAATCAGCGATATTGGCAGCCAGCGGCAGAGGTCTACCCTGACGGCCCAGTTTTTGCGGTTGATGAGCGATGATCGGCGGGGTGGTATCGAACGCCTGGGCCTGCACGATAGGAGGGAACAACCACAGAAGGGCGACGGCTAGAGTCAGACGGCGCACTGTTCCAACAGCGGCATTGTGTATCATGACAAAACAACTCCGGTTAATTTTTGCGAATCTTGATGCTTGACGATGCTGCGGTTACTTGTTGTAATACAATACGTTAAAATATGGATGCCCAAAGCGCAAAAATTAAGAGCAAATATAATTCCACGTATAAGATAGATATCAAAAAAAAAGCCTGCAAGCAAAAAGTGCTGCAGGCGAAAAAATTTCACAAAGAGCGTTCTATTGGATCTTGACGACCCGATAACTGACCAGACCGGCGGGTATTTTGATCTCTACGATATCGTTGACTTTTTTGCCCACCAGAGCTTTGCCGACCGGCGAATCGACCGAGACCGCATCCACATCATAGGTGTGAAATTCGGCGGTGGGCACGAGCTCGTAGGCGATCTGGCGTTTGGTCTTGACATCCATCAGGGTGACGCGGCTGCCGACATGCACCTGATCATTGTTCATCATATCGTCGGTCATGATTCGCGCGCGCGACAGGGTTTCCTCCAAGCGGGCGATTTTGCGTTCAACCAGAGCCTGTTTTTCTTTGGCGGCATGATATTCGGCGTTTTCGGAAAGGTCGCCCTTTTCCCGTGCCTCAGCGATATCGCGGATCGCTTTATTGCGATCCTCCCGTTTCATCTGAGCCAGTTCCGAGGTGAGTTTGTCAAACTGCTCTTTGGAAAGGTACATGGGCTTCATAACAGGATTCCTTGTGCTGTTTGCCGGTATCAAAAACGCAAACCGAATCGGCGTCTAGAGTGCAGCGCGACACCGATTCGGTTTGCGTATAGCTATTGTAAGAAAAAATGCGATGAGAGTCAAGAGAAATTTAACGTCCGTTTGAATAATCCTTGCTCCTGTGCGTTTTTATTGCTAAGTTTTATCATGAAAGAAAAAATCTACGTCATCACCACGGGCGGGACCATCGAAAAGATCTATGATGAGGAGAGCGGTACGCTCGCCAACCGCGGCTCTGTGCTGGACGAAATGCTCCGCCGGCTGCGGCTGCCCTATAGCGAGATCCAGTCCTATGACCTGTTGTGCAAGGATTCCCTGCAGATGACCGATCGAGACCGACAGATGATCCTGTTCGCCGTGGAGAATCTATTGGAGAACAAGCGCCCTATCGTCATTCTGCACGGCACCGATACCATGGAGCAAAGCGCCCAGTACCTGTATGATCACCTGCAGGAACCGCCGGCGCCCATTGTTTTTACCGGCGCCATGACCCCGTTCGGCTTTGAAAAGTCGGACGCCCTGCAGAATTTTACCGAGGCGCTGCTGGCTTGCCAGCTGCTCGCCCCCGGCATTTATATCTCCATGCATAATCATGTTCACCCGATGCCCGGTGTGTATAAAAACCGGGAAAAAGGGACGTTTGCGGCGCAAAGGCCTGCTTGATGATCCTTGGCCGCGACCATAGCGTTTTTACATTCACCCCTTTGGGGGTGAACTTGTTATTTTTAACTGTTGTTCGCTTTATCTGCCTAGAATCGCCATCCTACCTGTTTTTGCACCCCTGGAATCCTTCATCCTTTCTCAAGCGGTCAAGTTATACACTTGAATTTTAAATTCCCTAGTCGTATATTAAACGAATAATTCCTGTTACATGGTCGAAATGATATTTGGGAGGTCGGCATGTCTGTGATAGCGAATTTGGAACCCAGGCTGCTGTGGCAGCATTTTGATGAAATTCGAAAGATCCCGCATGGATCGGGGAATGAAAAGGCCATCGGTCAATATGTGGTTTCCGTTGCACAGCGGCTCGGCTTGAAATATCTTCGCGAAAAAAGCGGTAACGTTATTATTTACAAGCCCGCAGCCGGTGGGCATGAGAACGCGCAGACTGTGATTCTGCAGGGCCATTTGGATATGGTTTGCGAAAAGCACTCCAGCAAAGTGTTTGATTTTTTGCGGGATCCCATTGAACTGGAGATAGACAACGATTGGCTGACGGCCCAGGGCACAACCCTGGGCGCTGACAACGGCATTGGGGTTGCAGCGATTCTGGCTGTTTTGGAGGACAAGACTCTACAGCATGGGCCGTTGGAAGCGGTGTTCACCGTGGATGAAGAGCGTGGACTGCAGGGTGCACGAACCCTTTCCACCAAAGCCTTGAAGGGGCGAACGCTGCTGAATCTGGACAGCGAGGAGCTGGGCGTTTTTTCCATCGGCTGCGCCGGCGGTGCAGACTCGGTGGTCACGTTGCCCATCACCCGCAAACGAGCCAAAGGCGTCGCGTTGGTGGAAATCCATCTCAGTGGACTGCGAGGCGGCCATTCCGGCATCGACATCCATGAGGGACGCGGCAATGCGATCAAGATTCTGAATCGCCTGCTGTGGCAGATGCAGAAAAAAGTCCCCTTTGAATTGGTATTTCTCAACGGCGGCGACAAACACAATGCCATTCCGCGGGAAGCGATCGCCCAGGTGGTGATGCCGAAATCCAAAGTGGCGGCAGCGGAAAAATGGCTGGCAGCCGCCCTGAAGGACCTTCTAGTCGAATTCAAGCCGGTTGAGCACAGCATCAAGCTGACCATGAAGGGGATCGACAAAAAGCTGCCGCCGGTGCTGAGCGGCGCGAGCCAGGAAAAGCTGTTGGGATTGCTTTTCGCCCTGCCGCACGGGCCGCTGGCCATGAGTCGTACGATCAAGGAGCTGGTGGAGACATCCAACAACGTAGCTGCCATCAAATGTGAAAAAAGCCGGGCGGTGGTTGTCTGCAGCAGCCGCAGCTCTAATATGTCAGCCCTGCGGGCGACCCGCAACAAATTGGCGGCTATTGCTAAACTCGCCGGTGCAAAAATTCAGCAGCCTGAGGGTTATCCGGGCTGGATGCCTAATCTTGAATCCCCGGTGCTCAAGGTGACCATGGACACCTTTCGCGCGATCACCGGCAAGAACGCCCATTTTCAGGCCATTCACGCCGGTTTGGAGTGCGGCATCATCGGTGAGAAATTTCCTGGCATGGACATGATTTCGTTCGGGCCCACTCTGCAACATCCTCATTCTCCGGAGGAACGGGTGCACATCGGCTCGGTCGCCATTTTTTACAAGCACCTGCTGAAAATATTGGAAACGCTCTCCTGAGGAGGGGTTTGCATCAAGAGGATGATATCAGGCCCTGGCAAGTCGGTTGTCGGGGCTTTTTTACTGCGGGCCATTTAAATTAATACGCGCAATTCGGCGCGCTGGAATGCTGCGGAGGACAAAGGCAATGATTAAACAGCTTGTCATTTTATCTGGTCCATCCTGCGTCGGCAAAACGCCGTTGCTCAAGACCGTCCGCCGGCTGCGGCCGGATCTGGCTATGGCAACGCCGGTCCTCTATACCAGCCGCCCACCCCGTCCGGGCGAACAGGAAGGGGTGGATTATTATTATCGTACCGAGGAAGAGATCTGTGCGCTGCCGTCCACGCGTTATCTGGTAGGGCAGGCGCGGGTCATCTGGCAGGCGGTGGATTTGCAGCAGATCGCCGTCATGTTCGAGAAAGAATCTCTCATCGTCCTCGAAATATACCCCACGCTGGGCCGTCTTTTTCTCGATCATCCGGCGGTGCAGCAGAACAGCGCCGCGTTTCGTCTACGCACCGTTTTCCTGTGTCCGATTTTTGAAGAAGAAATCCAGGCGGTACAAGAGCGCATGGGCTATGAATCACCGCAACAGGCGACCAGCGGCATTATGCTGCCCAAGTTGATCAGACGTTCTCAGCAGCAGGGCAAGGTGTTGTCATCCGCAGAGGTGAATGACCTGCAGTTACGCGCGCATCGAGCGTACGATGAAATTCAAATGGCCAAAACCTATCAAGAGGTCATAGTGAACCATGATGGGGAGGATTCGCCGCATTGGAATTACCTTCCGCCCATTGGCGAGGCCGGCCGCACCGTGGCCCGGTTTATCAAAATCCTCGAAGGCGATGAGAAAGAGAAGAGATAACCTGGCTGCTGTCCGCCTCAAGCCTTTGGACATCGTGCGGCCGATTTATTTGCTCCGTAAGCGGTCAGGCTCAACGCCGCCGCGAGCCCTACCAGATACTCCCCTTTCTGATTTTTCACTTTGAGTTTAGCGCTCTTTTTTGTATTCTTAGTCATCCAATGATAAGGGTTATGATGAAGAAGCGCAAAGTAACATCTGACGCCACGCTGTCGCTGTTCGCCGACGAACCGCTTCCGGCGGCGGAGAAGACCAAGCCTCTGGCCCGGCTCAAGCTGGTGCGTCCGCTGGTTTTTTTTGATCTGGAGACCACCGGTTTGGATCCGCAGACGGACCGAATCGTGCAATTCGCTTTTTTACGGGTGCTGCCTGACCATACGGTTGAAAGCTGGATGGAATTGGTGAATCCGGGCATTCCGATTCCACCGGAGGCCAGTCGTGTGCATCACATTACCGATGAGATGGTGGCGGGAAAACCCTCTCTGCGTGAATTGGCGCCGCGGATCAGCGCCTATCTCGCGGGGTGCGATCTGGCGGGCTATAACGTTCTTCGTTTCGATCTGCCGTTTTTACAGGCGGAATTGGAGCGCAACGGGCAGCCGATCGACAGCGCTCAGACGCAGGTGATCGACTGTCAGGTGATTTTTCATAAAAAGGAACCGCGCGATCTCTCCGCTGCGGTGCGCTTGTATTGCCAACGGGAGTTAAGCAACGCCCACGATGCAGCGGCGGATATCGCCGCCACGCTCGAGGTGTTGGACGGTCAGTTGGCGCGATATCCGGATTTACCGCATGATCCGGCCGGGTTGTCGGCTTTTTGCAGCAACGGCGATAGAGCGCGCTGGGCGACGGCGGACCGCAAATTTTTTTGGCGTAACGGCGAAGCGGTCATTGCGTTCGGCAAGAATCGCGGTAAAAGTCTGCAATGGCTCTATGAAAACGACCCGGATTATTTACGGTGGATGAGCGAGAGGGATTTTAACGAAGAAACCCTTGCGCTGATCGCCGCAGCTCTGCGGGGAGAATTTCCGCAAAAAACGGAAGGGGTGGAATAATCATTCCAGTGAAAAGCCATGAGCGAGAAATGATAAAGCCGCATGCGGCTGCTTTAAAGCAAAGCGATCCGCTTATAGGCGCTGATGGGAGAAACGATTTTGGAGGTGCTTGTTGATGATTGGCATTAAAAGAAATGGGTTGACGTTTTGGTTTGCCCTCATGCCGCTGACATGTCTGCATCCGGCCGATGATCAAAAAGCGATTTATCGGCCGGAAAAAACTTACTATGGCAAACCGGATACGATCTTGAGCCTGGATTTTTCCTCGATCAAATACCCAAAGCCGTTATCCGCTTATCGCCCGGTGTATCACACTCCTCCCAGTATGCAGGACACCACCAACACCTGCTGGAGTTTTGCCGCCACCTCGCTGCTGGAGTCGGAGCTGAAACGCCTAGGCCGCGGGGAGATCGCTCTGTCGCGAATGTTTACCGTTTACTGGGAGTATGTGGAAAAAGTGCGCCGCTTCGTTCAGACAAAGGGCAACTCTCTGGTCGATCCAGGTTCTCAATTGAACGCGGTCATCCTGCGCATGCAAATCTATGGCGCAGCGCCGGCAGAGTGCTACACCGGATTGACAGGCGGTGCAACCGTCTATGATGAACGCCAAATGCTCAAAGAGATCAAGCTGTACCTCGAGTTCATCCGCACCAACCAGCTCTGGTACGAGGAGCAGGCCATCGCCAATGTGCGCATGATCATGGATCGCTATATGGGCGTTCCACCGGATTCCTTTTCCTATCAAGGACGAACCTGGACGCCGAAGCGATTCTGCGATAACGTGCTGGCGCTGCCTTTGGATGACTATGTCTCTTTTATTTCATTCATAAAGTATCCGTTCTGGACGCAGAACAGCTATCCGGTTCCGGACAACTGGTGGAAGTGCCAGGATTATTATAATGTGCCGCTGGAGGATTTTTATCAGGGCATTAAAGGCGCGATCCAGCAGGGCTACTCGGTCGCCATCGCCGGCGATGTCTCCGAGCCGGGCAAGTACGGCCCTGCCGACCTGGCCATTGTGCCGAGTTTTGATCTGCCCTCCTCCGCCATCAACCAGGACAGCCGTGAATTTCGCTTCTACAACCGCACCAGCACCGACGACCACGGCATGCACCTGATCGGCTATAACGCCATGGCCGGCGAGGACTGGTTCTTGATCAAAGACTCCGCCGCCAGCGCCTGGAAGGGCGCATTTGCCGGGTATCATTTTTTTACCGGCGATTACATACGCCTCAAAATCCTGGCTTTTATGGTCCACAAGGATGGGGTGAAGAAATTATTGGACAAATATCGACTGATGCAGAAATAAAATCTACGCGATGTGATGCGGATCAAATTCGTTTTTCACTCGCTCACGTCCTATTGGGTGATGTCATGAACGCCTCCATCCTTCGGTGGGGGCGTCGGTGTTTTTAATCAGGCCATCCGGAACAGCAGGATCCTGATGAACCCGCGGAGGTGAGCTGGAATCGACTTGATGTTTCAATCCAGCGCTTTTATGCCCTATTGGCGGACGACACGGCTAGGGGGCCTGCGCCGCTGCGGCTTTATCGAAATTCGGCGCACTTGGCCCAGAGCGGCGTCCGATTGAACGGTGCAAAGGTTAACTTCTCTAAAACTTGGATGAAAGACAGGGAACCAGAAACGTATCAGCGTTCGTCTGGCGCCCATTACTTCAGGAAAGCGCATGAACGATATGAAAAAGATCATTTTGCTGGCAGGGGTGCTGTTCGGACTGTGCTTTGGTCAGACTAAAACCATGGATCGACGCTTTGTGCCCATCATCCTCAGCGGCAGTCAATTCCCACGGACTGATTTGCGCATCAGCGAATGGGCCGCGTTCCGCTTCGATGTACAGAGCCGCCGGTGGACCGCGGTGCCCTTTCAAGTGGAGGAGGTCGATATAGTCAACGGCCGAAGAAAATACAACCACGTGCAAGCCAGAAACGACCGCATCGATCCGGTGGACGAGATGATAATCATGCCGGAGGATCTGGGCGATCGCGCCGCCATCGACCAGTGGCTCGCCGAACCTCAGAGCCGGTATGATTCTCGCATCGAGTTGACCTTTTCCGATCCAACGGCGCCAGACAATAAGGGTTGGCTTTACCTTTATCCTGCCGCCGACGCACCAGCGGTCTCCGGATACCACCACTATAGCCCGGCGCCGGCCGGAACTGCCGCGGACACAGTCCGGACGCGCTCCTATCGCATCGGCCGCACACCCAATGGTTGGATAGACTATATCTCATTCGCAGCGGCGCCGGAGAAAAACTTGGTGGACCGTCTGAAACTGCGTCTCAGCGGCAAGTCGTTTTTACCCGGACTGAGAAGGTATACTATCAACGAGGACACGCTTAACAACGGCAGTTCCACCTATCATTGGGGGGTGGTGCGCGCCTTGCATGATCAACGCCCCTCTGTCTCCTTTCCGGTCGTCGGCGCGTTGAAAGCCGATCACCAGTGGGAGTATTATCCTTATTCGTTCCGCATCGGCGCCTCGGGCATCGCGGTGCAGGAGAGCATCCTGCAGCTGATCGGGTTGAACTCTATCCGCCAATCTCTGGATCTGAGCTTGCACGCCGTGGGCGGCCGTTTTTACTCTGCGGCCAACACGGGCGGAGTCCCCATCGATGGAAATCCTGAAAACATTGCCGCCAAGTTGCAGCAGACAGATGGCGCCCAATGGTTGATGGCCAGTGGACCCTGGGGAACCATTGAGATGATCGTCGAAAGCCCCAAAATCCGCAATGCCACGGTGAGCCTCTATTATCACGACAATCTAGCCGGCGGCACTCTGGATGGCTCAATCGATACCGGCGATCAACGATCCCTCGGCGATATGGGGCTGTGGGTTCATACAAAAAAAAACAATCTGTCGACTGATCGACTTAGCATCGATTTCACCTGTTATCTGATCAACGAACCCAATCACAACGCCGCTTTCGGCAACCGCTTATTTCAGTGGGATCAGAACGATGTGATGCTGGAATATCAGGAGCAAACCCATTCAACCCGTCTTGACGATCCAGACGGATGCTCGTCCGATGGCTGGGTGTTGCAGCCGGGTGCTCCCAATCCCTTTAATCCTCAGCGTTCAACCTGGCAGGCCATGCTGCAGGCGCCTGCTGCCGGGCCTCAGCCTGAAGCCGGGATTCATAATCTATTGGGCCAATGCGTCGTCGTGCTTGCGCCGCAAGCAGCTGATAATGGATCCTGGCGTTTTCGCTGGACAGGCCTTGCGGCGACCGGCGCCCAGGCGCCGGACGGCCTGTATATTTTGCGGATTCAGGGCCCTGAACAGACCTTTTCTCAGCGCTTCCTGCTCAGCCGCTGACCATGTAAAAGGTTTGTTTTTTAAGTGCGGGATTGTTATATTTTCATCCGGGCTGCGCCTTATCCGCTTCAGGGTGAATGCCAGCTAGGCTGATAAGGCGGGGTAGTGTGAACCATTCGGCAGGACCTGTGGTTACCTGGTTATTGGCAAAGGGAGACAATCCGCATGATATCTTCACCGCTTAAAACTAAAACTCTGCAAGCTCTGTTGAAACGCAGCGCAACAGAGTACGCCGATCGAGTCAGTCTGGCGGAAGTGGATGGGCCGGCACTCACCTATGCTGAATGGGGCCAACGGGTAAGCGAGGTTGCTGAGTGTTTGAGACAGAACGGCATTGTTGCCGACGACCGAGTGGCCATTCTGAGTGAAAATAAACCACATTGGGGCGTTGCCTTTTTTGCCATCACCACCAGGGGGGCGGTGGCTGTACCGATCCTGCCTGATTTTCATCCTACTGAAATCCAGCACATCCTGCGCCACTCCGGGGCCAAGGCGATTTTTGTCTCTGAAAAATTGTACGGTAAAATCGAAGACGCGGCCATCGACTCGCTGCAGTCCGTGTTTCTGATCGAGGATTTTTCACTGCTGCCGCAGTCAGCGCGAAAGGACAAATTGTCCGGAATCCTTCAGGAGGGCTCCAAGGAGCTGGCCAAGCTGAAAGGGGCGGCGCGCAAAATCACCAGCCTGCTATCCGGCGACGACGCCGAGGATGCGCTGGCTTCCATCATTTACACGTCCGGCACTACCGGCAGCTCCAAGGGCGTGATGCTCACGCACAAGAATCTCATCTATGATGCGCTGGCCACCTTCACGATTGTCGATCTCGGTCCAGAGGACCGCATGGTCTCCATGCTGCCGCTCTCACACGCATATGAATGCACTTTAGGGCTGGTGGCGCCGTTGATGAAGGGTTCTGCGGTCTATTATCTGGACAAGCCGCCCACTGCGCGCGTGCTGCTGCCGGCGCTGCAAAAAGTCAAACCGACTGTTCTCCTGACCGTGCCCCTGGTTATTGAAAAGATATATAAAAACCGGATTCAGCCTACTTTTAAGAAAAAATTGTTGCTGCGCGGGCTGACCAAGATCCCGGTAATCCGCAAACGGTTGTATAAAGCAGCTGGAAGGAAATTGCTGGCCTCCTTTGGCGGCGCACTTCGCAGCTATTGCATCGGCGGCGCTTCTCTGTGTCCGGAGGTGGAACTGTTTTTGCGTGAAGCAGGTTTCCCCTATGCCATTGGCTACGGTTTGACTGAAACGTCGCCGCTGATCTCGGGTACGGGACCGGAAAACACTGCGTATCGCGCAGCCGGCAAGCCCCTGCCCGGCGTGGAGATGCGCATCGATGGACCGAACCCTAAAACCGGCGAGGGGGAGATTCTTGTGCGCGGTCCGATGGTCATGAAGGGCTATTATCAGGATGCGAAAAGAACGGAAGAGGTTTTGGACAAAGACGGCTGGTTTCGCACCGGCGACCTGGGTGTGTTCGACAAACAGGGGTATCTGTATATCAAAGGCCGTTCGAAGAATATGATCCTGGGCCCCAACGGAGAGAACATCTATCCTGAAGAGATCGAGTCGGCGTTGAACGAGATGGAGGAAGTGGTCGAGTCGCTGGTCTATCTGCGCGACGGCAAGTTGACCGCCAAGGTCTGTTTGAACTATGAAGTGCTGGACAGCCGCTTTTCTGCACAAAAGCTGAATCCCGATCGCATCGAAGCGCTTCTGGAAGAGCTGCGGCAAACCGTCAACCAGAATGTGTCTTCATTCTGCCGCATCAATAGAATACTGGAACAACCCGAGCCGTTTGAAAAAACGCCGACGCAGAAAATCAAACGTTATTTGTATGTCTGAGGTTATAATAGAAAAAGGGTCCTCGCGAATAGACTATGAAACGCTCACGCACAGCTAGCAGGCTTTTTGCTGCGATCGGCAGGCGTCGACACATGAGCAGGTCGCAAGAACCGGTCCAACGGCGTCGATTGTTTTTGTCCGTCTGCGTGTGGGGGCTTTTAGGGGTCTGCTGTGCGGTCGGCGGCAAAAGCCTGAATGTGCTGGTCTCCAGCGTTAAATTGTATCCGGATTATGAACCTTCCGATGTGGTCTTCCGCCCCACCCTGACCGATCCCTGTCACTATGAAGTGGAGATGGTGTGCGGATTGGATTCCATTCAAACGGCGTCTCCATCGCTGCTGGAAGAGCTGGCTGACTCTCTGCGCGTATCTGTCGTCGATCTTCCACTTGTATATCTGTGGACCGCTGAACCCGTGGAGCGGACCGGACAGCGCGACATCCACTATCTCCACATCCAGCCGGATATCGGATTGCGTTTTGAAGACCGCCGCAACGGCAATCGCATACGTTTCTGGGATTTGAGCTCGTTGATTCAAGGCGCGCGCACCCTGCAGCTGAGCCGACGGTTTCACTACACCTGCTATCGCGTAGCATACGAGATAGACTCCAGCAAAGTCGGCGTCTACAACCAGAGCAGTGAATTTTATCGCTTTTACACACGGCCGGAGCGTTGGCTGGAATATACCGGCGCTGTCGCTGACACCGCCCGGCGCATTATCGGTCATCAGTCCAATCCCTACCTCCGCGCCCTGTTGTTGTTCAACTGGCTCAAGGAACACGGCGTCTATCACTATCCGCCGGAACAGCGCGGAGCCACGGTTATGCTGCAGACACTAGCCGGTGATTGCGGCCAATTCGCCTATCTGTTCATCGCTCTGTGCCGCAGCGTCGGCATTCCCTCCCGTCTGGTTGCCGGCTTTCAGACAACCGATGACCAGGAGTGGAGCTATCACGCATGGGCCGAATGCTTTATTCCGAAATATGGGTGGGTCCCTGCGGATCTGACCGAAGCGTGTGCGTTTGGAGAACTGCCCAACAACCGGCTGGTCGCATCCGTGGGCATGAACATTCCGCTGCCGCGAGCGCCCCGCTGGGCGAACTATCGCAACAGCGATGTCGAACAGGGCGTAACCGATTACATGCAGATGGCCACCATCGTCCGGGCGGGACTGGCCGGACAGCGATTTTCAGATATCCGCATGATCAAGGCCAAATCGCTCGTGCCTTGAAAAGTTACAGCGCCTTCAAAGATCCGTTCTATCATTAGGAACCGGTGCCGCTCACAGGAGAAATCAGGTGGATTTTTATTTGCCCACATGTGACCGTGAACCCTATGTGATCCAGAAACCGGAATCTATTCGAACGCCCCGTCTTGTGGTCTTTCACAGCCGGCTGCTTTATAATCTGCAGACCATGAAAGGCCTGTTGTCGCAGGGCGCCTCATCCTTTTCGCTTGCTTCCCTTTGTCCTCATGTTAAAACGCACAAGTCCTCCTATGTCACGCGTTTGATGAGGGAACAGGGCATTCATTTTTTCAAAGCTACGCCGAACGAAGTGGAGATGCTGGCCGCAGCCGGGGCGCCGGAAGTGCTGGTCGCCTATCCCCTGCTGGCCGCAGATGCCGCCGCGCAGATCGACACGATGAAGCGCCATCCGGCCACCCGGTTCTTTCTACAGATCTCTCAGCCGGAACACGCCCGCATTCTGCAACAGGCCGCTGAAGCGGCGGACTTGAACGTTTCCTGTTTCATCGATCTCGATGTCGGCATGGCCCGCACCGGCATCGCACCGCAAAAAGCACTGGGCCTGTATCGCAGGCTGCCGCAGTTTCCGCGTTTGACCTTCGCCGGCCTGCACGCCTATGACGGCCACATCCATCAGCTCAGCGCTGATGAACGACAGCTGCAAGCGGGCATCAGCATGGATCAATTGCAGACAGCGCTGGATCAGTTCACCGCTGCCGGCGTTCCTGTCGAGCGCGTAGTGATCGGCGGCACGCCGAGTTTTATACAGGATCTGCAGGTGCTTGGCCGAAAGCGATGGCCGTTCCAGCTCTATTTTTCCCCTGGCACCTGGATCTATTTTGACACCCACTATCAACGTCTGATGCCCGGCACTTTCAAACCCGCGGCGCTGATCCTATGTCAGATCATGGATCAGACAGGAGCGAACCGCTGCGTGTTGAATATGGGCCACAAACGCTGGGCCGTGGATCAGGGGCCGGTGGAGGCCTTTAGCATCCCGGGCATGAAAGCTCTGTCCTGGAGCGAAGAGCACACGGTGGTGGAGGCGCCGGGCTATTGCCGCATCGGCGATTACGTTCTGGTTGCACCGCGCCACGTGTGTTCGACGGTGAATCTGTGGGAATATTTCGCTTTGATCGATGAGAAGGGCGAGGTGGAGATCGCCGTTAGTCCCATCGAGGGGCGAAACCGGTAGACTTTTTCAGCCGACGCTGGTTAGAATGTGTTGTTATTGTGCAGGCCGGGGCTGGCGGCGCGAGGTTATGCATGAGGAGCGTACCATTGCGAGCAACAAACGCCTGAGGCGTTATGCACCAAATAACAAAAAGACTGTCATTGAGAAGCCGTTTACTATTAATATTTTGAAAATCCACATTGGAGCGATCCCCTGCGACAAGGGGTTTGAATTATAAAAGGTTTGCCGGTTGGCGGGAGATTGCTCCGCTCCAAGGAAGACTTGATGGTGTTGCTGATTTTGATTCTCCTCGCGAAATGACAGATATAAAAGTATGCATGCTTTCTAAAAAAGCTTTTCGATTTACAAGGAGAAAAATTTATGAAAGCACATGTGATCATTGTCCTGCTGGTGGCATGCCTGGCCGGCGGATTGAACGCCGGCGACCAGCTCTACCAGGAACGGCTGTATGAGCCCAAAGTGCTCTGGGGCGACAAATTGTCTGCGTTCTATGGATGTCCGGTGAATCAAATTTATCTCTATGCCTGGGATGAAGCGCAACAAAGCTGGCGCATGATGCCCTTTCAGATCGATGAACGCATTCGCACCAACGATCCTTTCAGCGACGAAAGTCTTCGCCATTTTTACTCTGTTCCCAACGAATATGGCATCGCCCTGGACGACGGTCTGTTCGATTCGGACGACGAACTGGTTTTTATGATAAGAGATATGGGCGACCGCGCGCCGGAGAAGAAGTGGCTGGACAATGCGGAGTCCAAAGCCTTTTCACGCATCGAGCTGGCTGCCACTGATCCCTATGACCCTTCACGGATCGCCTATGCCTATCTGTTTCGTTCCTCCACCATCCAGGAGCCGGTTCCCACGCCCTATGGATTCGTTTACCACAGCCAGGCTGATTCCGTCGAAACCAGTTTTTATACCGTCAAGCTGGACGAGGCCATGGGTCTGGTGAAGAGCATCACCATCAAACCGCCCTATGGCACCGGAGTCGATATTTTCGACCGGCAAAAGATGCGTGTGAAAGCGAGGCTCGGCGTCGGGAGCATCGGTGATGTTCAAATTGATGCAACTGAAGAATTTATCAAGCTTCTGCCTCATTACCGTATGATTACCCCCAAACCGGTGGTTCGTCTGGTGCGAGAGGTGCGGGAGACTTTTCAATTCGGCGAGGAAGAGGTCGAAAATAATTTAGCCTTTTATCTGACGACAAAATTCTATCCGTTCAACGGCGTGGTCAAGGGCGGATCCGCGCTCGATGAGGCGAGTCTGCGTCAGGCCATGCCCAATTGGGAGGATCCGTTCCTTTTGTTTGAAGTGCTCCGCCAGTCGTGGGATTTAAACGCCGCTGCCGCGGGTATGCGCTATTACAGCAAACATAACGACGGCATTTTGATCGATGGACAGCCAGATGAGGTGAATCGCCAGATCGACCGGCCCATTCGCGAATGGAATCTGGTCAGCGGCAGCCAAGGCGCTCTGTTCACTATGACCACTCTGCCGGACACGGTCGCCCGATCCATTTCGCTTTATTTCTATGATAACCAGGCCGGCGGCACCGGCGATCCTGACAGCCTTGAGTTCGTTGATACCGGGGAAGACGGCTCCTATGGCGATTTCGGTCTGAGCCTGTACAAGGCCAGGAGCCTGGACCTGGCCTTTGAAATGTATTTTCTCCCCAACACAGTCAACTCGGCTGAACAGGCCGCTGCCATCGCCCGCGCGGTGGAAAAGCCGGTCGACATCACCCCGCTGGTCACCGAAGTGGCCCGGCGGCCGGTTAATGTGTCACCGGAATCCTATCTCTGCGTTCAGAATTATCCCAATCCTTTTAATCAGCAGACCGTCATCTCTTTCAGCCTGCCTGCAGCTGAACAGGTCCAGGTGACGATCTATGACAGCCAGGGAAGACTGATTCGCACGCTGGTGCAAGCCGCTCTGGCCCCCGGCAGCCATGAACTGCAATGGGACGGATGCGATGAGCATAACCGAACGCTGGCTTCGGGCGTTTATTTTTATCAGCTGATCGCAGGCGAACGGATTGCGCGCAACAAGCTTTTGTTATTGCGCTGAGATCACGAGGAATATCGCATGGGCAAAAAGTTTTTGCTGTTGGCCGTTTTTGCAATCCTGCTTTTCTTCGGCTGCTCGAGCGACCATGGCCTTTCGCCGCAGCCAGGGCGGCTGGTGGTGGATGTCTTTTTCCGCGGCACCCCACCGGTCAATACCCAGGGTATCTATCTCATCGTGGCGCCCCAGTTTCCGCCGCACGCCATCAACGAGCTGTATCACAGCTCCAACAGCCTGCCCATCGATCGCGACAGCGTGCGCACGGTCATCGATCTTCCTTATGGTCATTACGACGCCATCAGTCTTTGGTGGTACAGTAAAGAAACCAAATCCAACCTGGCCGATATTCTGGCCCTGCCTTTGGAAAAGGACAGCCTCGCTGGTTTTAAACCTGTGGGATTTGATCTTACATCCAACCATCCGAGCGACTATATCAAGCTGTATCCGGATTGGAACAAGGTCAACCGCGATGCCAGTCTGGAGGGCACCATTTATTTCGACGGTCCTTTCCCGAAAAACACTCTGGCAACCGCCATTGCTGCCTATTCCTATGAGCCGGACAGCAATCTGGAATACCTGACCTATATGAGGTCCATCGATTTCAGCATCAACGAAAATCCCTATCATTACAAGCTTCCCATTCGATCCGGATCGGTCAATTTTCTCGTGGTGCTGTGGTTGCCTGAGCGCGCCAATCTGGCTGATTTCGCGAGGTTGGGGTTTTACCAAGATCCGGCCAACCCTGGCGTGCCGGCCAAGCTGCGGATCAAATCCGGCGAGACCCGGACCGGTTTGGATATTCATGCCCATTGGCCGGCATCAGAATGAGAACGGACTGCGAGCACATGGCGCCGCACAGGATTATAAAAACAATCCGCTGGATGCTGCTCTACGCCGGCCTGGCTCAGGCGCAAAGCCTCATCACTGGGCAGGTTACGGACGCCGACACCAAAGCTCCTTTGCCCGGCGTCAACATTCAGGTATTGGCGACTTTACGGGGCGGAATCACGAATGTCGACGGCAATTTCCGTATAACCGACGTTCCACCGGGCGCTTACACGATCCGTTTCTCCATGATCGGCTACCACTCCCTGACCGTGTCGCAGGTGAACGTGACCGCTGCTCCCTTTCCCCCGCTTAAAGTGGCGCTCAGAGCGACCGCCATCGAGATGGACCCCATGGTCGTGTCCGCCGGCAAGACTAAACAGTCCCTGGATCAGACACCGGTCTCCTTGTCCGTGGTCACCTCTATGGAGATCAAGCAGCGCAATCCGACCAACATCATCGAAGCCTTAGAAACCGCGCCGGGCGTGCATTTCATCGGCAACCAGATCAACATCCGTGGATCCACCGGCTATACGTTCGGCGCCGGCAACAAGGTGCTGCTGTTGCTGGACGGCGTGCCGGTCTATGCCTCGGACACCGGCGAGTTCAACTGGGACATGCTGCCGCCGCTGGACATTGAGCAGATCGAAGTGCTGAAAGGCGCAGGCTCCACTCTGTGGGGCGCATCAGCCCTGGGCGGCGTGGTGAATGTGCTGACCAAAGATCCATCTCAGCAGGCTCGAGTGCTGTACTCTTTTTCTGCAGGCAAATACGACAAACCTTATTATGATGAATGGCGGTGGACCGATCCCAACCGTTTACATTTTACCCGTGAAGACGTGAGCTACAGCAGACGGTATCGCCATCTAGGCCTGCGCGTTTCGGCCGGCCGATTGATGACCACCGGCTATACCGAATTGGGCGATGCGAAAAAATACAATCTCACCGGCAAATTCGACTATCAGTTCGCCGGCGGCATAAAATGGACCGGCTATACGGCGTACAGCCATATCAGCCGCGGATTCTTTGTCCAGTGGAAGGGACCGAACGATCCGTATGAGGTGGATCCGGCCAATTTAAAAAATCATGCAGCGGTTCATCAGTTGAACACTTACACCAAACTGCTAATTCCTCTTTCCTCCCGTTTTTCAATGAATTTGCGTGCGTCTGTTGTGCGTACGCTGATGGGCAACCAGTTCGGCGAGGGCAGCGGCTTTAATCCGGCCTTTGGTCAGGGCGCGGAGGCACAGGCGGACTGGATACCGCAGGAAGGACACATCGTCACCGGCGGGGTGCAGTTTCAGCATGACGCAGGCAGCACCAAGTATTTCGGCGAGCACAAGGGTTTTTTCATTGGACCGTATCTGCAAGATGAATGGAAGATCCGCGAGAACCTGCGGATGACCACAGGGTTTCGCTATGACCGCTATCAGCTCGTCGGCGGCGTCAAAGAGGATCTGTTCAGCCCGCGTTGGGGAGTGAACTGGCAGCCCTGGTCTACTACGAGTCTGCGCGCTTCCGTGGGCAGCGGATTTCGCGCCGCCACCATCGTCGAACGGTTTCTTGAACTGGCCATCATGAATTTCAAGATCGTGGCTAATCCGCAGTTGAAAGCGGAGAGTTCCTGGGCCTATGATCTTGGTTTTCGCCAGTACCTCAATGAAAACTGGAACGTGGATGTGTCGCTGTTCGACAACGAGTATTGGGAGTTGATCGAAGCGCACATGGATCTGATCCGCGGCCAGGTACAGTTCCGCAACATTCCGCGGGCGCGCATTCGCGGCATCGAAGCGACCACCAACTGGAGTTATGGCTTAACGGTGAAGAATTGGGCGGTCCGGCCCGGGCTGCAGGCGAGCCTGACGGTGATGGATCACATGGATCTGGAATGGCGGGAACCCCTCACCTATCGCCCCAAGCAGATTGCGGCGTTGAAAGCGTCGCTGAAAATTCAAAAATTTTCAGCGCAAGTGGATTACCGTTATGCCAGCCGCATCGAAGCGGTAAAAATCTATCCCATCAACCGCCGGGTGCCGATGAAATTCATCGATCTGCGCTTTACCTATGATTTTGGCTTTCTCAGCCTCAAGGCAGGGATCAGCAATTTGAACAACTATAATTATGCGCCCATGGAAAGCAATCTCATGCCCATGCGGACCTATACCGTGGGGGTGCAGGGGGAGTTGTAAAGGGTTTGCCCTTTATCAGGGGATGGCTTCGCTTCCTGGAAGAGCGGTTGGAAGCACTGGTTTCGGTTGCTCCGCTCGCATCACCCTGGTGAACTTTTTTTCTACTCGGAGAACTTTTTCTTGGACGCACTCGAAACCAGCCTGCGCCGGATCTTGGCTGCGCTTAAAACCGCAGACACCACTCGATACTTGTACATGGACGCCGGATTGATTTCCCATATCCCCGATTTATTTAAGCAGAGCTTTGGCGATCAGCCGGCGGTGATTATCGCTGATATCAACACCTATAAGGCAGCTGGCCGAGCCGTCCAGGAACAACTGCACAGCAGTCCGATCCCTGTACTCGATCCATTTATTTTCGACGAGCTCGATTTCTATGCCGAGTACCGTCATGTGCAACGGCTGCAGTCCTTCTTATCCGCAAATCAGGCTATACCCATCGCCGTCGGCTCTGGAACCATCAACGATCTTACCAAGTTGGCCGCTTTTCTTTGCCAACGGCAATATCTCGCCTTTGCAACCGCGGCATCCATGGATGGTTACACCGCTTTTGGCGCTTCGATCAGCCAGGAGGGCTTTAAGCAGACATTTTTTTGTCCAGCGCCCAAGGCTGTGGTGGTTGATCTGGAGGTCATCGCCGCTGCGCCGGCGGAGATGAACGCAGCCGGGTATGGCGATCTTCTCGCTAAAATACCAGCCGGCGCGGATTGGTTGGTGGCCGACGCTCTGGGGCTGGATATCATCGATAAAGCCGCCTGGCATATGGTTCAAGAGCCGTTGCGTTCCTGGTTGGCTGATCCATGCGGCGTCCGGCAGGCCAGTATGCCTGCCTTGACCGGCCTGATGGAGGGGCTGTTGATGAGCGGCCTGGCCATGCAGAAAACCCAGTCGTCGCGGACCGCCTCTGGCGCTGAGCATCAATTCAGCCATCTCTGGGACAACCAGCATTTGCGGCATCACGGCTCTATCCCTTTCCACGGTTTCAAAGTGGCAATCGGCTCTCTGGCAGTGACCGCTCTATATCAGATGCTCTTGCGAATGTCCGCCGATAATTTTCGCCAAACCCCGAATCGGGTGGCGGAATATTGGCCGAAATGGCAGGACATCGAGAAAGTGATTGTCCGTGATTTTCCAGATTTGAAAATCGCCAGTATGGTTTTGCAAGAAAGCCGGGCGAAATATCAGACTGCCCCCGAGATCAGCGAGCGATTGGAGCGTCTGGCCGACGCCTGGCCGGCACTGCGAGCGCGCTTGCAGGAACAGCTTTGCCCGGCTGCTGAGCTACGCCGGTGGTTGAAGCAGGCCGGCGCGCCGACGCGTCCGGAGGAGATCGGCTTATCGCCGGCTCGGCTGAAGAGCAGCTATCGTCAGGCGCAGCTGATCCGCAGGCGATATACTGCCCTCGATCTTGCGCTCGAATCGGGCCTCTGGGCGCCGGCGCTGGATGCTCTGTTCGCACAAAATGGGTTTTGGCAGGGGTAAATAGCATCCCTCACGGAAAGGAATATGGATGAAATGGCTGGATCTTTTTAAGCCAGTGCCGCATCGTGAACCGATCGACGCTGCGCCCGAAGAAATCGACAAGCTGTACTGGTACTGGCGCCTGCGGATTCTCTACACCACGATGATCGGCTATGCGCTGTTTTATTTTGTTCGCAAAAATTTGTCGCTCGCCATGCCCGGCATGGAGGCGGAGCTGGGCATCTCCAAGGTGGATCTGGGACTTTTTCTCACCCTGCACGGCGTGCTCTACGGCATCTCCCGGTTTGCCAACGGCTTCATCGCGGATCGTGTGAATCCCCGATACTTTATGGCGCTGGGACTGTTCGCGTCTGCGCTGATGAGCATTTTTTTTGGATTGAGCCATACGGTGTTGGCGTTCGGTCTGTTCTGGCTGCTGAACGGCTGGTTTCAGGGCATGGGCTTTCCACCGACCGCGCACACGCTGACCAACTGGTTCTCCGCCAACGAACGCGGCCGCAAATTCTCCATTTGGAACACCTCCCATTCCATCGGCGCCGGTCTGGTGATGCTGCTGAACAGCTTTCTGGTTCTGTACTACTGGCGATTGTGTTTCTTTGTTCCTGCCGGCCTGGCGCTTCTGGGTTCTTTGTTTATCGCCAATCGTCTGCGCGACACCCCCGAATCCCTCGGCCTGCCGCCGGTGGAAAAATACAGCCAAGATCACGAGGAGACGGAAAAGCTGAAGCGGATGGGCGACCATGACTTTAAAAAGTTCATTCGTCTGCATGTGTTCGGCAATCCGGCCATCTGGGTGATCAGTTTTGCCAATTTTTTCGTCTACACTGTCCGGTATGCCATTTTAGACTGGGGCCCGATGTTCTTATCCGAGATGAAGGGCAGCCAGTTGCACCATGCCGGGTGGATCGTCGCCGGATACGAGATCGCCGGCATCCTTGGCATGCTGGTGAGCGGCTGGATGATGGACAAGGTGTTCAAGGGAAGAGGAGGGCGCGCCTGCTTTTTCTATATGGCCGCCTGCACGGTGTGCGTTTTTCTTTTCTGGCGGTTGAACGCCGCCTCCTTGGTGATCAACGGCCTGCTGCTGTTCGGCGTCGGTTTTTTCATCTATGGGCCGCAATGTCTGATCGGCGTCATTGCCGCCAACCTGGCGACCAAACGGGCGGCGGCCACCGCCAACGGAGTGACCGGCATTTTTGGCTATCTGAGCGGTGTGCTTTCCGGTTGGGGATTGGGGCTGCTGGTGCAGACACATGGGTGGAACGCTGGCTTTTTAATGCTTTCGCTGGTAGGATTGATCGCCATGTTGCTGTTTGCGTTCGTTTGGAATGTGAAATAGAGATTCGCGAGGCCGGCCTGATGCGATCGACACGGGTCGAAATATAAACGCAGAGGCGCCAAGGACGCAGAGAATAGTATGGAGCTTATCCCCTATGCATGAAAATGAAATTTCAGAAAGGATCATCGGTGCTGCCATCGAGGTGCACAAGCTATTAGGACCGGGCCTATTGGAATCTGTTTATGAAGAGGCATTATGTCGCGAATTGCACTTGCGTGGATTACGGTTTTTGAGACAACAAAGCGTGCCGATTACATATAAGGGCATCAAGCTTGGCACAGATCTTAGACTGGATTTATTAGTAGAAAATAAAGTAATTGTCGATTT